>Ga0210036_1004967_pt1 | contig 11889 bp, 6 predicted proteins | sample CryGeymeta201515_FD_185469 | JGI IMG/M metagenome (GOLD analysis project Ga0210036, IMG submission 185469) | Groundwater microbial communities from Crystal Geyser aquifers in Utah, USA - Crystal Geyser metaG 2015-15 (SPAdes) (version 2) | ecosystem: Environmental > Aquatic > Deep subsurface >...
AACGTGATGCTTGGTTACTATAAAAATGAAGCTGATACCAAAAAAGCTTTTACGGAGGACGGCTGGCTTCGCACAGGCGATCTGGGGTATTTGGATGCCGATGGTTACCTTTACCTGAAAGGTCGGAGCAAGAATATGTTGCTTGGGCCTTCCGGGCAAAATATCTATCCCGAAGAGCTGGAAGCTCGTATCATGAATCTGCCCTGTGTGGCCGAATGCGTGGTTAAACAACAAAATGGAAAGCTTGTAGCCATGATTTATCCCGACAGGGAAGCCATGGAATGCGATCGACTTGATTTTCCTGACATAGAAAATAAAATGAAGGAAATGCTTAAGCATCTCAATAAGGAACTCCCTGCTTATGAACAAATTAGTGGTGTCGAAATTGTAGATATAGAGTTTGTGAAAACCCCGAAAAAGAATATCAAAAGGTATTTGTACACTTGATTTTGCATGCCTATCATGAACAATGAACACAGATCAACGAATTTCTTCGTATGATAATTCTCTATAGGAAGAAAAGAAAATCAAAGTCTCTGATAATAAAAATGTAGGTAATTGATATATAACAAGGTATTGAAATGGTATTTATCAATTCGTTTCTCATTTTAATTTTTCATAAACTTTTTCACACAACAGACTGCTTATATACATTGAAAGCCGTTTATTCATTTCGGGCTGGGAATAATAGCAAACAACGGGAAGCACCCATTCCAGCAATGCCATATAATAGGGGATGATATCGGGATTTCCCTGTGTGCTTTCAAAGGCATATTTTCTCATTTTTAATGCCAGAGCCATATGTTTCTGTGCTTTTTCCTGATGTTGCCCGGTATAGGTAAATTCCGGAATTTCCTGCAGGCTTTTAGCAGCATAAAAACCGCTAATAAAATGCAGGTATGCATTCATATCATCCTGATTTTCCAATGGGGCATTATCAGTCAGGAATATTGCTTCCAATCTTGCAAAATCGGAGATGACAGACCGCGGTTTGGTCTCAGAAAAATCGATCAGATAAATATTCCTGTTTTCATCCAGCAGGATGTTTTGCATGTTTAAATCGCCATGACAAATCCCTTCGAAATAGTGGATACCCTGGTCTCTGCGTTTCGGGTATTCGTGTTTCAAAAACCAATAGGGATTTAAGACAGGACGGCTGCTTTCTGCGATTTCTATATACTGATCATCAGCATTAATGGAGAAAAGATCGGATACGGTTTGGTAAATATGTGGAAAAAAGGTTAAGGTTGGATCATGGTCTTTGAAGGGAAAAATAGTTGATTTTACGGGCTGACCATACCAGGGCTTTAAAATCTTGAGGAATATCTTATCGAACAGCGGTCCTAAAATTTCCATTTTTTCTTGATGGAAATAGTGTGTCAACCATTTAAGTTGGGATTCTTCGCCGCCAATGCCTACAAAATTGTACACCAAAGCACCTTTGTCGCCTTGAAATTCAGTGCCGAGTACTGATGCGCTGTTATTAAAAATATAAGGGAGGGCGTATTGCTGACAGCGTTCCGATTCCCTTGTAATCATTGCGCGGTTGGCTACCTTGAGCACAGTAGGCCGTAATTTCCTTTCATGCTTATCGAAAGAAGCGACTTGAAAAGTCTGCGCCGAAAATCCTCCATGCAGAGGTTCAATTACCACACGGGCAGCATCGGCATAAAGTTTACGAATCAAAAAACGCTGATAAGGTTCGAGGGTCAGCTGTTCGTTTGTTTCAATTTTCAAACGTTGCGAATCAGCATCTGCGATACCCTCAGGGAAAAAGAGCCAGGCAATGGGATCCTGTAGTTTTTCATCAACCAAAATAGATTCAAGCGCGATAATATTATCGATGTTTAAACTATCGGTCAAGAATTTTGAAAACGAAGTGGTATCATCGGCTTGATGCAGTGTTTCAAGTTTGAATGACAAACCAACAGCATTGCTTGCACCAGCCTTGACAATAATTTGCTGATGAAAATAGGGTAGCTGCTGCCAAAGTTCCCTGTTGTCTTTTTCGGCTTCAACATCCAGTACGATACTCAATGAAGGATTTTCAGGGTCGCGGTTTAGTAGAACTATCAGCGCACTTTCCTTGAATTGCTGTTGTTGCTTTGCCAGTCTGGATGCCGAAATAAATTCCTGCATCATCATCTGAAGTTCTTTTGTTGCTAAAATACCCGATGCCCGCCCGCTAAAAGAAACAGCTCCGAGGGATAATACGGCAATGTTAGCAGCATCCGAAGCAAGCCTGAAATCAGCAGGAATTCTAGTATCATCGGGCATAAACCCGGCGCAAGTTCCGGCAGTTACAAATAAACCATGAGCCGTATCTTCTGTTAGTTCCGTTTCTGCTGAAGCACCATAGCCAATCGACAATACAAGTTCATGACATCCTATCATATCAATCGGTTTCCAATATAGCAGTGGTAATTTTGCTTTGCAGTCTGCCCGAAATCGAAAGGTTTTGTTGCCCATTTTAAAATCGATGGGTTCAGCACAGTCAGACTGCAATTTTTCGATTTCCAAAGCAGCCAGCTCTGTCGTTTCGACAAGATTAAAAACACGGTGCAGACCGGCCATTTCAATTACCTGAAAAACCTCAGGTAATAAACCGGTAATAATCAGTTTGCCCCTGGCAGCGAGCATTTTTTTATGGGATTTAAGTAGAATGCGTATGCCGGCACTCGAAAGGTAAGCACAGTGTCCCAAATCGATAATCAGGAAGCTGGTAGAAGCCAGCAGTGGCTCAACCGCCATTTCAAAATGGGTACTACTTAATGCATCCAACCGGCCCGAAACCTTTAATATCGGGGCAGTCTTTTCATTTTGAATGAGTTCGAAGCTGTTCATCTTTTTAATTTTTCATTCTTGGGCTTTGCTCTCTATTTCAAATGTTTGCCTTATAATCTGATAGGCTTAAAGCTAATAAATTATAATAATTTGATCGTTAAGGCATTGGAACTCCTTCGAACCACTCATTCCATATCGTTTCGAATGTGCCATCTGCCTTCATGGCATCAAGGTGACTTTGCCATTGCTGGACAGTACTGGCAGGTGTGCTGAGGCTGAATGCGATATAACCCTTAAAGTTAAGTGCTTCCATTTGTTGTGTAAGATTGCTTATAGGAATATCGTTCAAATCAGCCAACCATTTTATACTCACATCGGTAAGGAGCAGCGCATCAACTTCGCCTGTAATAAGTTGATTAAAAGCATCCTGAGGTGTGATTGCCGTAGCTACAATGTTTGGAAAATCATTGTTAATAAGAAAATCATGGGTAAACCAACCTTTTGGCGTGGCTATCGATTGAAGTGCTTTAGCTTGATCAAGTGTTTCAATAGTGAGTCCCGAAGGTGCCAGGGTGTAAAAATGTGATCTGCTTGAAGAAACCGGGCCTACCCACTGAAACATATTTTCGCGTTCCGGCGTGCGGGCGGTATTAAACAGGGCGCTGTTTGGCAGGTATTGCACAATGTCATAAGCATTATTCCACAAAGTCAGGTTGATGTTGTTGAGATAGCCTGTTCTTGTCATAATTTCTTTCACAATATCTACGGAGGAGCCTCTAACTTCAGCTGAGGTACCATGGCCATATTCAAAGCTGCTCGGTGGTGAATTTTCAGTATAAAGTTGAATGGTTCCTGCGATGTAATTTTCAGGCATAAATGGTATGTAATTCCTTACAATTGATACCGTACTTTTATCTTCAATCATCGATTTTATCTCATGCTGAACATTGTTTACTACTGCATCACTTACATCATTTGAAAAAGCAATATAATAATAAACAGTTCGGTAGCTTGTTACCACATGGACGTTTTCCAAATAATAACCCGAAGGAAGTGCGGAAATTAAATGGTAAAAATCGCTGGCAATAAATCGTATCTCACTATTCATAAATGCCTCCAGTGCCTCACTGTAGGTTTCGAAATAGACCAGATTTGTAAAACCCATTTCTTCGAGGGTAGTAGTTTCCCACCAGTCGGTTACTACTGCTATCGAAGGAAGCTGTTTACACTCTTCAATGGGCAGGGGAAAGACAAAGTTCGATTCTCCATTTTCAAATAGGGCATACATTCCCTTACTTGTCGGACCAGCCCATTTGAACAAATCAGCGCGTTCAGGGATATACGTTGTTGATAACAGTGCTTTATTGGGGCCACTTAAGATCGCATTATAGGCTTTCTGCCATGAATTGGTCATGCTCATTTCCATATCGACACCTGCATTTTGCATGGCCTCGGCAGCAATATCAGCATCTATTCCAACAATTTTCTCATTGTCAGTAAAAACGTAAGGAACAAATTCGCTGCCGAAAACCTGAATGGTTTCTTCATTGTTGTTGTCCTCTTTTTTGCAGCTGTTTAGGATGAAAAATGCTGAGATCATTAAAAGTGAAGCAGTGATCAGCAATAGCTTGGTTTTCATGAACTTTGTTTTAATGGTTTTTCCTATAAAATTCCATTTTGGGATTTGATTGTATAAAAATATGGAATCTTTTAATCCGTTAAAGGGTTCCCTCAATAAAAAAGTATGGGTTTAATTGAATACCCGCAAAAATTCATTACTATAGAGAGCAATGCAGGAGGGAAATGAATAAATCCAATAGATGAAATTTATGCCGTAATCCGATAATTCATGGATGGATCTATTAACAAAGGCTTAATCCAACAGACGCAGCATTTCTTCAATTTTTGGCCTGCTGGTATCAGTTGTATCAAGAATCTGATCTGCCAGATCGGTTTTGTATTGCTGCAGTCCCAGAATCTTTTCTTCTACGGTATCTTTGCTGATAAAGCGGTAAACAAACACTTTTTTATCCTGCCCGATGCGATGTGCGCGACTCAAAGCCTGTAATTCGGCAGCAGGATTCCACCATGGATCGAGCATAAACACATAGCCGGCTTCAGTGAGGTTGAGTCCGAAGCCACCAGCTTTGAGCGAGATCAAAAAAACTTTTGTTTGATCATCATCCTTAAAGCTTTGAATCACCTTTTCGCGATTTCTTGTGGAGCCGGTAAGCATGGCGTATTGATGCTTTTCGTCGTCAAGCCATTTAGCATAAAGCTTCAGATGGGTGGTGAAGGAAGAGAAAATCAGAACTTTCTGGCCTTCATCGAGCAGGGTATTCAGTTTTTCGGTTACCAACAGGAATTTACCGCTTTCCGTAATAGCTTCTTTCAAAACTAATGCAGGATGATTGGCTATTTGCCTCAAACGCATCAGTGCCCTGAGTACCAATACGGGCAGCGAAACCTTTTGTTCTGGTGATTCCTGATTGTGTAAAATGACATTCCTGAGCTGACTTTTTTCTGTTTCATACACCTCTTGTTGATCGGGAAGCATTTCGCAATAGCTGATGATTTCCGTAAGCGGAGGAAGCTCAGTGGCTACCGCCTGTTTGGTTCTGCGCAGTATAAAAGGCTTGATAATGCGCTTCAGGCTGGCAGCGGCAGCTTCATCGCCAAATTTTGTTAAAGGTGTTACATAATAATTTTCAAACTGATCCTTATTACCCAATAAGCCTGGATTGGCAAACTCCATCTGCGACCGCAGATCATAAAGGCTATTTTCGATGGGTGTGCCTGTCATAGCGATGCCGGTTTCCCTGACCAGCCCATATGCAGCTACAGTGGTTTTGGTGCTTGTGTTTTTTATGACCTGGCTCTCATCAAGTACAACAAATTTAAAATCAATGGTTTTTAAAATTTCAATATCGTTGCGAAGGGTGCCATAAGTTGTCAGAATAATAGGTTGTTTGCGCCATTGCTCTTCCGAAAGTTTGCGATCAGTGCCTGTATAATTGATGTAATTCAAATGGGGAGCAAAGCGCCTGAACTCGTTTATCCAGTTGTGAATCAGTGAGGCTGGCATCACAATTAAGCTGGGTTTTTGGGTAAGGTTTTCTTTTGGATCTTCGGGCTCTGGCCCGGAAGTTGCAAACAGATCCAATTGTTTTCCCGGCGATAGGGTGGTAAGGGGAGTGGTCTTTTTGTTGAAGCTTCCGTTTGGATACCAATGTAATAACAAACTAATGATTTGCAGGGTTTTACCAAGTCCCATATCATCAGCGAGAATGCCGCCGAAGGATTGTTTCGATAGCCAGATCAGCCATTGAAACCCAATTTTTTGATAGGTTCTGAGCTGCGCCTTATAGAGTGGAGGATAGGGCAAAAGTTCGCTGGCTTTTTTTGGAAAAATTTCCTGAGGGTCGTACACTTTGGTGTCAGGAATCAACATCTCATGCTGCTTTTTGATCCTGAGTCGCTCATGTTCGGCATGTTTGGCATGTACTAATAAACCGCGATACTGGCTAAACCAGGCTTCAGGGATCAGAAAGCTTTGTCCGTTTTTCAGCTTATAAATTCTTTCCCCATTGAGCAGGTGATTTTTGAGTGCTACAAATGGGAACTCCAGCTCGCCTGCCTGTACCATCATGTGCAGATCGAACCAATCCCGTTCGATGGTATAATCAGTTTGTAAATGCGGTTTGGCAAGCAAAAAGACTTTTTCGGTATGTTGTATGATCTTAATATTTTGTTTTTCAAATTCTTTTTGAAGATTTTGCATATGAGTAACGAGCGCATACAGCTGCTTTTCATTGTTGTTGTTGGGGTCGTTTTTACTTGTTTCCTTCAGTTGAAAAAATGCCTGATCCTGCATAAAATCCAGCTTTTTTATGCTCTCTATAAAGCTGTTTTCAAGCTTTAAATTTCTTCTAAACCGCTTAAAAACAAAGCCATCATGATTGGCATGCAGGCTCGTAAAGCGCAGCTGCTTTTGTTGGGGATAAATAATTTTGTTGTTATAACCAAAACTCAGCGTTAGGCCATAAGTGCCATCCCAGTTTTGTTCCATCCGCAGCTGGGGTTTTGGTGTTATAATCAGGTCAATCAATTCAAAACCTTCGGCATAAATTTCGGTTCGGTTTGCAAACTTCTTGATGAAGCGCTCGAAATACTGTTTTTCGGCCCTGCGTGGTATTTCAACCGTGTCTTTTTTTAGGAAAGGAAGGAACAGCTTACCGTTGATTACTGTATCGAAATGAAGGATTTTTTGCTGATGAATCAGCAGACAGGGTTCATGACTTAAGAGCAGGGTGTCAAGTTGAAGATTCAATGGTTTTTCTTCATGAAAAACCTTTAACTGGTAGAGGGTTTTTTCTGCTGTCCGCTTAAAATGCAGTTCTGTTTTACCAGCCTGCGCCGGATAATGCAATAGCTGATCGGGATACAGATTTGGCCAGCTGAAACCCGCATAAACCGGAATGTCGTATTGAAGTGCACCAATAATATTTTATGCATCTGCTTCCAGACAAAAGGCAAAACGACTTCTTCGCGTTTTTGACTACTTAACGACTCAAAAAACGGAGTAGGTTGCAATTTCTTTTTCGAGAAGCGATTGGCCAGTTCCTGCGTATCAAGACTTAGTGCCAGTTCGTAAAGCGTCTTTTCCCATGCTGCTGTAAGACCAGCAAATTCCAAAGTCGAAAAAGCTTGCTCTGCTGTTAGGAAGTTCTTGTTTTCACTGATGGTGAGGTAAGGCAGGAGTATCCATCCCAGGAAACGATTTTTCCGCGCTACAAGCACAAGATTTGGATAAGCTGCCTCCATAGGCTGGCAAAAGTAGGGAATGCCTTTAAATTATAGGAAAATGTTGTGTAAAAATTCAAAACATCTTCAAGAATTCATTGAACTTGACTTGTTAGAACTTGAAAATGGTGAAAAAACAAATGAAATTGAATAGACAAAGATACGCCAGTAATTGGGGCTTTTTCAATAGGTTATTTCTTGAGGTGTACAGTTAATTACCTATTTTAATTTGCTGATAGGTAATAGGATTATGCATCAACATCCTTAATATTAACGAGTGAAAGATAGTTTGCTTGAAGATTGACCTATTGATTCGAAAACTGAACTCATCCAAATATTTTTCAATATGTTCTTGGTGAACCCATGAGTAAGTGCTTCTTAGCCAATATTTTAGTTGATGTATAATAGTATGCATCTGTTTCATGCTTCCTCCTTTATCCGAATATTTTTGCTCTATGTTATAATCCTTTGATAATGGGGCATATCCTGTCCACTTATCAGTTTTAACAAAAGCTGTTTTTGAAATGTGCTTTTCAAATATGCATCTTAATGACTTTGAAGAGTAATCATCAATTTTATTGAAATAAACTCTTTTTATCTTTCTTTTGTCACTAAGCTCTACTGCTCCAGCGATTTTCTTCTTCTTCACATCTTTGCTTCTGCCTTGTTTCAGGCTTTCTTTTCCTCCAAAGACAAATTCATCAACTTGAACTTCTCCTACTATTGGATGTTTCATGCTGCTTTGCATGGCTGTTCTGACTCGCTGCATAAATGCCCACGCAGTTGTTCGGCTTATGCCATATCGTCGGGCTGCTTATGATGCAGATATACCTTTGGTTGTTGCTGTCATCTCAAACATGATTCCAAATGCTTTTTGGTGGCCAAATCGTAAGCGATGAAAAATAGTCCCAGCTGTTGGGCTTTCAATGTGATGGCAGCCATTACAATCTCTTGCATAATTTTTCTTTCGCACTGTGTGCTTCTCATGTCCACATTTCGTAAACACAAACCCTTTAAACCATTTAAGTTCTGCAAGATACGCAAGACATGACTTGTCGTTTGGAAAATGCTTACCGAATTCTAAAATGTTTTCTCCTGTAAATTCCATTTTGATTATTTTTATTCAATTATTCCTTCACATGACAAGTGCTTAATTGACCAACTTAAAAAAAGAAATTCAAGCCTGTCGTTAAACACCTTCACATACGAACTGCTGTCATGGCACAGAATCTTGCTTTTTTTTGCTGATATTACCCAATGTTGATGTACTGACAAAAAGTTCATGCCGGCCATCATTATCCAAATCATAGATTGTTGTTAATGAGGGATTGATTCCACTGGCAGGACTTTTGATCAGACTTTCCTCTTTGAAATTGTAGATATAGAGTTTCCTGGGCTGGAGCGAAAAGCCTGCACTTATCTGAATGATAGCTTCATCAATGCCATCATCATCAAAATCAAAGCTGCCAAACAAATCTGTGCTAAAATCGCGTTCAGGATGATAATTGCCAATCTTGTCGATAAAAATGGTGTGTCTGTTCAGTCCGTCAGGATCGAGCGGACTAAAGCAATCATAAAATATGCTGTCGTTGCGCCACCAGGGTATGAGTAGCTCAAGATAGCCATCATGATTATAATCCAGGCTAAAATAGCAGGCTGTTGTCGGGCGTGGAATCTCTTGTCCGGGAAAGTTGTATTGATCAATGACATTACCATTCTGCGTTGTTATTTTCAAGGCTTTTTGATCAGCGCGGTTGGTAAAAGAGATCAAAAACTCGCTGGTGCCATCGCTGTCGAGGTCCATATAATTCACAAAGCCACCCACTTTTTCTTCTTTAAACTGAGCCGTTTGCACCAGCTCAAAAGGCTGCTGTTTGGGAATAAAGAGGATAATCATAGCAGCCATCACCAATGCCAGTAAAAAGGGACTGAAGAGCCAGTCTTTGGGTTGGGATTTCAGCACATATTAGCGTAGCTTTTGCATTGTGAGGGAGCTTGAATTACAATGGTTGCACAGGGTTAATATAAGGATAATATGGGAATACAGGAGAATTAATCTCAGCTTTTAGTTCAATTCACTATGGCCTGGGTGCCTGACTTTGATTTTGACGGTTTAATCGCCAAAAATAAGCTAATGCTAAAGCTTTATTGTTACAATTGTACCAAAAACTTTCCCCTCCTCATCTAACCGGTCATTCACCTGATAGGTGATTCTTCCCTGGTGAATTTTATTGTAGGCTTCGATGATAATGTTTACTATGGCCATTCCTTTGCCTGTATCAGTTGTTTTGAGTTCTTTGGATTTTTTACGCCCTATGCCATTGTCGATGATTTCAATTTGATATGCTTCATCTTTATGGATTAATTTTAATAATAAATGTTTGGGGCCTTCTTTCAGTCTCAGTCCATGTTTAATGGCGTTTTCCACGAAAGTAAACACAAGCGAGAAAGGAATCCGAAGCTGATCTTCAACAGAAGCTTGATTATACTCAAGCTGAAATGTAAACGACTCCAGAAGGCGTGTTTGCAGGCAGAGGTAGTTTTCTATAAAACTGAGTTCATCAGAGAGGTCGATAATGAATTTGTCAGCATTCATAAGGCTTAAGTTAATCAAACTGGCCGTTTTACCTATATAATAAACTGCTTCGTCATGTTCTTGTTTCTGAAACAAAAGACTGATGCTATTCAGTGCATTGAGTATAAAATGAGGTTCGAGCTGTTTTTTAGCCAGCGCCAGTTTGTGATGAAACAATTCGCGTTCGGCCAGCAGTGCTTGTTTTTTTCGTCGCTGATCCAAAAATCCAAATATTAACAGAGATAATAGCAGAAGCATTAATAGTGCACCAGCAATAATCAAAAAGCGGAAATTAACTTTTTTGAGCTGTTGCTGATCCTCTTGTCTGCTGATTTCCAAATCATTTAGTCTTAATTGTTGCTCGAGTAACATTTGTTGGTTTTTAGCACTTTGATAGCGTGCTTCCAGCTCTCGAATGGTTCGCTCTTTTTCCTGACTGTTAATACTGTCGTTGTATGCTGTGCTTAACTCAAGTGCTTGAAGCGCCCCGGCAACCTGATGGGTTTGTTTAAGTGTTTGATAACGTATGTCATAGTATCTTCTCAAGTGTATCCATTCTGCATCTTTTAATAGCGAATGAGCTGCTTCCAGATGATTAAGCGCTTGTTGATGTTTTTTAAGGGTGAGTTGCACTTCGGCAAGCGAAGTATACATTTCAATTTGATAAGAACGGGAGTTCGCTTCATTAAATTTTTGTAAGGCCTGCATAAACGATTTATAAGCCTTTTCATAGTTCTTTTGCTCGAAAAATAAATTACCCAGACCTCTTTGTACAAGTCCTGAGATAAATGGATTTTGTAATGAAATTGACGAATCTGCAGCACGAAGTAAATAGTAGCTGGCGCTGTCTGCCTGATTTAGTTTAGTGTAGGTTTCTCCAATCGATAGCAATGACTTGGTGATGTCAGGTTTTTGAGGATATTTTGAAATAATTGCCAGGGATTGTTTGTAATAGCTTAGTGCAGTAAGGTTTTCTTTTTTCAGTGTAAAAACATCCCCAAGATTTGATAAAAGTGATGAAATTATCATTTCATCTTCCATGGGTTCAAATATTTTAATGGCTTTGTGATAATAAATTGATGCTGAATCGAGTAATCCCAAACTTTGAAAGCTGATGCCCATATTGTTATAGGCCATTGCCAGGTATTCTAGCTCTGAAGCTTTGCTGCTATTTTTGTTTCTGTTAACCAGTATTCTGTTATAATGTAAGGCACTGTCGTAGGCTGAAGTGTAGTGGTAGATCACAGCAATACGGCTCAAATTTTCGAAGTAACTGTTTGTATCCCCTAATAAAAGATAAGTGTCTGCCGCAAGCTTAAAATAAGGGAAGGCACTATCATTGGTTCCCTGGTAATAATAGGCTACGCCAAGATTTGTCAAGGCTGATGCTTTGCCAGCTAGCGCTGAAACCTCATCAAAAAGGGCTAAACTTTGATGCAGTCTTTGAATGGCCAGCTCGTTATTGCTTAGTACCGACTGCAACACACCTTCGTTTTTTAATAAAATTGCTTTTAGTAATATTTGTGTTTGTGAATCAAAGCTTGCCGCCTGTTCCAGCAGTGTTTCAGCTTTCTGATAATACCAGGCTGCAGAATCGGGATTTTGAAATTTTAATTTGGCTCCTGAGTCTATAAGCGATATGATGCGCAGTGAATCTTGATTTTTAGCATGCAACGGATGATTCAGGCATTGGAAAAGCAGGGTGGCCTGTGATACAAATAGCCATA
>Ga0210036_1004968_pt1 | contig 11885 bp, 6 predicted proteins | sample CryGeymeta201515_FD_185469 | JGI IMG/M metagenome (GOLD analysis project Ga0210036, IMG submission 185469) | Groundwater microbial communities from Crystal Geyser aquifers in Utah, USA - Crystal Geyser metaG 2015-15 (SPAdes) (version 2) | ecosystem: Environmental > Aquatic > Deep subsurface >...
ACTCCCGAACAGTCATCGTCAACCCACATCCAAGTTATCACTCGGACTACACTTAGACGATTCTTCTCGAGCATCTGGATCCAACTCCGCATGCTTATTCACCTCCTTGCGTAGGGCTACGTTGGATAGGTACATTGTGCTTGACCTGCGAAGATCTGCGCCTCTGAGATTACAACTCAGATTACTTTAGTTCTAATCTCATAATATATATTTGAACACTCTAAAACCCCTGGTTTTTAGCGTAGTGCAATAGGCACACGACCTAATAGAGAGAGACCTAACTCCTGAGTCCTATGGCAGTCCACCTGGGCTTAATTTGCAGGCTCAACACTGAACGATGATGACCGTTTGCCTGGTTCGCTCCTTGTCGAAATCCAGAATCAATGAAAAAATAATAATAAAGAAATGCACAGCAAATTTGAATTTTGGTGTGTTGTGATCTTGTTTGTTCAGAGCTACCTGGTACTCTACTAATTTACTACTGAGCAAGCTATTGCAATCCACTGCAACATAGAGGCAATAGCCCGGGAAAAGCTTGTTGAACACTCCTATAGTTGGTCGTCATTGCAACTTGCAACTACTCATTTCACTGTACATCAAGCATCAAGCCAATCATCACCTGTGGGGAAGCTCTTGAGCAGAATTCTGTTCAGCACTTTGTACAAGAAAAGACAATGGAGGGTGAACAATCCATCTCCGGAGCAGATTCTCAGTCGGTACATGATGCGATTGAAAATGCTGAAAATTGCAATGTAGATAATAACGCCGCTGCCGCTGCCGATCCCATTCTGGAAGGAATGCTGTTCAAGAAAAGTTCCTACGACTTTTGGTTGCCCCGTTATTTTGTCCTGAGCCCCGACCACAGACTCAGTTACTACCACAAAAAAGATGAGACAAGTGGACGACCTCGTAGAACCTTTTTGGTGACCCGGGAAGCTGGTTGCGAAGTGAGCAATCTTTACGTGTCTCAACGACAAACGAGCAGCGGAGAAAAGGAATTGTTGTACTGTTTCAAATTGTCGTGGCAAAACGAGACCAGTGATGAATCCGATGACGCCTTTTCCGCCGTCTTTCAAGACGACAATGATTCTTCGATAGCAACCGGAGGACATATTCGTAAGCAGAACTCGTTAGATGATGATGTTGAGTATCTTTGTGAAGGTGATGACGGCAAACAGCAGCATTCGCCACGGGTGGTCTCTTCAACACCTTCTGGCGATTCCATGCACAATAGATATGACGACGTTTCGCAGTACGACAATCGATCCTTGGAAAGTGATAGTTACTTGGTTGCAAACAACAATGACTCCAACCACAGCAGACTAAAAAACCACAGCAGTCTGAGCTCAATTAATTTTTCGACCAAAAAGAAGAAGAAACACCGTAAGTTCGCCTCAAAAGCCATCAAGAGCATGCAATGGACACGCAGTAGCAGTATTGGATCTTCAAAGAAAAAGGGAAACATCACTGACCACGTCATAAGTGAAGAATTGTTTCCTCCCACAGAGGAAGAGGGGGAGGATGACGACGGTGGGAGTTTGAAAAATGGCAGTGATTTAATGGATGCTTCGTTCACCCGTGCTGATCGAGTGCAACGGATGTATGCTGAACAGAAGAAAGAGGAGCGTGACAAGTTGCGACAACAGTACATGACCCAAAGAAAGGCCCGAAAAAGAAAGCAAGAAAGAATGCTGGTCAAAGGGACGGCTGTAGCAGTCGGTGCATCGGCAGCAGCAGGCGTTGCAGTATTGACAGCGGGAGCCGGTTTAGTGGCCGGATTGGCTGTTGTGGGAATTGGAGCAGCTGCGGGTGCGGGTAGTAGTGCTTCGTCGGTTCTCGGGTTCCACAATCGTGGAAAGCGGTCTGAAATCGTCATAGCAACAGCTTCGTACGAGAAGGCCAAGGAGTGGAAGGAGACCATTGATGCCCGTTTGGAATATGAAAATTTAAAAGAAACCACGTGGGGACGTATTTTATTTTCAGAAGGACAATCTAACAATGCCTTTTTGGCACAACATCCGTCGTCAGATAGAGGTTTTGTGGACGATCAAAGAATAAAAGAAAAGCCTTTTTTGTTTGAACCTTCTACTCAATGGAGACCTCTGGACGGTCTGACTGCATCCATGTTGGGCACTGGCAATCAAGGGTTACGAATTTTTCGAGAAGAAAGGAGAGGCTCAGTCTGTTTTTCGCAAAACAGGCCGGTCAAACAATTTCTCACCACTCTGTCCATAGACAACGACGAAGGTGGCATGTGCCCTCCTATGAAATCTCAGGTTGTGTTGAACACATCTCCACTTGATGCTTTCATGTGCATAATGTCGTATGCGCGAATGGCGCACAAGAGCGCCGACCAAGTGTATTCTCCGCTGTCGGAGCTAAGTTCATCTTTTCGAGTGTTGGGAAGCATAAACGATCACATGGATATTATACACTTGGTCTTTCGCCCGCTGTATTTGTTTCCTTCTTGGACCTGTCCCCGTGATTTTGTCCTGATACGGTATTGGCGATACGAACCTGATGGTTCGTACGTGATTTGCTACGAATCTGTGCAACACCGAGACTGTCCACCCAGTGCAGAATATGTTCGTGGCGAGATGCATCAAGCTTACACCGTTTCACCGAGGACTCAACTCCGAACCCAAAAGGGAGGAGTGCGACCTGAAGCGGCGCAAGAGTGTTTGTTGACTGCGGTTGTTCAGGTGGACCCAAGAGGATGGGTTCCCAGCACTCCCATTCCCTATGTCTCCTGTTCATGCTATCGTACAGCTTTTGGGGTCGCCGCTCTTACTCAGCTTATGGACATTCGTGATGCCATTGACCGCGATCGCTTTGTGGCTGCAGCATTGGATATTGAGCCGCCAACAGCTCACTTTCATGCCAAGACATACGATGGCGAGTCGGACGTTCTTGTCCTTCAACCACTTGAGGCGCAGGGTGTCAAAGCTGGCCACAATTACGACTTCACGTATTCGGCAACCGAGTCTACGAAAATCCAAGCCTCGACATCCGGGCTGTTATCCACGCCTCCACCATTTTACCCAGACAAATGGGCGGAACCAGATTCTAATTCATTTTTAGTGCGAGGGCCGAGCTATAAAATAGATGGTATGAAGATCAATGCTGGTCAGAGTATCGGCCGCTTGCTAGCGGTGGAATTCCTGGAGGTAGATGCCCCAATTTACTCAGGGATGTCTAAGCATCCCACAGAACGAATCCAGCTGGCTCTGCAAAAGGAAAATATACTGAAACAACAAGGCATCAAAAGCGATGTGCCTCCATTTATTTTTGTCCTCAATATTGTGCTTCCCAACGAACCTTTCTACCACATGGTCTTTTACTACGCTGTCGATGACATCAGCGAGATTGACGGTAGCAGTGGGACTCCCACTTCTAAGCTTTCCAAAGAATTCTTCTTCGGCGACAGTGACGAATTCCGAGAAAAGACGTTCAAATTGATTCCTCAAATTGTGCAGGGTAATTTCATGGTTCGGAGAGCTGTTGGATCTACTCCGGTTATCATGGGGAAGAAGCTACGACAACTTTATGTTAAGGACGAAGAGAACAAGCGATTTTTTGAGATCATTTTGGATTGTTGCTCGAGTTCTGTTGCAGGTGGAGTGATTCGTTTGAGTCTGGGATATGCCAAGACCTTGGTAATCGACATGGGATTTGTCTTGGAAGGAGACGACGAAACGGTTCTTCCGGAAAGGATCTTTGGGTGTGTGAGAATCAAGAATCCTGATTTCAGTGTGCCAATCCGTAAAGTGGAACCACCAAAATCATGAGAGGTTGAGTGGTATACAGCATTAATATTTTACAGTGCATCTATGATTTAGGCTTTTGAACCTTATTTTCCTTCTACTGTACATTGGAATGGACCAGATCAGAACACGTTATGTCGTGTTGATACGAATAGCCACCCGCAGACAACTTCGAATCTGCTGTTACGTTCGCCGTGTCAATTATTTTGTCGACCATCATAATAGATGTAAAAAAATGCTTATCACTGAGGTTTGCCTGGTAGTTTGTTGCGAAATTGGATTTTACTTATTCCTGATATATGATAGAGATTCCTCGGTCATGTCACGTTACTGTGGAATGAAATAAATACCGTTCGGCCACTCTTGTGACAACGTGACTACTCAAAAACATGAATATTCGTATTGCTCGATGATGCCAATCTCACGAAAGGGTATCAAAGGGCATTTTGTCTCGCTTGGCTTTTAGTTCTCGCTCTTGTTGCTGTTTGAGCTCCTCTATTTCGTTTTCGGACAGAATCTGTAACATTGTGATGCATGCTGCTAACACGGTGGCACACATGTCTTTCAAAGCCTGACCTTCGTAGTATCCTGGATCGACCTTGACATCGACCCAAAAGCTTCCACTCATATCCCTCAATCGACTCTTTTTGAAAACGTCTGCAATCGTCTCCTTTTTCTTGCTGCTGTATCGAATGGAAAATGTTTTCTGATTCCTCCATTTGCTTTCGTCTACCACATATTCTACATCCGCCATATCCAAGACGTACCTTTGTTGCGTCCAAATTCTCTTTTTCTTAATTTCGGCAACAACAGTATTGTCACTGCGAATCACTTGAAAGACGGGACCCAAGGATACAATCTTTTTTCGAATGGTCAAAAGGATCTCTTTTTCTTTTTTGGGAGGAGAATCAATGGGACGTTCGACTAGATCATCTCCCTCGAGTTGTGTCTGTGGTTGTTCATCTATTAACTTCATGGCATGATCCATGGCAAACCATTTATTCTGTAAGGAAAAGAGGGTATTACCTTGTTCATCCTGAATGTAATAGTCTGCTTCCCAGAACCAGAATTTCTCTCTGATTTTGTATATTGGCATGATGGTGTAATGTATTTAGGTTTGTGAGGGCTTACACCACTGGTAGGCGGTATCATGAATGTTGTGTGTGGAGTAAAATTGTAATTGTTACATGCATTCTTATTTTTTAATTTGAAGTTCCGAGTAATGAGATGAAGAGTCTTGAATTGATTTCCAAAGAATAATAATGATAGATGCTGTGATCGCGAAGGCAGTTAAGGAAGGATCTTTTAAACCACTGAACTTGGCACTTCAATTCTAATACTCAATATTGAATCCCGCAAGATTTAAGTGCGTACTTAATGTGATTATTCCTTTCAATCATGCCATCGCATGAGGATTACTTCGAATCATGTTGATGCCATAATGCTCGATCACCACTGCTTCTTCACAAATCTACAACCAACAAAATAAGAAAACACACCATACATTATAACAATAATAGTATACCATCCCATCTCTCAACGACACCTATTTCAATTTAATCCTCTGAAAAAAATTAAGTATACCATGCATTTCACTATACCAACAAGAATTGTTCTGTTCAGCTTCTTGCTGTTGCAGCCCGCCTCTACTTTTGTAGTAGCTCCTCAGAAAAATTCACCACAATGCTCAACATCAAGTAGTAGTAGTAGTAGTAGTAGTAGTAGTAGTAGTCGTATGATGCCTCTGGCAGCTTTGCCAAAGGCCGAAGAAGCAGCCCAGCGAGCTGCTGCTACAGTTGCTGCAGCCATGAGGCCTGGGGAGCATCCGAAATTATTCGACGATGATCTGTTGCAAGATATGCAGGAGTGTTTATTGAAGCTCGAAAAACGGGTCAACCAGGGCCGGGGCTCGCTGTCGGTATTGGAGGCGGAAGAATTTGATTTTGCAACCCAACGCATCCTGGAAGAAATGAAACGCAACGAACACAATCGTCCCAAACCTGTTCCAGCCATTCCCGATGGGATAGTAGTACCTCCTGGAACCGCAGCTGAGTCTGCAGGACGTGTCAGCAATAAACAAACTATTTTGGATACATCCATGGACGAAGGACCGGCTTATGATGGCACAAATGGAGGATCATTGCCCAAGGGCACTGTGAATACCTACATTATTCCAGGCATGGACGAAATGAGTCCCGAAGAATACCAGAAGGCTCTGCAAAAGACCATTAGCGATCGACAAGCTAAACGAGTACGAGAGTCTGGAGAGTATGGAAACCTGCGATCCAATGATTATCTCAATAATTTGGGAGGAGCTGGAGCGATAAAGAAGCCATGGGACCCAAAGAATGGAGATGGCAAGGATCAGGAACAAAGAAACGGATCCATGCCCTTCCGAAAAATCAACTGAGTTGGCAAAAACCTAAAGAGGTAGTGATGCAATTACATTGCAACTGCAACACAAACCCAATCCGTTTGTATTTGACTGATAGAGATTTTTTTGGTTGTTGTTCGTTCGTCATGTAGACTTTTTGACAGAAAAGATTCGTACTGGTAAACTGCGCTTAGCCTACAAGGAGCAAAGCAAGCTCTTACAGAGGAAGTGAAGGCCCGCAATGGAACCTAGCCACAATGTTGCTGAATTCGTTGGCTACATAAAAAGACAGTTCCAATTTATTTCCACCTTTTTTCCAGTCCTTCGCTTCCGCTGCATCATTCTTTGTTTGTGGCAATCATTGGCATCTTCCTGCACTAGTAGCAGGAAAAATGTTCCAACGTGGATAAGCACAGATCTAGACTATTGCTGCTGCTTAAAACGTCTCATTCTATTTTCGTAAATCTTCTCGAGTACTTAGTACTCGAAATTCATTTCGTTCATCTTTGTTCGGCTGGCTTCTTCGTGATCACAGGACTGCGAACATCGACCATAAGCCCCCCTGCTTCGATTGTTCGATTCTGGTAGCTTTGCTCTCCTGAGAACATGCTCCTTCAGGCACTTCTTTTCTTGGCAGGGATTTGATGATACTTCGGTAGGTGAACGAAAGTGACAACGATGATGTTGAAAGCCAGAGCATCAAAGCTTTGTTGGGTACAGACCACCATCACTTTTGGTGTTCCATCTACAGTAGTCTACTAGTACTCTACAGGTGTACAGTAAACTGGTATACATTCTATAAATTGAATTCTACGTAACGATTGATTCAAATAAAAATAGTTCCCAATGCAAAATGTGTAGAAGGCATTCAATTTTCCTACACACCAGGATGTACATCATCGAACTGGATGCGATCACCTTGCAGCAAGCTTTCCTCCTCTTCCGCTTCCTGTTGAAACTGCTCGGCAAAATCGAGTTGCATCTCTTCAAATTCTTGAAACTGATCACGATCGTGTGGCATGTCTAAGAGCTCAATAAAGCCGAGACCACGAGGGATCACGCTGTACTTGTTCCATTCAGCGTGAGATCCAAAGAAATGAGCCTTGATGTGATCCATGTCACACGAGCTGGCAACTCCTTCTAACTGATAAATCTCTCGGCAAAAATTGAGCAGGCTCGGGGTCAGCATGACCAGACGCGTATTGGCTTTGAAATAAAAAGCGTAAACTTCGTCGAATCGCAGCAGAGTCACAAAGAGCCGAATATCTGCATCTGTGAGCGCATCGCCTGTCAAGTACCTCTGGCGCTGCAGTATCGTGTCGGCTTTGTCAAAAGCTTCGGTTAACTCGGCAATTGCTTGATCGTAGGCAGCTTGCGATTTGGCAAAGCCACATCGATAAACACCGTGAATCATCAGCGGATACATCCATTCACTGACTTCATTCAGCCTCTCCATGCCCTCTTCGTCGTCTTCTGTATATAGATCCAGCTCTGGATTTTTTGCGAATTCGTTAAAGGAAGAGTTGAGCATGTAGGCAATATCCGAGGATTCGTTGTTAACAATGGTGTTTTCTTTCGTATCCCAAATTAATGGAATGGTGTACTTTCCAGATGTGTCCTCTGCTTGCTCATAAATATTGCGAATGCTGTACGCATTGAAGATTGGATCCGGTTCATTGCCTACATATGCTGGTGGAAAGGGACCACCACGTCCGATGGTATTGCTGAATGGTTTTCCATTGGGATCTCCAAAGACCCAACCCCTGTGCTTGTCATTGGGATCGTTTAGGTTGGTATGTCTCCAAGTAGGATGAACAATTGTTACTGAAATGACATCCTGAAGTCCTTTCAGAGTTCTCACAATAAGAGCACGGTGAGATCCCGGACAAGCGTATGATGCATAGAGATGGTAGCGCCCCGGTTCAGGTTGAAACCTGGCTCCAGGATCTATTGTCGTTTCCAAAGCGAATGAAGGATGGTTCCGTGTGAGCATAAATTTGTCGTCACAAACGACACAGGTATGGTAGTAGTACCATACAGAATAAAAAAATTCTACGATACGTACCAGAAGAAATGAAATCTCTCCAAATCGTTTCTGGTAGGACACCCCGTCCTGCATGCTGTTCATCAATCGGCAATGGTGTCTCACCAAGGGGCCTTCCTTCGGCCGTACTGTGACGTGATCGGTAGACACTGCCAGGTTCGTGTTCACTTTTCTTCTCTTCAACAGCTTGTGCTTCTTCAAAGGCATTGGCAAAGGATACATTGTTGACTGGAGTTTCGAGCTTGTACTGTTGTGGCTGTTGATTGTAATTGTTGTTGTTACTGCTGCTCTTTTCGTTTTCAAATTCCGACTCAAGACCTCGCTGAAAATGCCTATCTCCGGCATGGATTGTATGGCGTCGCGAGGGACCATGGTTATTGTTGTTGCTATCGTACACAGAAAGACAATCAGGATCGTCGAGGGTTTCACTAACGGCACTCATGGGACTACCAAAGCACCTCATAGTACCACTCCGACCCATGATCATCCCAGTGGCACTCATCCTGTACCCACGGAGCATTTCTTCCGCTTCCTTCCGTCGTTGTCGGAGTTCTTGCTCTCGCTGTTTTTGCTGCAAATACCAGGCATCCATACCATCGGCCGATAGATTTGAGGGAGGTTTGTGACTGATTCCAGATCCATCCTTCTGGGCCTTGCGCATGGAAATTAAAAAGTTCCGAGCCTCTTCGGCGGTGTGCAGCGGCGATGCGGCTGTATATATGGTATATGGTATGGTACACATGTGGAAAGTAACAATTTAGAGATCAAATAATTAATGTCTGGGAAAATAACAAAAAAAGGTGGACTGTACTCTAATAAAAGACTGTAAATGATAGTGCCACGTACCATCCTTCAATTTGTCTCTTCGTTGCTGGGCAAGATGTTTTTGTCGGAGCTCAATAAGCTCCTTCTCGACGCGATTCATCTGCGAGTGCGATGATGATGATGTATCCATGGTGTGTGGCGGCGGCGTCTCTGTAGTACCGGAAAAATATTGAGCTAACTTGTCGTCTTGGTGCTGAGCTACTAGCTGGTACAGTGTTCAAGAGTATTATTTGGAGTGCTCTCTAGACTCGTCTAGTACTAGTCTAGTAGTAGTCTAATATTTTTGGCTTTCGAGAGGTGCGAAAGTGTGAATTTGTTTGAATGTGTAAAATGAGATGATGAGAATGAAACAGTTGAGATTCGGCATGGAGATAACGGTTCTTTCCCAATGCGGACGGCCCGGGTGGTTGAAATGATAAAAAAGAAGGGTCTGGATTAAAAAAAAAACTCCGTTCATAATATGTGGAATACGACGCTGTAGAGGACTGAAGCAAGAACGAATAAATGAATCCTACTACAGTAGTAGCTAGAACTGCTAGCTAGTAGTATGCTCAAACTTATCGAAGTCCTACTCCAGTGGCTACTACTAGTGACAGCAGAAAAGTTCGTTTTAAATGATCCGGTCTGGCCAAACGGACTGGATTTCGCCTTTCAGTGACTTCAACGTGGCGGTACCTTCGCGGGGATAAACACGACGCACAAACTCCCTGTCCCAATAGGGAGCTCCTTTGCCATTTCCAATCCGTTCTTTCTCTCTATGAAATTTGTACCTGTAGGCATCAATGCGAATTTGTTTCGCTTGCTTGCCTTCGCCTTCCCAAGGATCCAAAGCCAAGAGTTGCCTTGTCGTTTTGTCTCCCTCGAGCAACTTGTACAAGAATGGATAAAACCATGGACTTCGATCTAGTGATCGACCTGACGCAGCAATCCACATTTGCCAGTCCAGACGATAGTGGTAAGGCGTTATCCACCTAGGGTGCGTCATAATATTCCCAGGCTTCACTTTGAATTCGTATTCTCGCCAGTCCTCATTAGCCGAATTGTCGTCGGATGCCGACTGGATGATCCATTCTTCACGTTCCTCATTGACCACACCAAAGGCTCCATACGTGTTGATCAAGCGCAGAGGATCATACGATGCATTCATTTGTTGTCGTTTAGAGAACAGATTCTTGACCACCGGAATACTCAGCCAAAATACGAGACCTCCAAATAGCGAGGTGACGATGCTTCGTGAAAGTGACGGAACGGAGGTCACTGCCACTATAGACGCTTCCACCACTCGCGACGGAGCGAAAAAACGTCTCCAAAATCCATCGTCGAGACAAAAAATGGCAGGTACCATTGTCAACCAGTTTAAAAAGCTCAAGTTTCCGGTGCATATGAGAGTGGATTGAAATTGCATTTGAATTAAGCCCCCAAAGCGCACCAAGCTCCTGGGCGACCCGGGAAGAATCAGTAGAAATGGAGCTACACATTCAACAAAATGATTGATCAACACTTCCATCTTGTGCCAGATCTTGGGTAGAAAGTGCATGGTTCGAGTCAGTACACTCGGCACGGGTTGGGTTTCATAAAAGTAGTACATGGTTGTCAGATCTTTCCATTTTCGATCCCCGCTGCGAAATTTGATGAGCCCTGCTCCCATCATGATACGAAACAGGTGCCACCGCAAGGTCCACATGACAATTCTAGATGGACCTGCCCAAATGGGATCCAAAGACAGCAGTGGAACTGCAAATAAGGCATGGAAACCTAATTCAGCCAATTGCACTTCCCAACCATAGCCGTACCAGACATTCCCCACTGACATGAGGGATCTCTGACAGATCCAGAGAACCAACAGGATAGGGACATTAGCGCTTCCCACAATACATATGAATGCTGACAAGAACATGCCTGTCAGAGCAATTCCGTTAAGCCAAGGATTGAGACGACTGGCATCTCGTGCCATCCACAGCACCGTTATCAGGGGTTGGCCCATTCGGTTTGCACGATCCCATAAGACTTCTCTCATTCGTTGATACATTTTGCTTTGACGGAGTTTAATGCTAGCGTCAAATAATAGAGATCGAATTTTGGCGAATTGTCGATTGCGTACCCTGTCGTTGAAATTACTGGTAGTTGATGCCATGTCCACCAACCATGCCTCTCGCCGTTTTCTTTTCTCTGCGGCTCGGACCTTGGCTTGTTCTAGGACAAACCGTGCCGGTGTCATACCATTGTCTCCAATCAAAGCATCGTTTTGATGAAATGCCACCAAAAAGGCAATGAAATAGACAAAACCGAGGGCTCTCAAAAAGACAATCCTGGTCAAGATAAACGTCGAAGAGGATCTATTAGCAAACAAAGATCCTTGGTTTATTGTTTGTAAGATATCTATAGTAGTGAATTGGAGGTGTGTGGGCAACGGACGATAGGGCACATGTGATACGGAATTCGATGGGATCTGACACTGCGAGTTGCTGATCCTGTCCAAGGGCTGCTGTTGTGGTTGTGGTGTCAGAAATGCTAGAGCCTGGTACGGATAACCTGGAGAAGAAAATATCCACAGCAGCTGGAGCAGGAATGCCCTTTGTCGATATTGAGACTTCATTTCTCTGGTGAAGTGAAGAGAATTTTGCTTTGCATCGTCAAGGAAATGTAGTTACTCTTCTTTGGATTGGTCTAATAGTTGCGAGCTGCGAGTAAATAACAATTGGTTAGTTGATGCATGCAATGTTTTACCGTTTTTGTGTTTTGATAATGCTGACGTAAAAAGCTAGTGTGGAGACTACATGAATATTAGAGTAAATATTGAATATTATGGCAAATAGGAGTAAACTAGACTAGTGTGTGGATACAGAGCAAGCATAGGCACACGACCTAATAGAGTAAG
>Ga0210036_1004978_pt1 | contig 11860 bp, 11 predicted proteins | sample CryGeymeta201515_FD_185469 | JGI IMG/M metagenome (GOLD analysis project Ga0210036, IMG submission 185469) | Groundwater microbial communities from Crystal Geyser aquifers in Utah, USA - Crystal Geyser metaG 2015-15 (SPAdes) (version 2) | ecosystem: Environmental > Aquatic > Deep subsurface >...
ATATATAGTACCCGTTATCACTCTTTTAGTATCATTTCTACTGTTCAACGTATGTAGAATTTTAAGTGAAACTATTAATCAGATTTTCAGGGGTAGATTTTCTTACTACTGAAATCCTGTAGACTGTACAGGGTATCTACCATGGAGTATGAGACTTGGGTCTCATTTTATGACTAATACTAGAGTAGTAGATAGTAGTAGTAGTAGTAGTAGCTAGCTAGTACTCGAGTAGTAGCTAGCTAGTAGCAGTTCTAATTCAAATCAAGGAAGGTTTCTCACGACTGATGATGACTCGTACTGACTGGACCACTACTAGAGTAGTCGCTGCTACTACTAGCAAGGCATCGTATCGGCTGGCAACTGCTGATGATAGAGTTGCACGGTATGCCCTGGTAGTTACTCCAGTAGTGTTTATTTTTACTCATTCGGAGAACCAAGAAATGCAAACGATGAAGCTCCACGTAGTACTCAGACAATCTCCTGGCAATTCACTACTGGTGCTTGTAGCAACGGTATGCTTAGCTTTCACCACCTTTGCCCAAGGCAAGCTACTTGTAGGAGGGATGTGTGTGAGTGACCAAAAGCTCACAACTACAGATCCTCTCGGTCCGTTTTATATCGAAAACAGTCCCATGATTAGTACGATTGCTCCGGCTGAGTTCCTGGTAAATAACGCTGATGTGTTAAGTATCACTGGGAAAGTTATGGGAAATGATTGTGTTCCTTTAGCAAATGCTCGCGTCGAAGCTTGGTATGCAGGAGAGAAGGACGCATTTGGAGAATTTTATTCCGCCAGCAAATATCGAGGACAACAAATCACGGATTCCTGTGGGAACTTTAAATTCATTCAAACCTTTCCAGCCCTGTATCCAGGACGACCTATCCCCCATATACATTACCGCGTGTCCTCAGAGGACGGCACACTTCTCCTTGTGACTCAATTGTACTTTGAAGGAGCAATTCCAGTCTTCTTCAATCCAGACGATACCAAAATTTCGCAAATCGTTAACGAAGCCGATGGAAGCCGATCGGCAGACTTTCCCATTTATGTGTCGATTCCTGGAAACGTAAAAAATGCAGAGAATTGTAAGTCGTATCGTTATGGTTGTAGGCTCGGACAAATATCACTCTTGTAGCTGGGCTGACACGTTTTTCTGTTCTGGCGAATCTTTTCAGGCATTTTGACGATGGCGGTTGAGAGTACAACAATTCTTCCCAGTGGAACCATGAACCCAACTGACACTATGGACCTGAGCACTGATAGCACTATGGTGCCCTCGGACGAAGCTGCATCAACTGTTGGCGATGTTCCTTTGGACGAGTCCGAGAGTATCATAACATCTGCAGATGGTGTCCAATGTTTAGAAGTATTTTGTGTCGCCCCGAAAGTTTGCTGCAAATCATCTTGCCGTGGCGAATGTATTGATCCAGGTACACCTTGTCGTGCTCGTGCGTGCGTGGGCTTGGTGGACGAGAGCAATGCCGCCAACATGGGTGATTTGGCAACAACCATTACAACGACAGGGACGGGGGATCTTTTTGGCTAGTACGCCCGAGCAGAAATAAAAAAGATTATTACGAGAAGCTTGATGAGTTTTCAAAGTAACTAGATTCGTTCGTTCGATATCAGAATGTCGAAACATTTTAACGTCCATTATTCCTGTCTAGCATTCGTCAGAAGTGTTCCTACAAAATCGTGATCCAGAAAAGGACATGTGCTAGGAAGCCAGTTGCATTTTTTTTACTGTTGTCTAAGGAAGAGCGCTATTTCTCTTTCACTCACAATTCTTCCTTAATGGCTTGTTTATTTGTCGAATGGCAATTTTCTGGGAACAATGCCAGTGGCAGCCTCGAGCGATTCCCAATAGTATTGGCCATAAGACACAAATAACTCCTCGCCAGCCTTGATGTCGCGCAAACTAACGACTGCTGCTCTCTCCATTTTAGGATCAAGGACATATTTGACATTATACCTCTTGGTTTCTAAACAGTCGTTAATGTAACGCGCTTTGATGTTTACATTCGATGGATTGACATAACATTCATCTCTGTGGGAGGGTGCAGTCTCTCCTACCAACCGGTCCCACTCTTCTTGCAAAGTTTTTGTGCCGTGTGCTAATGCACAGTACCACCAAGGTTGAGCATCCACTCGACCAATCCGTAGTAGATACGATCCATCCGACAGCATGGCTGGCAACTGTGATGATTTCGCGCTGTGTACGTCGCCACTGTAAAAGCAACATTTTGTGTTCATGGGAATATCTTGCACGGCGAATAAACCGAAGTCAGCACCTGGAAGCTGCGATGGCCCTGGTACTAAATGTTGGTCTTCTGCTGGGCCTGGGGCGCATTGCCATAAATTGCGCCTTGTTCCATTCACGAGCTCCCTCAGTCCAACCAAATCGTCTACTGGCTTTTTCCATAAAAGCAACATACACTTTGCTAGTGCTTTACGAGAACTGTAGTCGTCTTGTGACACCGCACTTTTTATCTCTGGTCCTATCCAAGCAGTAGCTATGTAATCCACGATCTCTCTGCTAGGACGGATTCCAAGCTCCAACCACCGTTCAAATAGCTTTAATACAACTGAAACTGTTCCATAGTTTTGGGCTATCTTTAGTTTCTCAAGATTGGTTTCAGAATTTGTTTTTGTTGTTGAAATCCGGACATTTTTACTGACTATTCTTGAATACCTCAAAGGATCATCACCGCATCTTTTCAGCATGCTGAGAGGAGGATGACCAGGAAGAGGATCCATTCTGCCGTCCGACGTGGAGGTTTGAGAGTATGGCATACTGTTGTATTCTATGGACTGGGCGAAGTGATATTGGATATTGGAGGCAAGAACTTTTCAGCTTTGCTAATAAATACTGATACATGTAGAGTAATAATGTTGCTACTTCCATGCTCGGTTTTGCTCTATTCAGTCCTTAGTGATATGGGACTGATCAAGAAGTGCTTGTACCAGGTACGTGTATGTCGCTCTGCTGCATTACTACTTACTGTACTACACTTCGGCAGCAGCCTGTTGAGAGTAGCCGGGGCCGCCAACTTCTCTAAAAAAATAATAATGTCTCACACCAAAAACGAATTCATGGCGCGCTGACTAGCTGCACTGAGGAGCGCAAGAATAGACCATGACTCTCGAGCAGGAGCCCTGCTCCAATGCGCTATCAATCGCAAGGCACCAAACAAGAACTGAAACCAGCCAAAACCAGCAAAATGATACTCGAAAGAGTTTTCTTGATTTGTGCGAGAGACTGAGACATCACAAAATTTTGTACTCGTGCTTTCGTGAACTATTTTCATGACGCAGCCAAACAAAAACTCTCTCGCAATCTATTCATCCCAGAATTCATTTACCCCATGGAGGTGCTCCTGTGAAACTCTGTCGGAGATTCCCCCCCTAGTGATTGCTAATTGTTATTATGGTGCCGCTGGCTTGAATCGTTGCTAGTGAAATAGGAAATAGGCCCGACGTCACGAGGCAACAACACCACTTTTCCAGTGCCCAGAAGTGCATGATACCTTAGGCATTTTTGTGCATTCCTGTGCTGATCATGCTACCGTAGGATTTTACGGTACAAAGCATAATTGAAAGAAATAGAATTTTAGTATTTTAAATAAATGCCGTCAATTGCTTATCAGAAACTTCACCAGCGCAGACTTTGAACCCTTCTTCCTTGAAAGAAGGTGTGAATTGTGAATTATTATGTCATGCACTTCATCGGAGATCCGAAGGAAGAGAGAACAAACAGACGGAAAAAGTGACCCAACTGATGGATTCAACATACAATCATGATTGCTTTCGAGACGATTTCAATGCGGCAGTTCGCTCCGAAGTATCATATAGAGAGTTGCGACCACTGGAACCTGACTGCTCGTTGTTGTCGTCAAAGACCCCTACAAGTGCAGCTGCCGTGGGTAGATCCTCTGCTGCTGCCATGCCGTTGCGAAAGCGATTGCCATCCACCAAACCGAACAAAAGTAATGCTGGTTATTGATCACACGAAAAATAAATTGTCAGGCGAATGAAAAAGATCTAGACAAGAGCCAGGAAGAACGAAGAACACAATAATCACATTTGCAGTTTAATATGGTTTTATCACTTATCACTTACAGTCTTTGGCCGAGTGACAGGCAGTTGCAGCATGCAGATTTGAAGAAGACATATTCATTTCGCTATTGATTATTGATTGGTTTAGGAATGCACCTCTTGCAATGTTTTTTTAAGAATACGACAAACACTCGGGGCGTGTTGCAGGAGGCAAAGCAAGATCACGCATCATCAGAAAAGATGCAGCCAGTCTGTGCTGGCCAGAGGTCTTTCATCTTTCCACTAAAACAAGATGTCAGGTACCAGGTAGATCATTACTTCTGCACTATTATCGTCAAAATTAGAGTCATAATTGATGTTGCTTTTATTTCGGAACATGTGCAGCCACTGAATGAATTCGCAAGTTGTGAAACAGCTGAAAATGTCTTTGTCTTATCTTCATAATGTTTTACGTGGACGACAGTATAATATTGCACGCATGGGGCAGAAGGGATGTAAAAATCAAACAAACATTGAAAAGAGAAAAGTTAAGAGATAAATATATTGGTATACTGTACCAGCTACCAGTACGAGTGGTACCTAGTAGGCCCCGAGCTAGTAGTAGTCTACAGTACTACCACCACGGTAATAGTACTACTCTAAGTAGAACTAGGTACTAGGTAGCTACCTGGTAGAAGCGCAAACATGAAGAAACCCAAGAACTGGAAATTTTGACCATCTACAATTATTTATACTCATATCAGACTCGATGTTCTGCTTCCACAAGATGGTTTTCTCCTGCCAGGACCTGGTACCTGGTATCATTAAGAATTAAAAGTGTTACGTGGTACAGTAGCTGGTAACTACCTGGTAGTACTGGTATTAGTATTAATACCTGGTAGTACTGTACTGTTAATAGTATACTAGGGACTGGTACCAGGGCCAGGTATCAGGCACCTCTGAGTGGTACCAGGAACCACTACCTGGTACTGTACCATACCTAGACTTCTAGTACCGTACAAGAAGGAGGTCTTCAAGATTTGGTGTACTAGAGTAAGGCTGACACTACCGTAGGATTTCCACAGGAAAAATTAGTTTGGAGGCATTAAGGTCTCAAATCACTTTTTGAGTAGTTAAATGGACAGCTCTTGATGAGGGCTTTTCATGCATAATCTATTTATTAAATTTGGACAATCATTTAATGAGCTAGAGGACATAATCAAAATCATATATCCTGGGGCTGAAAAGCAAATGGCTGACCTTAACGTTATACAGTGAACACTAGTAAAACATATAGGACTGATTCAATCCCTTATCTCATGGTGATTGAGAGTATTTAACACGGCGATTAACAGTAGTTTACAGGGTAAAAAATATTCAAGTTTTACTGCATAAGTACTAGTGAAAATTTAGAATCCCTTAAATGGTAACAGTCAGCCAACGGTAACAGTCAGCCTTACTCTACTAGAACTGTACTCCTGGTAGTACTCTTGTACTCATACCAGTACTAGCTAGAGTACCTGGGCGGTACTGCTGTTGTACTGGCAGTCTACTACTACCAGGAGTGACGAGTCGCAAAGCTGTCGTATGCAGGCAGTGTCAGCTTGTGCATTAAATCCTTTTCGACATGTGGTCAAAATACTACCGGTACCTGCTAGTACCAGTACCAGGTACCACCAGTACCTGGTACGTTGATAGCCGTACTACTACGGAACTACTACTAGTACCACTAGTAGCTACTAGTAGTAAGTACGTAGTAGTGCTACTACGGTACTGCTAAATATTACTACATAATAATTATTGTCTCGAGCGAACCTGCAGTAAAAAAAATCATGAAAGTCTCTGAAATCTCACAGTTCCCTCGCCACTATGTATCTACTAGCTAGCTAGTAGTAGTACCACTAGTTCAACCACTCCACTGTAACATTTTCTTTTACCGTACCTGGTACTGTACAGTGGTAGTACTGTATTATTTGTTCTCCTTTGACAAGCTGAAGTGAATTGTCATAACATACTAGAGCTACTGTACCTGGTACTGGTACTAGTCAATTATATTAATAGTCTACTGTACGTAGTAGTAGAGGAGGAGTGTCATGCAACAGCCACTCGTCGAATTTTTGCAGGACACTGGGAGATAAACTTTTTTAGATACTAGCTACTCTAGTAGTGATCTTTTTCTGTCGCATCAACGACCGTTCTTAAACATTGGAGGGTAATTTTGCATGAACGAAAGCAGGTAGGTTACCAGTATTGCTGCTTGCAGCGAACTTACTGTATTAGATTCAACCGGCAAGATGCGTTAGTTCACAGAGAGACCCTGTTTGATGGATCGAAACCCACGAATATGCTGCAGCTGCTGAATCGTTTAGGCTGACAATTGCTGCTGAGTATAATGACAATGCACGGTCAAAGGCCAGGCATGATGTGCACTTGTTTGTAACGGATGTCGCTTAGTGTTTGTTTATGTTGTGATGTTATAGTAATAACTATTTGGAGAGGCTATCTGGAGTTGAAGTGCAACCAGAGCAGCTTCTACTCGGGCCTCAATGAACGGGTACCGGTACTGTATTCGTTTTCCGGGATAGCTAGAGTATTAATGGTTTGCTTTTGGTAAGTGTGCATCTTTGCTCTGCAGTGAGGAACATCAACCCTAATGGCCGTTCAATCGGCGAAGACTGGATGGATGATGAAGGACAAGAGGTGTCTACTAGCTAGTCTACTAGCTAGCTAGTAGTGGACAACGTACTAGTAGAGAACAGAAAACAAGTAGTCTAGAACATGGGCAGCATATCATGATCGATTTTAAGGAATCAAGGAAGTGGAACATGTTTAAACTTGCAACCATCATTGTCTCCCTACTTTCCAGGCATCCATGCCAAGCTACAGAACTTTTGACGGAGGCGACACTTCAAGCCGAAACTTTGCAGGATTTTCAGTATTTGCGGTACGGTGTGGACGTATCATTTCCCATGCATCATCACATGCCAGACGATATCAAGACTTCCGACTGTGGGAGGAACGATCGCCTAAAAGAATTTGCCTTGGATCGCCTCGACTATTACAAGAATCATTTTCTGAAAGGATGTCGAGATGCTTTCGGGGAAGAATCCTGTCGTCGATCGGAAGACGAGCGAATAGAAATGTCCAAGCGACAACCTGCTACCATGAAAAATATGACCAAGGGACTGGGTTTTCACAAGATGAAATTACCACCCGAGCTGTTTGCGCGGATCCTAGAATTTTGGCACCAGAATCAACACCAGGCCTCACAGGAAGGCTGGCCTGCAGGGAGCACCTATTTGAATCATTGGGAATCCATGCCTTGGGCTCTTCCTGTTGACAATATCACACTGCTCGGTGGCGGTTACGAGCTGACACAATTGATATGGGATGGTTTGTTACAAATCATTTCCGAGTGGACTGGACAGGAGCTGCAACACGCATCCATGTACGGTATCCGAATCTACCGCACCAATGCTGTCCTCGCGACGCATGTTGATAGAAATCCTTTGATTAGTTCCGCGATTATAAACGTGGCACAAGATATTGTTGAGCCGTGGCCATTGGAAGTAATCGGGCACGATGGATTTGCTTACAATGTGACAATGGAGCCAGGCGATTTGGTACTCTATGAATCGCATTCCATACTGCACGGTCGTCCCTTTCCACTACAAGGCAAATTCATGGCCAATTTGTTTGTCCATTTTGAACCCATCTCACCGGATGCCAAGCTGCATGATCTGCCAATCTACAAGCAACCCATGAAGCCCAGTAAGAACTTCATCTGTGTAAATCATTGATTTTTGAATTGTTACTTCTCATTAATTTTTCCTTGCAGCCTATACTTACTCCCCCACTTTCCCTTCATAGGCAACAAAAAGTGTGTCCCCAATTTGAAGAATGGACGCGTTGTTTGCGACTTTCAACCAATAGAGCAATAATGACACTGCAACTGTAGAAACTAGAAAATCCCACTCTATCTTCACCACGAACATGCTCTACATTTTTAATTCTCCATTTTAATTGTCTCAAATGGAATTATTCTGGTTACTTATCCTTTCATAGAAATGTTGCAATACCAGTACTCTTGCCGCTGGACAGCAAGCGCCCTCCAATGGGAACGTACGACCCGTAAAGAATGGTAGAGGTTCCACACACCTTGACGGGAGGCGGGACAATATCGTTTCCATCTTCATCTTTAGTGCAACCGTTTCCATCGCTCGTCGTTTTATCAATGCCGCAGTCTTCCTTGTCAAAGTCGGAAAGCGTGTCGGGGTCTACTCGCAAGAGACGCATGTAACCATCTTCGCCCCAAGAAGACCCCCAACTGTTTCTCACTAGCCAATATGGCTCTTGAGTTTCTTGGTCGATTCCGTATCCTTCCAAAACAACCGCGTGGTTGACGTCGGTTGTGGCAGAGCTGTTGTGATTCTTGGAGGAGAAGACACCGCCCGTGTACAAAGCCCAGGGAGAGGCAGCCACCATGACACCAATCGGTCCCAGCGTGGCAATGGCATTCATCAAAATTGTGTAATTGTTGGTAGGAAAGTGGATGTATCCATCGATGGTCGCAACAGCTCCATCAATATAGTCATTTTCACTATTGATGCCAAGATTGGCAGCACTACTTCCACGCAACAGGAATTCCGGTAGGTTTGTGGAGTTTGTTAGACTGCACTCGACCTTTCCTCCTCGCCCGGACCTGTAGGGAAAGTCCTCTTCTGTGACAACCCCGTGCTTGGCAGCAAACTCAAAAGCTAGCTCGTATGTTGCTCCGCTGCAACCACCAGTTCCTCCACAGTGCTCAGGATTGTCAACGCACGATACCATTTCCTGGGGACTCAGTGTGTACAATTTGCCTGTGCGTAGGGCGATGTGGCTCTCCAAAACAGCTGCGGTGGCAACGGCCCAGCAAGATCCACAAAAACCCTGCTCTTTAACATCTGTAGTAATCTTGGGGTTGTGAGCCCTCCAATCTCGTTCCTTGGGTAGCTCAGATGCTGGAACCACAGTTTGCAGCCATTCAGAATAAAATGCCTCCGCGGCAGTAGACTGCTAAATAGTTATACGTTATACATACAAACAGTTCGGCCATGTCAGAAGTCCGTCTGGAAAGGCGATAAATCCAACGAGTTTGTTTTCCTGCAAAATTTTTCTCACCTTTGATTTAAGAAGACCATATATTTCCTCAGGAACGTTTTTCTTGAGACCAAAGGGTATTTCTTCCGGAATGCGACGATCTGTCCACTCGTTGATGCCCATGCGATAACCTCCGGTCTTCAGCTCGTTCTCTTGGTTGTGCTGAAGAATGGTAAATAAATTCTCTTGAAAGATCTCTTTACGGTTTGCTCGCTCATGCTGACTGTCGTAAACCTTTCCGTAGTCTTGCACATACTTCTCGAAGGAATAATAATTTAACAGGTCTTTGCCACTGGCGGAAACTCTGGTTAAAGTAAGGAGACCTACCGCTAAACCTTGTGTGAGAAGTAAAAAGGCACTGTGCATTTTTATCTTGATGTACTAATTTCGGATTCACTGTTGCAGCTATAGACTTCGCAATTGCATTCTGGATACTGGTGGTTAGGATGGTACTGCTGGTACCAGTTAACTGATAGGATGGATAGTTGGTACGATGTTCAGTATAAAGTTTTAGGCAGAAATTCTGTCGTGCCACGATAAAGGGATAATAGATACCTGTTGGGAGTTGGGAGAAAAGCAGTACACCTACCTTCAACCCACCCTGGCAATTGAAACAATTAGAAGCTACTAGTAGTAGTACCAGTAGTCTACTAGAGAGTAGAGATGACACTACTGTATCATTTCCACAGGAAAAATTAGTTTGGAAGCATTAAGGTCTCAAATCACTTTTTGAGTAGTTAAATGGACAGCTCTTGATGAGGGCTTTTCATTCATAATCTATTTATTGAATTTGGACAACCACTTAATGAGCTAGAGGACATAATCAAAATCATATATCCTGGGGCCAATAAGCAAATGGCCGACCCTAACGTTTATACAGTGAAAACACTAGTAAACCATAAATGACTGATTCAATCCCTTATCTCATGGTGATTGAGAGTAGTTAACATAGCGATTAACAGTAGTTAACATGGTAAAAACTATTCAAGTTTTACTGCATAAGTACTAGTGAAAATTTAGAATCCCTTAAATGGTAACAGTCAGCCAACGGTAACAGTCAGCCTTACTCTACTCGTGTGAAATGCCTCATTAGACTTGCACCCAGATTATACCCTGACTACAACTAGTCTACAGCTTGCGAGCCGCAGTGATAGCTAAATAAGAAACTCTAGCATTTAATTGAAGCCAGCATTCGTGCCAAACGAACCTGTAATAGCCCTATTCAGCTCTGAATTTGATTTCTCCACGGCTTGAGCTAGTAGAGAAAGATTCTTTCTTTTGCGTCGTTGATATTATGTGACAAATAAAGTCCTGTAACTCTCATTCTATTGTGTAGGAATCATTTTTTGAATTGGAATCTTAGAGGAGCGAGGAGGTAATGAGGAAACCACACCTGGAACAAAACCAATGGTTGGGGGCAGTCTCAAGGGCTCATTCCTTAACAATTTTTGTTTATCTTCCGTACCTGGATACATTATGTCCGTGTTGTCGAAAAAAAAAAGTATGGACTCCAAGTCCGTCTATGGCAACTTTGGTCGTAGATGTAACATGTAACGGCTCTCAAACTCTCCACCCTCGACGCCAAATTATGTTGTCACAGCATTGCGTTGCTGCAATAATTATAACCACCATAGCATGAAAAGAATCAACAAAAAGGCACCGAGGAAACGTTGTGGATTGGATTCAATCTTTTCCAGAACTGTGCTAGTAGTAGTGGAGATAGTATTTGGATCGTCATCTGAATCGTTGTGAATCAGAGACTGAATTTCGGTTCGCATAGATAAATCAGCATTTTCTTCTCGTTTGTCATCCGTAGAGGATATACCTCCGTAGGAATTTGATATTACAGGCTTGTCGTTGTTGTCCCCAGTTTGATCACCTTGTTCAATATCTCTGGCTGCGACTTTTGCTGAATTTCCAGACATTTTTTCTTTATTTTGATAACTAGCCTTTAGATAGGAGGGAACCTCCGAACCCGCACTTGAATCGTCTGTTACTGCCATCATTTGTTCTGCACCTGTTCCCAAAGGAAGCCCCAATTGTTTGTGTTCGGTCTGTTGGTGTTGTTGAAACATTTTTTCGAGCTGTTTTCGCTTGGCATCTCGTTCTTGTTTCTTGGCCTGCAACGTCGGACTGATTGGCTCCATACTGGATCAGATTCAAAACTTAATGAACGGATGAATGGCTGAATGAACAAAGATAACTAGTAGATTACTCTTCCGTCAAAACGGGTACTGCTGTGGCTTCTGGCAAACAAAAGTAGTTAGGCATACTCGAACAATATGAATATCATGTGAAGGAGGAAGGAGGAAGGAGTACCAGGTACTGGTGTACTAGAGTGTAGAGTGTGGAAATAAAAAGTATTCGCTGATTTCATTTATTTAGTAGACGCACATTAGCTCGTTTTTCTCTGATTCAATTTTTATGAACCAATCATCATCACAAGCAATCTTTGGATTTACTATTAAGAAATAAATAATAATAACAATCCAGAATTAATTGGGTTAGCTGCCAAGCACAGCCCCAGTCCACTCATCTCTCACCACTCACTTGTGAAAAAAAAATTAACATAACCGTTCTACGAAACAAACTACAAACTCCTATATTCAATACAAGCGAACTTAATATTGTTAAACTTCATTAAAGCTTATCCATATCCATCACTATTTAATTGAGAATCGAGAA
>Ga0210036_1004986_pt1 | contig 11848 bp, 15 predicted proteins | sample CryGeymeta201515_FD_185469 | JGI IMG/M metagenome (GOLD analysis project Ga0210036, IMG submission 185469) | Groundwater microbial communities from Crystal Geyser aquifers in Utah, USA - Crystal Geyser metaG 2015-15 (SPAdes) (version 2) | ecosystem: Environmental > Aquatic > Deep subsurface >...
TACATAAGAAAACACCAAAGTATATGCGTGCATTACTTGCAAACAAATACAAGGGGTGCATCTTACATTTGAAAACAAATCAGGGTAACGTGGTTATTAAAGATTTGTTATATTTACACAAGTAAAGAGTACTATTACTAATTTTGGTTAATTACATAATTCTACAACAATGTACACAGGTTCAATAACCATACCCCGTAGGGTTTGTGTTTGGGTAATTTACACAGGGAATCGGGATTTACCCAGATGGTCATTCTCTGATGTAGTAGTATTGTTTTCTCAGTACAGCAGGGGTTTTAATAGGTTCTGTTCAACTTCATAGACTACCATAAAGACAATAACACCCTGAAAACATACTTCGAACCTTCTTTCGCTCCCATCGTCACACAAAGTAGCAAAAAATATGTCTACAAAGTGGAGAGTGGTTTGATGTTTGATCAACCGCAAACTCCAGCATGCAGCAACCTCAATCTCGATTCATTTGTCAGCTATGTAGAGTCGAAACTGCACGTGGCGCTAGAATTATTTGGGCAAAAAGCGGCAACGACGCTAGTATGGAGAATCACATAACAGGTTTGGCCTCGAAGACAGCATCCGTTCTTGTAAAGTCCCGGAGCGAAACTGTTTCTGCGCCCATTTTTGGGCAATTCCAAGGACACATGAACATCAAGTGTTCCGGTTTGAATGCACAACCCACTGTCACCGGGAATATCCCAGGCCACGGTACTAGTTCTGGCACTGCTGCATTCCATCACATCTACAACTGCAGTTCCCACGAAGGTACCTTCATTATTTGCGTTGTTTTGTCCAGCTCCAGCCCACAACGTTTGAGTGCCATTGTAATCTTCTCCAAAGGTAAATTTCTGAAACCAACCCCAGTTACCACCACCATTGTCACGAATGAGCTGACTATCAGATCCAGGTTCACCTCGCACAGTGTCATTCGTAATATCAGGGCACTCTCTAGGGGGGACAGCTGGTTGAGTGGGCTCTTCAGTCCTGGTCGTCGAAGAAGGACTGGGCTCTGGCGTTGAGTCAGGGACAGGAGAGCGAGTAGGCATTAGGGTTCGAAGTGGTCTTGGGTCCAGGGTTGGTTCTGGGGTAGGCTCTGAGGTAGGCTCTAAAGTTGGCACTGAAGTAGGCTCTAAAGTTGGCTCTGGCGTAGGCTCAGGGGAAGGCTTTGGCGTTGGCTCTGAGGTTGGCTCTGGAGTTGGCTCTGGGGTGGGCTCTGGAGTAGGCTCTAGAGTTGGCTCTGGGGTAGGCTCTAGAGTTGGCTCGGAGGTAGGCATTGTGGTTCGAAAAGGAGTTGGGTCCAGTGTAGGCTCTGGGGTAGGCTCTGGAGTAGGCTCTGGGGTAGGCTCAAGAGTTGGCTTTGGGGTAGGCATTGTGGTTCGAAGTGGTGTTGGGTCCAGTGTAGGCTCTGGGGTAGGCTCTAGAGTTGGCTCTGAGGTAGGCATTGTGGTTCGAAAAGGAGTTGGGTCCAGTGTAGGCTCTGGGGTAGGCATTGTGGTTCGAAATGGTGTTGGGTCCAGTGTTGGGTCCAGTGTGGGCGCGGGGGTAGGTGCTGGTGTAGGCTTTGTGGTTTGAAGTGGAGTTGGGTCCAGTGTGGGCTCTGGGGTAGGCTCTGGGGTAGGCGTTGGCGTAGGCTCTGAGGTAGGCACTGAGGTAGGCACTGGGGTAGGCTCTGGGGTAATCTCTAGGGTTGGCTCTGGGGTAGGCATTGTGGTTCGAAGTGGTGTTGGGTCCAGTGTGGGCTTTGGAGTTGGTTCTGGGGTAGGCTGTTGAGTAGGTTCTGGGTTAGGCTGTGGAGTTGGCTCTGGGGTTGGCTTGGCGGTAGGATCTGAGATAGGGCTGAAAGTTGGGCTAGAAGACGGCTGAATACTTGGGCGCAACGTTGGTGTGAACGTTGGAGATGTGCTGGGCATGTATGATGGAGTATATCTCGGAGATGAACTTCCTTTGCCCTTTCCACCTTTTCCACCCTTACCACCTTTTCCGCCCTTTCCATCTTTTCCACCGCCTTTCCCCTCTATTCCACCTGTTGTGCTATTACTAGGAGGAGAAGTGGGAAAGTCGTGTCTCGTACTGTTATCGGAAGGCGAGTCAGGAAAATTGTGACTCGGACTGTTGCTAGGATACGATACAGTTGGGTAGCTGTCACCAGATGGTCGGAGTCCACTCCAGGAGCGGCTGCTTTCTCGTACAGGAGGGTGAGTGGGCGAAGAATCGACAGTATTCCCAGGGTATGAACCCTTGTAAGATTCGACTGCTGCGATATTCATATTCCCGACAACGAAGACAAGGGCAATGTACAAAAGAGTTGGGATGCGCGTCATGGTTTTTAGATTCTTTTATAAGGTTGTTTGGTTGTCAACTTGCAGCCACAAAAAAAAAAAAATCGCGTCGATCGAAGAATTGTGAGGTCCAAAGCGAAGAAGATAACTCTGCTTTGATTTGTTTTATTTTGTCGTGGTGATGTACTCTTTAGTCCTTCCGCTTTTCCTTCATCTGTATAGACTAACGCTCGGTCATCTTAATACGTTTGTACATAGTAATCATACGTTAGATGCCACAAAACTGGTGCCATAACATCACAGACGTGCATCAGCACCATTTTCTCTCTTAGAATGCCCCAAAAAACTATGTATATCCGCTCTTGGTCTTCAAAAGTCGAGTATGTATTGCGACAATGTTTTCTGCGCGTATGGTTCAGAATGGCACATATATTGATCCACTTCGGAGGGTTCTTTGGAATATTTCAAAAACAAGCATGATTGTGTTGCCAGTGCTCCTTTCAGACAGAGTTTTATTTGGCATAACTCTTACGTTAGACAATAAATAACAAAACCTTTCCCCATTCCTTCCATCAAAATATTACTAATATACAGGAACCAATATGCAGACACAGACACACACAAACATAGACAGACAACTGTCCGTCTACGATTGAGTATTGGTCTCGGCACCATCGACGACAGGAATTGTCTCTGACGTAGCCTCCTGCTGATGCTTTGTATCCTTTCGTGGTCGGCTGCCTGGAGTCTTCGTGGTCTTTTTTTCGTTTTGTAGCCGTTGGGCCTGTTTGGCTGCTTCGGAATTCACTTGCGATTTAACGTACAGAGGCAATACCTGCCGCAAGACTTCGTTGGTCACGGCACCGTGCTTTCTCAAGACCTTTTGTAGCTTTCCAAAAGCTCTCGGGTCTTGTAATAGTTTCTGAATATCATCGTCTTGAACTTTTAAACGTTGAACTGTTTCTCCGTGCTCTCCTAAATCTCGCCGAGTATTGGTTGGGTTCAGGCTGGTGCTGGTGCTGGTGCTCGCTGCTGACGACGGGAGGGAGACGCCCATACTAGCCAAAATCGTGCTTCGATCAACACGAGAACTTGCAATGGTATTGCTTTTTTTCATCCTTGAAGTGCCACCTTGTTCGGATGCTTTCAGCTGTGCCTTGGCAGCAAGAGGAGTCGTCGCTGCAGACATACCCAACTTGGCCAGACTCGTGCTTCGCTCTGCACGAGGATCTGTTATGGTATGATTTCTACGCATCTTTCCTTTCTTCTTTCCTTCCTTTGGTGCCGAAAATTCCGATGCGGTTTTTGTCAGGCCCTGACTTTCTTCTCGTCTAGCTCGAGCTTCGCGACGCAAATTTTGCAGGTTCTGTAGTGAGGCTGGTTCGGCTGTGACTCCAATATCAATGTCATCTTTGACACCCTGTCCAAAGAAATTTAAGAATGCACCTACGCCACCACCGCTGCCATTCTCATCACGATGTGAGACTCTGACGACCTGAACGGATTCGCTTCTTGCGAGAGCCAAGGCTAGCAGACTACCACCGCCGCCGTCGTCGCCGTCGCCGTCGTGGTTGTTGTTATTGTTGTCACTTTCTCCCTGTTTTTCATCATCATTCGCATCGTCCTTTTCATTGATATGTTCTTCTGTCATGTTATCTTTGGATTTGCTGTTCAACAACAACAAAAATTAAAGAAATTCAGCAAGATACCTAAGATAAGATGTTTGGTACAGTACCCATACACTACTACTAGTTCATCAGTTGTTGTGCTCTTTGCTTTCTCATCAGAATAATGTCATGATGTCTTGCACGATTCTAATAAAAGGGATATGTCTTGTCATCGGAGTCTTGGGTGCTTGGGGGCATTAATTATTCGTCGTGTGTGCGTCCGCACTTCTTCAAGAGCAATACTGCGCCTTTCCAACTCTTCTCACACACGAAGTACCTTTCCTGGCCATTCTCAGTACTACTACGACTACTGTACTAGCTAGAGTAGATCTAGTAGTATTAGTAGAGCTACGTTCTGCTGCTGAACTCGGGTAGTCTACTCTACTAACACTAGCTAGCTACTAGTAGAGTAGTACTACTACTAGTAGCTAGCTAGAGAGGAGCGACTCATCCTCGTCTACTAAAAGTGGTATGTCAGGTAGTACTGCTGGTGGTAGTTTACTACTCTACTACTACTACTACTACTACTAGCTACTAGTAGCTACTCTACTCTACTATAGCTATTAGTAGTACTAGTGGTAGCTAGCTAGTAACACTGTAGTAGGGTGGATCAGTAGTAGTACAGTAGCTGCTCACCAGCAGCAGCACGGTAAAAAATAGTACAGAGTAGACTACCAGTAGGTCCTTTTTGAGCCTGATCCGAACTTGACCTCGAGCTGCTATCGAACGATAGATACAAGCTGAGCAATCCACCAAACCAAACCAAACACACACAAAAAACAAAGCCATTGTAAAGCATACTGCAGCAGCTCTGAATTTTCCACTCAGAGTTATGATCATAGCGCTACAAGGAATATACTCTTCATTTTTTATCCTACTTTTTTCTTTCGACACTACCAGTACTACTACATTCACCCACGCTTGGATAAGTAATCCTCTGCTACGAAAAGCAACGAAAACATCATCGACTACTTTTATAATGGGAGCTTTTGGATCCAGACAACAGTCATCAAGAACGCAACAATCGTCCACCACCACCACCACTACTCCTCGAACTGTGATTCGCGACAGCACCCGAGAGAGCATCAATACGAACAATCACGAACCGGTAGACGAGGACAACATTTTCGATCTGAACCGGCACAGTCACAGCCAAGCCGAGACAGCCGATACGGTATCGACGGAAGATTGGAATCAAGTACAAGAACGATTTCGATCACAATTACTGGATGAAACATTTACGATCCAGCCCATTCGTGGGTCGACCATTGAAGCGGCTGATCAGTATCCTGCTACGTCGACGAAGGATCAAAATTATCTCATGCCAGGAACTCACAAACATCTTGGTGGAGCCTACGATCCAGAAGATGGATGTATTTATGGAGTGCCAGCTAATTCAAAGTCTGTGCTGTGTCTGTATCCTAAAGTCACAACAGATGAAAATGGTGTCGAAACAAAGGAATATCTCATGAAAGTCATTCCACTGCCTCGAGATATTCAAGAAGTTCGTATGAAATGGCTGCGAGGGATATTCGCTCATGGCTACTTATGGGCCATTCCTAGTTGGGCTCCCAAGGTTTTGTGCGTTGATATCGCTGCTTACTGGGGAAGACGGGAGGAATCTCCCGAGGGCATTGTTCAGCTATTGGACTTACCAGAGGATCATCCCAAGGATCAAATTTGGCAATGGCACGGCGCTGGAATCAATCACGAAAAGACAGCCATTTATTGCATCCCCGCTAATGCACACCAAGTGCTGAAGGTAGATTTGGCAACCAAATCGACTTCGCTCATTCCCGTAAAAATCGACAGGGGAAAGTATCCCGATCTGGATGTAGAGACAGTAAACAACAAGTGGTACGTTGTACTTGGTCTGCGAATATTTTTGCTTTTGGTTGTTGTTGGGGTTGGCAAGTTATTGAATCTTACCGCCGACTCATTTGCTCGTATTTACCCAGGTACGGCGGTATTGTTGGTGCCGACAATGCCGTCTATGGTATCCCTTACCGCGCCAGTGCGGTCCTGCGGATTGATTGCAATACAGACAGTGCCAAGATCGTTGGACCCGATTATGGTATTGGTAAATACAACTGGCACGGAGGTATTTGCGTTAATGGGAAAATCTATGCACACCCCAGTCACGCCGATACGATGTTGGTGATTGATACGAACACTGTTGACGAAAACAGAGAACCACGTATTCAAGAGTTGACGATTCATCGAGCTTCGTACGATGAAGATCCACGAAAGAACTACAAATGGTTAGGTGGATCCGTGGGAATTGATGGCAACATTTACTGCCCTGCTTGTGATACTTCTTCTGTCTTGAAAATTGACGTGACAACCGACCATTGTAGTACCTTTGGCTATGCCGGGAAATTGAAAAACAAGTGGCAAGGAGGAGTCCTTTCGAAACGCGACGGTTGCATATATTGCATTCCGGCTTCGGGAACCCAAATTTTGCGCATCCCTACCCATCCTGATACTCTCAAATCAGATAGCGACAAGGAAGTTGTGCAGCTGCTCGGCGATTTACCAGTTCACAAGGATAAATGGCAAGGAGGGTATGAGGGGATCGATGGCGCTTTGTATTTTATTCCGGAAAATGGCTACCGAGTTATGAAAGGTAAGCGACATGCGTGCGACATGCACTGTTTGGTCGTATTTCTATCCTTGATGTGATCTGTCTCTCACATTTTCCCCGCTCATTTATTCGAATTAAAAAAGTGACGCCACCTATGAAGCCTCCCCTTATTGTGGATGGGAAATTACCTGATAATGACGTTGTTATCGATTTGATGTAGGTTAGTATGGAGGAGGCCTTGCGGAAGGGCACTCCTAGTATAGTGAAGAACATTTATATGAGCTTGTCACCTTTGTCCCGCCTGTAAATTCTGCCAGTGGGCATGGTGGTGAGAATGCTGATCTTTTCCTAGTGTCGATAGCTGCCTTACACAGTGACAAACACACACGCACACACACCCTTAGGGCCACAGTCGGGCTTCCACTTATCAGACTTGAGACTTTACCCCGGCCCGAGCCTGTGCAGAATGCCTTGTTGGGCCCTAAACATCACTAAGTAGCAGCTCTGCAAACTGCAAACCAATCCCAACCCCATTTTGAATTTCTTCCTGGATAACTCGACCAACCTTAATGATGTCGGCGGCCCTGCAGCACAAAACTAAGTCTGCTAGCGCTATGGTTCTTTCTTTCATCGAAATACTCCAGTAATAATAGTTTTGCCAAAGCTGGAAAAACTTTTGCCAGCCTGGGTTGACACGGGCTTTCCGTTATGCTGATGTCACATCCACGATCCACAAAAAATAATCTGAGAAAGATTTATCAAAGGAACGGATTCATCTCTGAAATAATTTTAGCCAAGATCTGTTCCTTGATGTGGACTACGGACTACAAAAGTATTAGTAATTCTACCCTCATAAGCATAGGATACTGCTTGCGAATCCCACACTTCGGTACATGTCCCGACTTACTATCGAATAAGGCGTTGATAGAAACATGAGACTCGAGAAATTATTGCTCTCGGCTCTGCTCTTTGTCCAGGGGTTGGCTGTATCTGGATTTGCTCCAGCCAGCAAAACGGCACGATTTCGCAATCCTAATCCTCCGAGCAGGATCTGCATGCAAACGGGAGTTGAAGAGGCAGAAGAAAAATCCAGTTCTAAGTTCAACAAATCTAATGAAAAATCTAACGAATCCTCGTTGGATGCCTTGAAAAGATTATTGGCCCGTCAGGAAGCTGAAATCAAGGAAACCAAACGTGTCTTGGCTATGCACGAAAACGCAGAGAACTTGCACCAGATGGAAGATCCCTTGGATGATTTGCAGAAGGGTGATACATCCTTTGAATTCATGGCCGTTGCTGAATCGATAAAAGAAGGGTTTGATTACGGTTTCGAAAGTCGGAGCGAAGGCCCTGGCTTTAAACACCTCAAGGGAGGAAACAACGAAGCCTTCGAGGGCTACGGGCCGCCATCGAATGTAGCAGATTTGGGAGGAAGGCAATTCATGAGAAACTTGAAGGCCATGATTAATGAATACGACGACGAAGAAGATGCAGATTTGACACCCAAACAAGTTGAACTCCGCGACAAACTGGAACAATTAACCCTGAACTCGACCGCTATTTGGGAAAGAGAAACCGCGGATGGGCCCATCGAGGCTCCTTACGTCATAAAGATTCCTTACCTTGGCTTGTGCTATATGCTAGACGTTGTCTTTGAGGGCAAATATGTATTCAGTCGGTTTTTTCTTTTGGAGACTGTAGGTGAGTCATGAGGGGGCGGTTCATGCATGCTTGTTCATTTATTTCTATGTATTTCTACTGCAGTCCAAGTTTCACCTCATCTGTTTTTCGTGTTTGCCAACCATAACCAGCGAGAATGCCCTACTTCTCATACATTACCATGCTGCACCTTTATGAAACACTGGGGTTTTGGAGACGAAGTGCACATGTCAAGCGTATTCACTTTGCGGAAGAACTCAACGAATACCACCATCTGATGATTATGGAATCCTTGGGGGGAGATCAGCAATATTGGGTCCGCTTCATGGCACAGCACAGCGCCATTGCCTACTACATTGGCCTATGCCTCCTGTGGGCACTTAGTCCATCTCTTTCTTACAAGTTTTCGGAACTTTTGGAAACACATGCTGTCAATACCTATGGCCGATTTCTTGACGAAAATAAAGATATTTTGAAAGAGTTGCCTCCTTCATTGGCTGCTGTGGACTATTACGCACTAGGCTCTTCAGATCCATACTACAACGAGTTTCAAACAACCGCTATCCAACATAACCAAGAGGTGAGGCTCAAAAGAATAGGCTGTTTCACCAATGTTTTGTTTACAATTGCCGCCGTTGCTTACCCACTTTATCTTCTGCTTCAACGCTTTATAGTTTCGGCGTCCTGGATTGAATATGAAGACTCTCTTTGATGTTTTTTCAGCGATACGCGACGATGAAGGTGATCACGTTAGCACTATGGAAGCTTGTCTGGACCCAACTGTAGCAAAACTTTCGCCTTCGCTTGAAAGGCGAGCGCTGACAGCTGTGGCGGCAGCGGTTGCCTTTGGCGTCATTCTCAACGCAGGTGGCGACGCTGGCATTGGTGGTAACCTCGTTGATGGCGTTGATTTTGCGGCAGGTGACGCAGCTACCAGTGGCCTTGTTGATGCCGCTATAGCTGGTGCGGCTGGAATTGCTTCTAAGCTTGGCATGGACGCTGAGGAAGGCATGTTAGAAGAGGGAGTTATTTTGTCGCTACGGCAAGTTGTCAGCGACATTATTCTTTTCCTATCACGTGTATTTTAACTTTTCCTGCACTATGTCGGCAGCAGCAGTTGTAAAATCTAGGAGGCGTGAAATGAAGAAAGAGATTACTCGCAAGACAACTAAGGCGGCACAGATTCGCCATCATTTTCGCAATAACAAGCGAAAAACAATGGCAAAAATATGCACGAGATCAATTAAAAAGAATCAGCTCTTCGTAAATTTGCCATCCACAAAGCACAGCGGCAACATTTTCGAAATCTTATTCACATATAACAGGTGGTATATTTTAATTTTACTTTATTTTCAATGCATGGTTAGCTGCATCACACTGTGCATCCCAATTGCCAATTTCCGTGGAAGGGTAGAAATTGCGAGGCAGTCTCGGCAAGTTTAACTGAAGTCATCATGAACCGCTAGATCTTCGTCGGCTACAAAGAATGCCTAGTAGAGAGTAGCATAGACTACTTAACTGTTTTTACCCTTCTCCACACTGTTGTAGATCACTTCCAAGAAAACCAAGTGCTACGTATCAAAATTTATTACATTTGATTTGTTGTGTTGAAACCCCCCTCCCGCAACAACAAAAATACAGTCCATCTCATCTGCTGGAGGTTACTCTTTGCTTTTTAATCGGTCGATCACCAGTCTGAGGTGTTCTGGCGGCTTTGCTAAAAGGATACTGTTGACATTGATGAACACCACTGCCACTATTTTGAACACCACCGACGGAACTGTTGGACAAATCCACCGACATTTGCTGGTCCTGTGACACATTCACCCCGGTTGCGATCATGGCAGAAGATCCTTGATCCGCGGCAGACGATCGTTTGTTGTGGGCAGTCCACATACCTCCGGGGTTTACTACCATTTCCCGAAATTCTTGCCCTCCAGGAATTTTCCTTGAACTATTAGTAGCATTCACATGCATATCCTGCAAGTCGGACAATTGCAGTGAAAAGTTGGATTCTTCACACATCATGGAGGATGATGCTTGTTGATCCATTCCCATGTCTTCACTTGGTAGATCCAGAAGAAAATCCATTTTCTTGTCTGCTACCTGGTAACTGCTGCTGCTGCTGTTAGATGCGAATGTGTTATCCCCTGGTGCTGTCTCCTCTTCCTGAATGGGAGGGTGTAGTAGCATATCCGTGTGAGCTTCTGAATGATATGTTTCGGTTTACTCTTGCTCTGCTTGATGGTATTGATATGGCCAGAGAGAGTCAGAGACGTGTTATTACTGATGGTGGTGTGGGTCTTTCACTTTACTCCGTTCTTGTTGAACGACTACTGTAGCTAGCTACTTTAGCTAGCTAGTAGACTAGTACTACTAGTAGCTACTACTAGCTAGCTAGTAGTAGACTACTACTACTACTAATAGCGTACTACTACTACTACTACTACTACTACTACTAATACTAGTAGCTACTATAGTAGAGTACTCGCACTACGGTACTAGACCCTACTCCTACCAGCTACTGTACTACCATCGCGCTAGTACTCTACTAGTAGTCTACTAGTAGTACTAGTAGTAGGGGTAGGTTGTACTAGTGCCGCGGATCTACAAATAACTGGGTACTTCGCCCCACACTACTACACGTCTACCAATACTACTATGGACCTGAGAGCGAGATTGCGAAGAGGCATCTTGACTGGTTTATTTTCACAGGTCCTACGTCAATCCTGCAAGAAAATACTTAGCACTACTTTCCTGTGGAAGGTCATCGCAATTTGTTTATTTAGATTGAGTCATAAATTGAATAATTCATCCGGGTGGAAATGATTATTGAAGGTCAGGTAACTTTAATGGTAGATACTACTGGTACTAGTCTCTACTCTAGCTAGTAGTAGCTAGTAGTAGTAACAGTACTCGATACGCTAGCTAGTAGCTACTACTACTAGTAGTAGCTAGAGTAGCTACTACTACTAAAAAATAAAAAAATAAAAAATTGAACGTCTAATTAGTAGCTACTACTACTACTAGTACTAGTATCCGAGTTCTCTACTGCTATGTACACCAGGTAGCCAGTTCTGTTTGTAACTTTATTCTTGTTCTTTTGGAGGAAGCACAGTAGAAGTACGTACTGGTAATATACTACAAAAAAGGATCAGACGCACACCAACTCATTGCTCAAGCCATAAGAAGTAATACCAGCCAGGAAGAGACGGTACTATATACTATTCTGTACTCAACAATGAAATAGGAGATTTTTAAGGTGTACTGAAATGCTCCTAATTGGCAAACACTCCTAATTAAGGAGGAAATGCTCCTAATTGCTAAAGCAAATGCTCCTATTTCCATATCAAACGCTCCTAATTGGAAAACAAATGCTCCTAATGAATAAAAAAATGCTCCTAGATCAAAGAGATAAAAGCTAGAAGACGAATTGTTAATGCTCCTAATGACAGAACAAATGCTCCTAATTCCAAATCAAACGCTCCTAATTGAAAAGCAAACGCTCCTAATTACAACTCTCCCTTAAATGCTCCTAATTGCAAGGAAACGCTCCTAATTGCCAAAAAATGAAAACTAAATGCTCCTAAATGAAAACCAAATGCTCCTAATTAATTACTTGTCATACTACTGTCTCTTCCAGG
>Ga0210036_1004993_pt1 | contig 11840 bp, 5 predicted proteins | sample CryGeymeta201515_FD_185469 | JGI IMG/M metagenome (GOLD analysis project Ga0210036, IMG submission 185469) | Groundwater microbial communities from Crystal Geyser aquifers in Utah, USA - Crystal Geyser metaG 2015-15 (SPAdes) (version 2) | ecosystem: Environmental > Aquatic > Deep subsurface >...
CCACTTCCCGCGCTCCCGCAACCCCATGCAAGGGTCCGACCGGATAGTCGAAAGGCTCATAAACCGCCACCCCGCTCGCAAACTCGGCCACCGTCAGCGCCACGCTCGCGCTGTCACTTTGCCCCTCGCTGTCCGTCGCCACAAATGTAAAGCTGTCCGAGCCGGTGAAGCCGACGGTGGGTGTGTAAGTCAGGAATGGTGCCGTACCGGAGAGCACCCCGTGAGCAGGCGGGCTGGTGATGGTGAATTGGAGTGCGTATCCCTCGGGGTCCGATCCGGAAAGTATTATCGGTGTGGGCGTGCCCTGGTTGATCGTTAAGCTCTGCGCATCAGCCGTCGGCGCACTGTTGGGTGGAAGCCCTCCGTCGCTCTGGTTGAGGGTGACCGCCACGGTCTCGGAGACTTCGGTCAAGCCACGTGAGTCTGACATCGTCACCTCGAAGAGATACTTGCCGGGGGTCCCGTCGAAGAAGACCATGGCATCCTTGGCCGCAGCCGTTCCATTCGGCGTGAAGGTGACCTCGCCCGCGCCATGCACCTTGCGCCAATGGAAGACCGAATCGCCCTTGGCGAGGTCAGAGGCGAAGACCCGTAGCGTGGTCCAGTTTTTAGGCAGTGTCAGTTCCGGGTCGTCGGGAAAGATCCAGTCGATCCGTTTGAGCGGGACGAGTTGAATCGGTAGCGAATCGGCCTCGATGGCATCGACCACCGCCTGGGCGGAAACGGTTTCAAAATCAATGCTGATCAGATATTCCATAAAACCCCTGATATCGGGATCTGGAGTGACGGTGGTATTCGATCCGGCGTAGGTCTCGATTTCCCTCCAAATTGGTGGGCGGGTCCAATATGGCTTGTCGGAATTGAAGTAGCGCAGGGTGATCTCCCCCAAAGGCACACCCTCGGCATATCCCCTCTCTCTCAGTGCCTTGATGCCGGCAGTGCGCGCATTGGGGTTGTTGTCCGACGGGGCCTGCACCAGTGCGGCATCGACAATGACATCTGCCAGAGCTACGAAATCCGCATCATTTAAATAGGGATAGATTTCTTTCAGCCAGCCCCGGACCTGGGATTTGGGGTGATTGGCGATGGTACGTATCACGGGATAGAGCAGGTCACGGTCGATGCCGACCAGATCGTGTTCGACCAGCGCACCACTATAGGTGGCACCGCTGCGTAAAAATAGGGAGTTGGCCATTCGCTCCTGTGTCATGTGCAGGGGATCGCCGGTTTTTAGCGGAAGAATGGGGGCATCCATTGCCGCAACCGCCGCCATGATGGTGTCCACCACGGCGAATTTTTCGGTCTTTGTAAATCCCTGGAGCGCCACGGCCGACCTCCAGCGGATTCTGTCGTCCGGATCCGAAAAAAGTCCGGCCAACACGGGAGCCGAACTCGGATCCCGGATGGTGCCAAGAGCCGCACACGCGCCCAAACGTTGATAGATGTCGGGATCGCTCGTCGCCATGGTGTGCAGCGTGGGCAACAGGCTGGCGTGGTCTGCCGTGCGTTGCCCGATGGTGCCTGCCGCTTGTGACCGCACCAGGAAGGTGCGCGAGCCGAGATCCTCCAGCAACTCGGCGGTGGTGCGGATGCTCCCGTCGTAGTTCCCGTCCGCAGCGGCTTGAGCGGCCTCCGCAGCGCTGAGCCACAGCGCCGGATCCTGGGTTTTACCAGTCATATAGAGTTGGCGCAAAGGTGCCGCATAAGTCAACAGCACCGCCGTGGACATGTGTAGATTGTTCTGCCAATAGGACGTGTTATCCGGAACTGAATCTTCGGCGAAGGAGCTGTATTCAAAAGTCCCGTCCCAGCGGCGGTATAGATCGAACTGCCAACTGAGTTCGTTAAAATAGGCCGACAAACCGTCCGGCCCAGCGGCGTTTGCCCCCAGGGGTGTCCAGAGATACTGGAAAAATGCGCCGGTGTGACCGGAATCACGCCTGGTGTGCGACGAAATCGATGAGCGGGCGAAGTATCGAGCCGCGTCGGGGTTGGTGCCCTCGACCTGGAATGCCAATGCAGCGGTGGAGTTTTTCCCATTATTCGAATAGGCCCAGGTCGGTTGATGATCCCCATAGGAAATCGCACCTCTATCCGTGTAGTATGAAAAGTAATTCTTCGCCCGTTCGATGGCCGCCAATACTTCCGGGTCGGTGATACCGCATTCCTTGGCCAGCACCAATCCGTAAAACGCTGGAACGGCCGCGCTGTTGACCGGGCCGTAGCCCCAACCGTAGGCTGGGTTGGGTGCGTCGGGAGAGGCATTTTGGGCGAACTGGTGCCCCATATTACCCAAGATACTCTGGCCATTGGCACAATGAATGGCGTAAGCACGAATTGTATCCAATACGGAGGCGTCTCCCGTGTTCAGATAGTATTCTGCCAGCACGATCAATTTGTGCCCCCAGGACCATGCCACTTTGGAGGCGGTGGAAACGTAGCCGGAAGTGTAGAGGTCAATCTCGCTTGGGGAGAGAATCAAACTTTGTACGAGTTCCGCTGCTTTTGCTTGCCTGGCGGCATTGTCCGGATGGGTCGGATCGTTGGCCGCCAGCAAGGCCAGGGCATTGAAATTCCAGCCGTCGTTGGACTCGATACCCGTCATGATGACATTGAGGGCCTTGTCTATAATGGCCGCTGTCTTGGGACAGAGCACGGATTCGCCTGTGCCATAGGGAGCATTCGGGCCATAGGCTCCGAGGGTTTCCAAGGTCAGCGTGACCGTAGTCGTGACCCCTTCCCGCCAGCGCAGCAGCTTCAGGCTGGCCGGGCTGCGGGCCTCGGCTTCGCCGATGGCCAGGCCGATGGTCTTGCGGGCGTCGTCGGTGAAGAGCACCGGCTCGGCTCCGGTGCCATCCGCCCCGAGGATCACGTCGTCGACCGCCATCATGCCGTCGGCGGGCGACCCGGCAGACACTTCCGTCACCAGAATCTGACGACTGTCTGGAGTTTTGTTGTTGCCGTCTTGGTAAGCCCAACCGCGCAGCCCGGTCGGTCCGATATTGAAGCGTTCGCTGTTGTTGGGCACCCCGCCTGCGGTGAGGTCCGGTGCTTGCGCTGTCGCAATACTGCCGCATACAAATAAAAAAAGTAGCGAAATGAATGGTATGTAATATGGTCTATTTAATACGTGGGGCGATTTCATTTGTAGGGGAATAATTCTGCACAAAATAAAAACATCCCCACGAATCGCCAGCTCAACCACAAGTTGGAACACTAATATTGTATCGCACAACTATTCCAAATATCATTTAGTAAATGAGCTATGTTGCCATGTCCGGCGCACTCGAACCAAAGGCGCGGCAGCGGCAATTACAGAGCCCCCAGCGGCATTGAACTCTCAGTGTGCGTGTCCTTAACACCAAGTCCCGCTCTGGTCCCGCAGTGACGACGACTGCGATGGCTGCTGCTGATAAAAGCTTGCGATTCCTGAATTAAACTCATCGCTGTTCATTATGATACAACTCGGATGTTTTGCCCTGGTTACCCCTTTCAGCAATCTGGACGCCCAGTTTCAGGCGATCCGCGAACTCGGTTTCGATTACGCGGACTTAACCGACAGCCACGATGGTGCGCTGTTGGGGAATGAGTTCGGCTTCACCGCCGCAGCCAGCCTCGACGCCCATCCGTCGCGGGTTCGCGGGATGGCGGACCGGCATCAACTGTCCCTCACGGCGGTTTGCGCACACGCCAATCTACTCGACCCATCCGCGCCGGATACCTATGGGACGGCCCAGATCATCAAAGCCATCCGGTTGGCCCGCGATCTGGGCATCAAACAAGTGGTCACCACCGAGGGCGATCCAAAGACCGCCTTCGGCCATAACCTGACTTATGCAGAACGCATCTTCACCATCGCGGAAAAACTTTACTGGCCGGTGCAGTGGGCGGAGGAACTGGGCATCCAGCTGTTGATTGAGCCGCACGGCATGGTGACAGATGACATCGATGCTACGGCGGAGCTACTTGAGCGTATCGGACATCCGGATACAGTTGGACTGAATCTGGATACGGGCAATCTCTGGCTCGGCGGCGGCGATAACCTCGAATATATCGAGCGTTTCGCGAATCGTATCAAACACGTGCACTGGAAGGATCTGGATGCTGACTGGGAGTCAAAACGCGGGGAACAATTCGGTTGCGGGATGGGTCTCATTCCGCTGGGTGAGGGTGTGATCGGACTCGCTGAAATTGCAGCAACATTGCATCAGCGCGGCTTCGACGGGCCGACCACGCTGGAAATTTTTGGTGCCGATGCTGTCAGGATCTCGGCCGAGCGCTTACGGAAGTGGTTTACTTAGATGAAACTTGAATGATGAACAAGCGAAAGATGAATACAGAACCATCCCGTAGGGACTTTATCAAAAAAACGGTCGGTGTTGGGGCGCTGCTGGGCTTTCCCACGATTATCCCGTCCAGCGTGTTGGGGCAAAACGGCAAGGTGGCACCGTCGAACCGCGCCACCATCGGCGTAATTGGTTGCGGCAGCCAGTCCCGCGTCTGCGTCAGCTACGCCCGCAGCGCGCGGGCCGAGATCGTGGCGGTATGCGATCCCTTTAAGAGCCGCCAGCAGACCCGCGCCGGGGAATGGGGCGTCCAGCACCGCTACACCGACTTCCGCAAACTCCTCGCCCGCGACGATATCGATGCGGTGCACGTGGTGACGCCGGACCACTGGCACGTGCCGATCTCACTCGCAGCGGCCCGGGCCGGCAAGGACATGTATTGCGAGAAGCCGCTCGGCGTGAGTATCGAGCAGAATCTGGCGGCCCGCGAGATTGTGGCCAAGCACCAGCGTATCTTTCAATATGGCACCCAGCAGCGTTCGTCCCAGGCCTGCCGCATGGGGATCGAGCTGGTGCTGAACGGGCACATCGGCGAGGTTCAGGAGATTTACGTCTGGGCACCCGGCGGAGTCCCGGGCGGGGGCGACCCCACCCCGCAGCCGGTGCCGGAAGATCTGGACTACGATCTCTGGCTCGGTCCGGCTCCGCTGCAGCCGTATAGCCCCGACCGTGTCAGCAACCGGGGCGCCTGGCATGTTTACGATTACGCGATCGGTTTCATCGCCGGCTGGGGCGCACACCCGCTGGATCAACTCCAGTGGTGGGCCGATGCCGTCAATATGGGCATCCCGGTCGAGTATAAGACCTCCGGCAGCATCGCCAAAGGCCCGCTTTTTAATACGGTCTATCAATGGCAGATGGAGGCCAATTATGCCAACGGCTTGAAGATGCGTTTTATGGATACTCAGAGCGCGAAGCAGTTGGCGGCCGGATTATCGTCCGGCATGGGCGAGCCGCTGCTGAAGCACGGCAATGGCACCCTGTTTGTAGGCAGCCAGGGCTGGGTCAGTGTCTCACGGGGTGCTTTCAACACGTCCTCGGAAGCACTCCGGCGCCAAGCCAAAGACCCCGGCCCCATCCGGCTTCCGGCGAGCCAAAGCCATACCGGGAACTTCGTCGATTGCGTGCTCAGCCGCGAGCAACCCGTCACCTCGCTCGAATCCGCGATTCGCTCCGACATCATTTCCCACATGGGCGACATCGGCATCCGCACCGGCGAGACCTTGAAATGGGATCCGGTCAAGGAAACCGTGTTGGGCAGCACCGACGCGGTGAAAATGATGCAGCGCCCGATGCGTGCGCCCTGGTCGCTATCATGAATCAATGCTCTGCACTTGAAAACTTCCTGCCTGCTCAAGCATATCCTTATACACATCTTTGAAATGCTGAATTTTGGGATCAGAATCCGTGAATTTAAACCCGCTAGACTCTCCTCCTTGGATAAGGAGGAGTCCCGGCCTAAGCCGGGGAGGTGGTTTGACCTCGTTGCCGTGCGATGCACCACCATATTTCTCCGGAACCACCATCCAGACAAGGGAGAGCCTTATTTCCATCCACATACCGCTTAACAAATCACAATCACCCACTACATCTATGAATAATCGCAGAAAATTCCTCAAACAGACCGGTCTCGCTGCCGGAGTGATGGCCATCAGCCAGCCGCATCAGATTTTTGCAGAAACCAAGCGGCAAGGCCCGAAACTGCGCATCGGCATCATCGGCTGTGGCGGGCGGGCACATAATGTCGGCGAAATGGCACTCGAAGACGGGCGCTACGAGATCGTCGCCCTGGCCGACTACTTTCAGGATGCGGTGGATGCAATTGGCGAGAAATACGCCGTGCCGGCCGATCGTCGCTACACTGGTTTGCATTGTTTCAAACGGCTCATCGATGCAGGTGGTATCGATATCGTTGCGGTGCTTTCGCCGCCTTATTTTCACCCGGAACAGGCCGAAGCGGCAGTCGAGGCGGGCTTACACGTCTGGCTGGCCAAGCCCATCGCGGTGGATGCTCCCGGTGTGGCGCGGATCGCTGCGGCAGCCCGCCGGGCGGCGGCCAGGCAGCGCTGCTTCCTGGTCGATTTCCAGACCCGTGCGCTGGATCACTATCACGAAGCCGCACGCCGGGTGGCGGGCGGCGATCTCGGCAAGCTGGGCTACGCTGAAATCGAAGCGACCAGTCTGGCCTTCAAGCTGCGCGTCCCGCATGGGAACATGGAGACACGCCTGAAAAACTGGCTGCAATGGAAGGACCTATGCGGCGAAAACTTGATTGAGTTCTCGATTCACGCGATCGATTTGGCCAGCTTGATGATTGGCCGACCGCCCATCTCGGCCACCGGATTTTGCGAGCGTAATCTGATCAAGCACATACCCGGCGACGTGCGCGATGTGACCAATGTGGTTTACGACTACGGCGACGGCCTGAAATGTGTGCTGCGAGCCAAACGCTTCGACCATCATCAAATTTCCGGCGGCATCGACCTCGCGCTGTTCGGAGACAAAGGTGGCTTGTTCGCCAATTACAAGGGCGAAGTCTATATCAAAGGCGATCAGCCATTCAGCGGAGATCGCTTTCTGGGCGAGAAAATCCGCGGCATTTACAACATCGGCATCCTGAAAAACTGGGGCACCTTCTATCAAAACATCACGCAAGGCGACTACCGTCAGGCCACGGTTCAGCCCAGCGTGGATTCGCACTATTTGGCGCTGCTGGGCCGCGAGGCCGCCTACGCGCAAGGTGCAACCGTCACCTGGCAGGAGATCATCAACAGTCAAAAAACCATGAGCTTTGATACCAGTGAACTAACGACCTGAACGAAGCTAACGTTTTTTGCCACTATGATGCAGCCGGTTGCCCACTTAATTGTCGTTCTATTCCTGATCGTGACTCCGCTGACTGCGGCCCAAACGGGGGTAGCGCCACTCCAGGCCGACTTCCGTGAACTCGGCTTTGGGATGTTCATTCATTACAATATGGCGACCTATCATTAAAATGACTTCAACCTGAGCCCTCTCCGGCACCCAAAGCCCGTTTTCAGCAGCATGCTTTCCCCTACGCACAGGCAGACTCCCCGCCGGAAAATTTCATGAAGCGAAAAATCTTACGACGCCCACAAGTCCTCTCGATATTCGTGGCGCTTGTTCTACTCGTGATCGGCGGGTTCTTATTTCGCAGTGATGATGCCGCGCCCGCCCCACAAGACCCGGAGCCAGAAGCGCAGGAAAGCCCGCTCATCGCCGGAGCACAACCCGCCACATCCCACAGCTGCCAGGGTGGCTGCCACCCGGAGCAAGATCCGACCACAGCGAACCAGGCGGGATCTGCTTCCGACGAGCTGCGAGAGGAGCGCCGCGCCACAGCTGGTGCGGGCCAGCCGCTGTCGGCAAATTTTCTCGATCAAGCGGTGCAAGGCAGGATGATCCGCTTCACCCTACCCGATGATACGTCCGTCGTGGGCAAGATTCTGCATATCGAGCACGATGAAGACGGAGTGCTCGCCGTCGCCGCCCGCATCGATCGCCCCAGTCCCGGCAGATTGCTCATTCAGCGCCAAACCACACCGGGTGTCGCCGGGCCTTTCTTCGGACACATCCTGTTTGATGACCGCAATGCGGGCTGGAAGATCGAACCCACCGGGGATCGCTCCGCCGCCCGTTTTGTGCCGCGCCCCGACGGTGCGATCATCTGTGTCGGCATCGGGCACCCACCCGAAAAACCCCAACAAGCCGCTGCGCCACAAGCAGCGCCGCAGGATCATCCCTCCGATATCCCCCTCGCCGATGGCCAGACCATCATTCCGCTGGAGAGCCTGCCCGGTGCCACCGGTGTGCTCTATCTCGACTTCGATGGCGAAAAAGGCCCATTCCCCAGCTGGTTTCTGACCGATGTGGATGCCTTGCCATCGACCGCCGGCAACACCGAGATTTTCGAAATCTGGCGTCGGGTGAGCGAGGACTTCCTGGGTTTCAATCTAAATGTCACGACGGATCGTGCGGTATTCGACGCCACACCCGCCGGTCGCCGACAGCAGATTATTATCACCCCGACGAGCGATGCCAAGCCGGGATCCGGGGGCGTGGCTTACATCGGCACGTTTAACTCGACAACTCCCTCGCCAGCTTGGGCCTTCCTCCAGACAGGCAAGAGTGCCGCCGAGGTCATCTCCCATGAGCTGGGGCATACCCTGGGGCTTGGCCACCACGGGAGCACCAGCCCTCCGGACGAATACTACGGCGGCCACGGCACGGGTGAAGTCGGCTGGGCACCCATCATGGGCACGCCCTATACCAAGAATCTAACGCAGTGGTCGAAAGGCGAATATCTCAACGCCAACAAGAGTTCCCAGGACGATTTGGCAATCATCGCGCTGGGCAACAACGACGTGGGCTACCGCATCGACGACTACGGCAGCACCCTCGGCAGCGCCGGGTATCTGGAAATCTTTGCCGACGACAGCATCGACAACCAAGGCATCATCGAGCGCAGCGGCGATGTCGATGCCTTCCGCTTTGAGACCTCAGGGGGTCCCATCAGTTTGGCGATTGACCCCGCATCCCTCGGCGCGAACCTCGATATCCACGCCGAGATCGTCGAGGCCGGAACGCTTGCGCCCGTCGTTGAAATCAATCCTCCGGACCGCATCGACGCGACCCTCAGCGCGACGCTCGCCGCCGGGGAATACCTGTTGCGCATCCGCGGCAGCGGACGCAGCGGCAGCGGACTCGGCGACCCGCCTGACGACGGTTACACCGATTATGGCAGCCTCGGCAGCTACCTCATCAGCGGCAGCATACAAGGTGGCGTCACACCCCTACGTTTCGATCTCGCGGAACACAGTGCAAACGGAACCCACATCGGCACCGTCGAGCCGCGTAACGCCCACGGCGGCGCGCCGCTCTCTTTCACCTTCGCCTCCGGCAACACCGATGGCGTGTTCGCGCTCGACGAGACCACGGGCGCACTCACCGTAGCCAATGCCTCGCTACTTGATTACGAAACGCTTTCCTTACGCTGGGACGATCCTACTGTGATCGTCCCCTTCGTCAGGATCACTAACGCCAGCGAACCGGCACTCAATGAAACAATCAGGGTGGTCGTGAATATCATCGACATCAACGAACCGCCCACCGTCAGCGCGGCATCATTCACCATGGCGGAGCGCACCGCATCGGGCACATTGCTCCCCGCCGCCGCCAGCGGCAGCGACCCGGACCGTTTTCAGACCGTGCGCTACAGCATCGCAGCTGGCAATGCCGACGGCGCATTTCAGATCGATCCAGGCAGCGGCGCGCTCACTGCCGCCGAACCCTTCGAGGTTGCACATACCCTGACCCGCGAACTCACCATAGCCGCCACCGACACCCACGATCCGGGGCTGACCACGACCACCGTGATCGAGGTCACCGTGGTGGACCACCAGTTGGCCAGCGCACCCGGCAGCATCACGCGCAGCTTTTACGAAAACATCACCGGCAGCAGCGTCTTGAGCCTCACATCGGCCCCTGCTTTTCCCGATGAGCCGGACCTGGTCATCCCGCTCGCAGACTTCGACGGCGGCGGGCATGGCGAGGATTTCGGTTCGACCGTTCGCGGCTATCTCATTGTTCCCGCCACCGGCGATTATCAATTCCACATCGCTTCCGATGAGAATGGTGCGCTGCTTTTCGCTGCGAATGGAGACGCAGCAGCGGCCACTCAAATTGCCTCGGTTCCCGGCCGCACCGACCGCTACCAATGGGATGCATATGCCGATCAACTCTCTGCCGTGTTTGCATTGCAGGAAGGCCAGATTTGCTACATTGAGGCCCGCCATAAAGAAGCCGGGGGCGACGATCACGTCGCCGTCGCCTGGACCGGGCCCGGCATCGCCAGCCCGCAGGTCATCCCGGGTCGATTCCTCGGGCCGTTCAATCAGAACTATCCACCAAAAATTCCATCCGCCACGCTGACGATTCGCGAAAACGCGATAGTCGGGCAGTCTGTCGGCATCGTCTCAGCCTCCGACCCGGTCCCGGACGAAAGCTTCACTCAATTCGAAATCCTCGGCGGCAACGGCCAGGACATATTCTCGATCCATCCCGCGACCGGCCGCGTCACGGTGGACGCACCCCTCAATATCGCTCAGTCACCGCTCACGCTTACCGTCGGCGTGAGCGATGGCGGAACACCCCCGCTGAGCGGCCAAGGTAATCTCACGATTGAGATCACGCCTGCCGATTCCATCAAGATCAGCGATGTCGTTCAACAAATCTGGGAGGATCTGCCGGGGAGTGCGCTTACCGACCTGACCAACGCCCCCGCCTACCCTTGGAGTCCGTCCTCCACGCGGATGCTGACCAACGGCTTTGATACCGGCACCAACCTCGGCAGCGACTACGGTTCACGCATTCGTGCCCTGGTGACTCCGCCGACAACGGGCGAATACAATTTTTACCTCTCGACTGACGATAACGGTCAACTGCTGATGAGCGACGATGCCGCGTCCGCCGGGGCCACCGTCATCGCCGAGGTCAATGACTGGGCACCACCAAACGACTGGACAAAATTTCCCACTCAAACATCCGCCCCCCGCCAACTCACGGGCGGGCAAAGTTATTACATTGAAACGCTGCATAAGGAAGGCAGCGGCGGCGACCACGTGCAGGTCGCTTGGACTGGCCCCGGTATCGCTACCCCCACCATCATTTCGGACAGTGCCCTCCACCCCTTCAATATCAACGCGCCGCCAGTGTTCGAGCCCGCTGGCTACACCTTCAATCTCGACGCCTCGCTGCCCATCGGCACTGAACTCGCCAGCCTCAGCGTCAACGATCCCGAGGGCGAGCCGGTCGTCATCGCTGTAACCGATGGCAATCAAGCCGGCAACTTCGCCGTAAGTGCCGATGGACGCCTTATTTTCGCCGACAAGCTGAACCTTTTCAATGGCATCACCGAGCTCACCGTCACCGCTCAGGATGCCGGGCTTGACGGCGCATATCCACTGATGTCCGCCACCGCCCGCGTCACGATTCATGTGACCAACGCGCAAGACCCCCATCTCCCGGCACCCGACCCGATGGCCTGGAGTCGCCCGCCGACTGCCACCTCCAACACTACCATTGAAATGGAAGCCACTCAGGCTTTCGGCACAGGCGGTATCGAATACTTCTTCGAGTGCCTGATGCCTGATGGCCAAAGCTCCGGCTGGCAGGAATCCCCCATTTACACCGATACCGGCCTGACACCCGGCGGGACCTATGTCTACCGCGTGAAAGCCCGCGACAAATCGCCTGAAGCCAACGAAACCGGCTGGTCCGCGCACGCATCCGCTACCTTGCGCAGCCGGCCAAACATCACGGGCGGCGAGGTCGCCGTCGTCGGCGACTCCATTACACACACTTTCCGCGCCGGAGGCGACGCTCAGCTCACGCTCCTGGGTGCGGGCGGCACGGTTGAAGTCGACGTCCTCATCGTCGGCGGCGGTGGTTCCGGTGCCAGCAGCAGCACTCTCG
>Ga0210036_1005017_pt1 | contig 11784 bp, 9 predicted proteins | sample CryGeymeta201515_FD_185469 | JGI IMG/M metagenome (GOLD analysis project Ga0210036, IMG submission 185469) | Groundwater microbial communities from Crystal Geyser aquifers in Utah, USA - Crystal Geyser metaG 2015-15 (SPAdes) (version 2) | ecosystem: Environmental > Aquatic > Deep subsurface >...
GAAAAGTATTGGATTTCAGTTTCTACTCCTCAGCAATCTTGGACCAAAATCTTTAATTTTTCTGGTAGTAAACCTGGTAGTAGACTGGACATTTTGGTTCGTACGGTACCATACATCAGACCTTAAGTAGTTCTAACAAGTCTACTGGTACAAGGATGTTAATCTTCTACTACTACTACGATAGTGTACTTGTTTAAATGAGATTCGATACAGAAAGGGCATTCTTTAGTTGCCAGTTCCGTTAATTCTTTCTTATTCCATCCATGGAAACCGTGATTGAAAGTTCTGTCGAAAGTTCTACTACCCTGGTACAGTACCAGGTACAGTAGTACTACTACTGGTAGTACTAGTAGTAGTAGTTTAGTAGTACTAGCTATTTGTAGCACTACTACTAATAGTAGAGTACCAGGTACTCCTCCTCCCTACCTGGTACCGGTACGATAATACTACTAGACTACTAGACTAGGGTCTAGTAGTATTACGGTAGTACGGTAGTAAGGAGGAGAGTAATAAGGAGGTGGAGTGGAGTACTACCAGGTAGTAGCTAACAAGCGGTACTACAACAACTACTGGCTATTCTCTACCACCAGGAGTACGGTAGTAGTACTCCCGCTGAGGGAGTACCTGGCATTAGCTATCTACTACTAGCAGCTGCTGGTAGTAGACTAATTCGGCATGCTAGTAGAGGATAATGAAAAAGTCAGAGACACGAGAGACTGCGAATGGGCTATCAAATGGCTTGCAATGAAAGGTACTGACAACACTATGATTCACTCGGTTGCATAGGGAGGACTTTTCTTTTTTGGTCATCGCCAAATAAATATGCTCTAAATATAAATATATTGTATTAGCTTGCTACTAGTCTTGCGAGAAGCCCTTTACTGACCTATTACTCGTCAACTGTATATATTCGTCATTGTTTCGACAGCACTCGTTCAAAGAATGGCTAAAGCTTAAGGTTAAAATTGACGAAACCAATAATCTTAATAGTAGCAGGGCGATCTATATTGTACATGTGCCTTCTATCCTCACTTTTCAATCGGCGGACGGTTATTCATCCTCTCCAAGTACCTCTCGACCATTACTCATCTTACCACTCCACAGATATGTTGTGGGGCGTGCCTTCCGACGACTCTGAAGGAAGCTCAAACGTCAGTTCACCGGTATCGTCGTCGTGCTCGAATGGCAAGTTCAGCTCGCCGATTAACACGCGTGCTGGAGCGGTATTCGTAAAGGCGACGAAAGTCCCAGGGCCTCGACTTTGAAATTTGGTCAGTATTCTTCCGTTGGCATCTTCCTCTAGTGTTCCAGTCGAAACAATAGCGCCGCCCGAGTTCATTTTGTCTTGCAATCCAATTGGCGCCCACATGAGATGATGTTTGATTTGAATCGGGGCGATGGTGAAGAGCTCCCACTCGCAATGTGGGAGAGTTGTTTCCATGGAGGAGTGTCCTCCTTCCAAAAATTCAAGTCTTTCGTCTCGATAACGCCAGGCGACAAAAGGTCCTGCTGTACCTCGAAGATGTTCGATATCATATGGCTTGACTTTTGTCGTTATGTTCTCTGGCGCTGCCTCCAATATTTCATTTTCGTGTGTGTCAAAGTTCCAAGCCACCCCTTGAACATTGAATGCTCCGACAACTCCTCCGCCCGCGTTGACGTTCCAAATTTTCAAGGCCGTCTCCTTGTCATTAGTAACATCGGCAAAGAGACAGTCTCTCGTAGGCCTGCCTGGTTGCTGCGCCCGCAAGATGCTTCCATCCGGCATAACGAGTCTACGGAGAAGCTGAGGGTCGTGTTTCCCTGGTTCATCGGACACGTAAACAGGGCAACCACCAATGGCTCGAGCAGCTGCATGTAACGCCGCTGATTCATGTAGAGAGTGGAACATGTCCCAATCCGGCAAACAGATCTCTCCCAGGAACAAAGAGTTGTATCCAACATTCACGAGGTGGGCAGTATGAGACTCGGGTCTGTCCGGGAAAAAGTCCTCTGACGCTCGCGCCACAGATGTAAGTTTATGTCTGTAAATATTTTCAGTAGAGTGGCACATACAATTAATGACATTGACTCCTCCGTTTTGGGAAGGGAAGCACTTGGACGCTGACGCTTCCATGGCTTTCATGTACATTTCCGAAAGGTGCGGACCACCACCCACACCTCCTCCAGCAGAGGAAACGCCAGATTGGACGTCTACTTTGACTCCGTCAATTCCAGCTTCGACTAGTGGGGCATGTAAATGAGAGTAGAATTTATCGAGGTCCTCCTTGCTGGTCATGATGCCGACACCCCAAAGACTGACTGGATCCCAGGCAGACTGTGGTTCAAGCTTCATGAGACTTTTCGCTGGTTTTGAAAAGGTGTTGTGGACCTTGATTGCGTACTTTTTACCAAGTTCTTCCGAGACGCCTCTCCAGTAACCATGAAGCGCATGCCAGCAGTAAACTGACTTGACGTCATGCCTTTCCTTAAGGTCCGAAACCAGTTCCTTTAGAGTCCTTTCTTCTCCCGGTGTATCGGATTCGAATTTGTGGTTGGCTTCAAATGCATCTAGTTGTCTGTTAAAATCGGTTTGTGTGTCAAAAAAGCTCCAAAGGGCACCTTTCAGCACCGTCTTGGCAAGAACAGACCAAATCTTGTTTGGTAAAGACCCATGGGGTGCTATACGCACAACATTGTCGTACCAGGAGGTAAGTGTCGATATGAAGGGATTTGTAATTGCCTCTACCATGGCATTCACCAGTGCACCTAAACCCTTGGGCTTGTCTGGGTGGGTTCCCTCCATCCAAGCAGCCGGCATGGGATTTACTACTTGCCAGCCATCGTCGATAATGACTTTGCGTGGTGGTACGCCTGCCTCTCGGAGCGATTGAACTCCTTCCAAAATACCCTCTGGATCAACTTTAGAATAAAAGGCATCCCACGTACACCAGCCAAAATCGTTGACACTCGCTGGAATCTGCTTGTTGTCTAGAACATCAAATGTTCCCGTAGCTTCGGCAACATTGGCCAGTCCTTCCTTTACCAGTTTGAAGGGGTCGCTACCAACGGCGACGTAGAGAGCTCGCATTCCCGTTGTTGTCACTGCTGCATCGCCACTTTCTGCGGAGCAAACAACCTCAATCCTGGTATTTCCATCGGAATCTTTTTCGCCGTGACTGAGACTCGCACGGAAGCCATTGTCAACCAATGGTAGCATGAGAGCGTACTGCTGATCCTCTTCAATTTCGATAAGGAGAAATTGAGTATCAAACGGAATATCTTTGGCGCTCGAACCAGTTTTAGGACCCATCCAATAGCGGTTTTGACCTAAATTGGATTGAATTGGATTGGATTGGATTGGATTGGAATTGGATTGAATTGAATTGAACAGGGATTTTTTAGTACTGCAAAGTTTAATCGTTTGGACGACAACGAAGCCATGGTCCCATTCGTATCTGTTTACTTACGAGCACATGCCAAAAGTCGGCGACATGATATCAAGCTTCCCAACGATGTTTCGTGTGCTGGTTTTCGTTCGCGATGCAGGGTATGCAAAAATAAGGCATGGGTATCACCGTTGGCGGGTCGACTGAAGGACCACACCTTGGGATCCAATCCTTGCATCAGAATATCAGATTGATTGGACAGTCGCAACTGTCCAATGGGATCCAGTTCCAGACAGTGGTCGTCGCCATCGTCGTCGTCTTCCTCGTAGCGAGTCTCGGGAAAGGGGGAGCTTTCCACACTTATATGATTGTGGTCGGAAAGCGTCGACTTGATGAGGGTAGCGCCTGATAACCTCAATCGAACATCAAATTCTCTGGTAATATCCAGTAAGTTCTTACTGGTGAACGAACTGTGCGGAACAAAGGAATTTGTTGTTGAGATTAAAACTGTCAGTGAAAGCAATAGAAACCGACGCGGTCTCATTGGCATGTTCATTTTTTCTTCTTCTTCAATAATATTGTTGCAGTATAGCGGTGACAATGTTTTGTGGGGGGTAGTCTAGTGGAGGCTGTTGACCTCTTCTTTTGTGTTTAAGTTAGACGTAGTTAAATGTTTCGAGAAAAGTAAAACTCTTCTACAATCGACATGGAGACATGAGATACTCCAAGAGCTCTGCTGATGAAAGTGTCAACACTGGCTGATTATTATGTCAGAAAACAAATGTCGCTCCTGTGATTGATCGATCGCAAGTTTCCGAATCACATGCCGATGATGATGATGATGTGAGCCATTTGAGTCATAAAATCACACGACCGAAATTCTGGCGCCAAGAAGAATATGACGTCATCGCACCTATTAAACTTCGGAATCCTGCTTTATTTTTTTGTCAAGAAGTTTTCGTCTGGAGGTCACAATTTCTTGGAAAAATTAATACTGCTGTACGGTAATACGGAGTAGTAGCTACTCCTACAGCTAGTCTACTCCAAAGTACTATTATCCAGCTAGATGCAGGATTTGAAGATTTCTTGGCTAGGCTTAGACAGCATCTACAAAAAGAAGAAGCCTGTTTGCTCTGCCGGTTAGAACATTCGAGAAAGTTCACAACAAAAAACACCTGTACACAAGCAGATGATGGATCTTTTCATTCCTCCAAAATATTTGCGCCTACTACTAGTAGCAACACGGCGAGCAACTGAAGAGCAGTGCAACTTTTTGCGCGCTTTTCGCACGTGTTGACCTTCTACCGATCCGAAAATCATTTCGAGGTATGGTAGACTAGACCTATACGAAATACAGTAACTGGTACGAGCAATCTTGTGTCAGCGCGGGCTGTCCCGCATATTCATGACTCCAATGGTATCTTTTACATTCCGTGGTATCTTTTCCTTCCTTGGTGCAAGTATTTTCTTATTACAGGTAATAACAACCAAACAGCGATGGTTGCCGCTATGGTGTATGTTTGCTATCACCAGCATGCTTAATACTACGTAGTCAGTTTATCTATTTGCCCCTTCCTCTGCACATTCATTTACTTCGAATAACAGCCATGCATCTTTCTCAATTTCCTCGCAGAATTTACACACCCAATGCGACACCGATCGAGCCCATGTACAGGCTCTCGGATGTATTGAAAGCCGATGTTAACCTGTGGATCAAACGCGATGACATGCTTGGATTAACGGGTGGGGGGAACAAGACACGAAAACTGGAGTTCGTGATGGCTGACGCTCTTGCCCGAGGAGCGGATACCATCATTACCTGCGGAGCTGTACAATCCAATCATTGTCGATTGACGTTGAGCGCCTGCGTCAAGGAAGGGTTAAACTGTGCCCTGGTCATCGAGGAACGCGTCCCGGGTAGCTACAACGAAGACGCGAGTGGCAACAACTATCTCTTTCGATTGCTCGGCGCAGAGAAAATTGTGTCTTGTGGCTTGGGCAAAGCCAATGATGGTATGGAAATGCTGGCGGAAGAGATGCGTGCCAATGGTAGGAAGGTCTACATCATCCCTGGTGGTGCGAGCAATGCTATTGGAGCAACTGGATATGCAGCCTGTGCACAAGAAATTCAGGTATGCTAAAAATAGTTTTGAATGGAACCTGTATTGTGCGTGACAAAAATGAGTCGAACACTCCATGATTTATTTTCTCGTACTCACCAGTTTGTTGCCCCGGAACGACTCTAATTTTCGATGCAATCACTCCGACCGAAAATTCTTTGTTCGCTCTGCAACCTTCGACACTACTCAACGCACAATTCGGTCGCAGCACCAACAATTCACGGAACAGCTCCCAGAATTTGATGCATTTGTGACTGCATCCGGCAGCGGTGGGACCCATGCGGGAATTGTGGCGGGAATGGCGGCATTGCGCCACCCCACGAAAGTGATTGGGATCAGTACACGACAGCCCAAAGCCTTTCAAGAAAAACATATCCGTGACTTGGCGGAGAAAACCTTAAATCGTGTCATTGGCGATGATAGTGTCAAACTAAAGGAAGATTCCGTTTATGTCAAGGACGAGTACGTCGGCGAAGGGTATAGTCTCCCTACCGATGGTATGAAAGAAGCTGTGACATTGTTTGCACGAACCGAGGGTATTCTGCTTGATCCAGTATATTCCGGAAAAGCGGCAGCAGGCAGAATACCCTCGGTTCGCACAGGATCATTTGAAAAGGGTTCTGACATTCTGTTTTTGCACACTGGCGGAGCTCCAAGCCTGTATCATTACCAGCCCCTGAATTAAGTTGTACCTTGCTGCACTTCTATTAAACCCCAAAACAATAACAAAGCTGTATTTCTCGCCTTGCAAATATCTGCAGGAGCCAAACCCAGCTTGCCAATCAATTATTGAGGACTGCATCACTTGATTTTCATGAAGACTCATGTTCTGAATATTACGAGTAGTAATAATTCCAGGCAATCCCTTTTTGCTAGTGCGCCATTAAGTCACGCCTTCCACGTCATGTTTTGACAAAAAAGATTATGGTCGGTGGTATTTCTATTTAATTTTTTTTGATGTTTTCAGGTTTCACACAGATGGCGTATGTCATCATGTATTGGAATAGCACCAATAGACCAATAGCAGCGTCAATGCAAACCTAAAACAACCAGTCTCCCCCACAACATCTTGTACAATTTCCAGCTAATGAGTAATCATGCACGAATAAATACTGCCGGTGATCATAATTCTTCAACTCTCCGCGAGATTTTACTATCACTTGATCCATGAAAGGGGAATTTGTGTGCCTCTGGGTGCATGACGATCGGCAACATTATTGATGCACTAGAGGAAGAAGGAATTCTGTTTTGGCGTGATGCGAGATTTAAGAAATCTCAAGAATCGGCAGTCATGATAGCTGGTAGCGAAGACAAGACCGTGACAGTGATAAGAGAGTGTCATTTGGTTGGTGACACCTTCACGAGGTTCATTTGCCCTCGAGCCATTCTGTTTCTAGCCGCCTTTAGCAAGAAATTGGTCATTCCTGATTGGAGCTCTTTTGGAGCAGATATCACCCATCTTTTCGAGAAGATCAAGCACATCGAAAGCGGAGAAAATGCGCAGTGCATTCCTATTTTTAGAGATGCCAATCACTCCAAAATATGGGGACTCTCAACTCTCGATCTGCAGCATTGACGGATAAAGATTTTCGATCGGGGATTCAGAGATCCCATTCTCAATTCAGAGTGTCAGCAAGCCTGGAACGTATGGATTATGTTTGCAACACGAAGGAGAAGAAGAAGTGGACAAATGGATTGGAGTCGAACCAGCAGGAAGACACTTCGACACACAAGACATGGATGTGGAGACGCAAACGCCCTTTAATGCCAGCGTCGATTCGGGAGCCATCGTGGCAGCGGGTTTGTACGCCTCCAGGGTTCCAAAATCTACCTGGCTAGAATACGTGGACAAGCTATGAGAAGTTTGGTACTGTACAACTTAAGTGAGTGTGACTTGGCAATTGATTTTTCCCAAGAAACCTACGAATCTGAAAAGAAAACCGCCTAGAACAATTTTTCCATTGCTTATAATATCAAAGACCGTCGAGGGTTGCCTAGAGATGTTGATATTCACAAAATGCGTGATGTGTATCTAAGTTGCTGTTCAATTGAAATGCCAACCGACGTTTGCCAATGGAGGGGTCTATCCCATAACTCACAAAGAAGTTTCGAGGTGGTTCGGCACGTTTTGGCGGAAACATTGACTTGTGGCATGTACAATCAGGCTGGAAGGTTCGCTGTCGAGGTTGGAAAGCCGGCGAAGAGTGGCGTAAGTGGTGCATTGATGGTGATTGTTCCTAATCTGTTTGGATTTGCAACGTTCTCGCCTTGACTCAATAGACAGGGTAATTCTGTTCGAGGCTTGGAATTATGTAAAGGCCTGGTTGACTCATATCGATTTCATGTCTTTGAGCCTTTGAAGTCGGGCAATGACGATGCCAAGATTGATCCTAGAGTCAACGGAAAGAAGAATGCACGTTCAGAGATTTCACATTTTGCATTAGCCTATTAGGTGGGCGACATGTGGGAAATCCATTTAAGAGAGATTTTCCTTCATGCTTTAGTGCATATTAGATTTGCGATGGACGAGGGTCCCTCCAAAATTACGAAAAAAGCTATCAGCGATGAATATGAATTGATTTATAAAGCCCCTTTGGACGAAACATCACTACAAACAGTCATTGATGCAGTGCAATCGAATCCAACCGATATGAGTCACATGGAATATCTCAAGGGGGGCCATTTTATAAATGAAGAGTTCCGCTCTGTCATTGCATTTGCCATAATGGAAATCATCAATGTGGACGGAAAACAAAGTAATAAACAAAAGATGATTGCCTTGGAGGTAACATCCTTTCTGGCTATGAACGAGGATGTGGCTCTGATGAGCATAGATCGTTATCAGAACCATATGGGCCCCGCTTCAGAGACAACGAACCCTTCGAAGGAAATTTTCAATGGCGCAGACAATCCCCACTCTTGGGGGATTATATAGTTGAGAGGGATGGCAGCAACGATAACGAAGATCTAAAAAACGAAATGAGTGGCAAGGAGGAGGATTTGCCCTATTGTTCTGGAGCAGATGTACACCAGTTAAGGCAAGAAATATATCGCTTGCGACGACAAGTGGTAGCTATGACCCGGCTTTTGAATCACGATAAGCCATAAACAGTTAGACAGAAATCCCATCTTCTGCGCCTTTTCAGTGTGGCCCACTTTCTTGTCACTTGAATCTAATTCAAGGGAGAGAAAAACAGCGGCAAGCAACCTGCAATAAGACCACTCAAGCAACACTAGACTTTTTTTCAGATCCTACCAAGTAATCTAATGCACGCTCTTAATGATACACCGCTTCATAAGAACGTTTTATAGATACATTCCTATAGTTTATCACGCTGCAGCCAAGAGAGATAAACGCAACTGAACTATTATTTAATTTTTGCCTTCTTCTTTTCAGCGTTCATCTTTTCTAATTCCTTAGCCAATAAAGTTGCGGTAGTTTCGGAGGAAGATTCAAGCATTATTTGGTCTGTAACACCATCGTCTTCTATGATCTCCTGAAGAAGTTTTTTTAGGTCTTCTCTTGTAATGAATTTGGATATCCTGCGTTCTACCATGTTGTCTGAAATACCTGTAATTTTTTCGAATGCTACTTGGGCATTCATCGCGGGCATGATTTCTTCCAATTTGGCACCCTTGGAATAGTACCGCCCAAGTCTTCCAGCAGGATTGCTGACATAGACAGCGACAAACCAAGCGATAATGATATCAATAGAGTAATGCCCTCGCGTGGCCAAGAATCGAATAATTTGAAGAGCATTCATGACGTGAACCACAATTCCCAATCTTTTGTATCCGTGCACATACATGTGATTCGCCGTGCAAATCAGAGTCGAGCAGTGTCCAGAAAAGAAACTGACAAAGGGAAGAGCTTCGGGAGCTTCAGCTTGACTACAGTCCTTGACGAAAAAGCACTGCCAAATATCGGGAAAATCGTAATTGCTGGGTAGATAAGATGGGTCCGGAGGCAAGTAGGTGAACCAACCACAAAAACTTCGCAACAAATGTGTGGCAAAATACCGGAATATTAAGTCGTAGTCACCCTTCCACAAAGTAATCCATGCCGTGTAGATTCCCGGGATAACGAGGAACAACGAGTTCAGAGCTGCCAAAAAGTCATTCCAGCCACGGTTTTCCTTCAAGAAATTGTAAAGAGGAGTTGTCAAAATATAACCTGTATCAATGACAGCGCCACAATTACACCAGTAACTGGAAGACGTCAAAGTAGAATAATCCCACTTTTGCTTGGTAGCGTCGACATGACCAGACCGCAGTTCCGCCTTGGAAGCATTAACCTCGACGTAACTCATAAGGTAGGATCCGGTGACAGCCAAGGCGAAGAAGACAAAATCACGCCAAACAATTTCCTTGATGCGTGCTTTTCTAGCTTCTTTTTTCTCTTTGGATTCGAATTGTAGTACGGACATCTGTTTGGTACCATCGTTGGATGTTGTTTCGTCGTTCGACATCGGCAAAAATTAATTTTCGATTTTAAGAATGCTGATTTTTTTTAATTTGCGCGAATGACTTTTACTTTTTGGATCTTTCGAGAAAATGACAGAACACAAAGGAACTGAAGCCAGCAGGCTGTAGAGTCATCTACTACTCCTGCGTAGTAGCTACTACTAGTAGACTAGTACTATCTAGACTGTACTACTAGTGCCAAGTTTGGAAAAAAGGGGACGAAATACCACTAGGGATTTTGTTAATTAAAGGATTGCACTCCGGATAATTGGTGTTTTGTCCGTACTCCAAAGAAAAGAGTCTACTACAGTAGAGTCTACAGTAGAACCGAAATTCGCGCAGCGCCCCTATGCTAGCAACTTAGGAATAAGTGAGCATAGGAACAAAAGCTAGGTTTCATACAAAGGTAATGAGATTCTGGTTCATTATTTAAGCTTGAGATAGAAAAAATTAACAATTTCTGAATATTTCTTGCTGTAGTTAGTTTGGCTTTATTTTAAGAGATGCATAGAAGGCAAGGTGATCGCTCGCGACTGCGCCGACTACCTCTACGTGTGTATCGACACAAACAACATCGGCACTATGAAAAATATAGTCCAATTTGAAGGATCCGGGTCGCAACAACCAACCGACTGCTGGAAATGTGCCTTCATCATGTCGATTGGCCTCGATCAATACCTTTCGGATCTCTCTGACGGAACCATGAAACCAACTAACAGAATTGAAATCACCTGCCAATATCACTGTACTTGTTTCATCTGTTGTCGTCTTTCTTTCGAAGATACTCTCTAAAAATAATATGAGTTCTTTGGCTTGTTGCAGCTGTTCGAGGCCTCGATAGTGCATTCCCAAATGCGTGCAAAGTACCCAGATTCTTTTGGTGTTAGTGCTATACGTAGCATCAGTAGTTGGTTTCTGATCATTCGTGTCATCCTTGTTGTCATCGATCGCAGACGATGATATTGGAATTTCAATTTGACAGGCCAACACATTTCGTGGCGTCTTTTTGCCGTAGGGAGCAAACATGACAACCTTGGAATCGACAATTGGCCATTTGGATAACAGAGCTACACCAAATATGCCACCACCATCACCGTTTTCAACATCACTGAACACTTCTGTCATGTATTTTGGATTGGCAACGGATCGAATGGCTGCTCCAAACTTGTAGTAGTGATAGCCAGCTCTTTCAGCGATTAAAGCTGGTTGATCATCTTGATGAGGTTTGGACCACACACGTGTTGTTTGATGTGCCTTATCGTTAAATTCGACTTCTTGTAAACACACAATATCAGCATTGGCTTGTTTTATGACAGTAGCGATACGATCCACAGAGTACACCCCATCAGAACCCACACAACTGTGAGCATTGTACGTCAGAACAGATAAAGGGAAATATCCTTCCTCGTGATCGAGCGACAATGATGAGGCTTCTTCGTTTTGCTTCATGAATGCGCTTGTTTGGGGCTTGGTACAGCACAAACAGTGAGATGTTATGAACAATGATGTAAGGACGAGAGAACTTAAAACAATCACTCGTCCTCCTCTCCTCATTGCAAGGACATTATAATAATCAAATAATAAAAATATGATTCATTTTTCCATAAGGATCGAGAATCGGAAGTGAGACAAGACAACAAGGAATGGGATTTCAATAACATGGTCTGGCCTACGTCAGTAACCTCACTTGAGTTATCAGGGTACTTGTCGAATAGTCCTAAAACTAACACAAAGACTAGGTAAAACTAGAAAGTCTTTTCAACTTTATTTCTTATATATTGTGAGCTTATTAGCTATCCTAAACATGTATCTTTACAGGGTATGCTATGGCC
>Ga0210036_1005019_pt1 | contig 11783 bp, 4 predicted proteins | sample CryGeymeta201515_FD_185469 | JGI IMG/M metagenome (GOLD analysis project Ga0210036, IMG submission 185469) | Groundwater microbial communities from Crystal Geyser aquifers in Utah, USA - Crystal Geyser metaG 2015-15 (SPAdes) (version 2) | ecosystem: Environmental > Aquatic > Deep subsurface >...
TTACTTAAGCCCAACAAATGCTACTTCCAAAAACAACCCCGGGATTGTGTTTTTCCCCATCCCGGGGCAGTTTTGGAAATCCCGGGGTAGGGATATCCCTCGATTGGTGACAACAGATGTTTAGGGTTTCAGATAACATAGTGCGTTAAACCAATGACAACATTATTTTTGAAGATCTTTCACTAGTATGATCAAGCGTGGCCAGCCGGGAAAACTAACGCACAGCATACAGCATCACACGATTTTTTAGAATCTCGGGTGCTCGTTCGTTCAAATGAGAACTTGTTCAGTCGTTAATGCGAAGCTTGTCAATGCTGTAGAGTAGTCTACTACCCCTGGTACTCGAGGAGTTGATCGGAACATACACTAGAGAATAGCTTGTTGTTAATATATAGGAAAAACTAATAGTCAGACAACCGAAAGGCTGGACCGTTTTAGATTTCTTGAGAGTCTGACGATAACGGCATCACAATATTTCGTTAATTGCCTTTCCTGCGGCATATTATTATCACTCTGGCGTCCTCCACGATCTCATTCCTCATTACGTTTACGGAAACTGAATGCATTTTTTCTCACTACGTTCGTCGTCGGCAACGATGGAAGCCGAGGACAGAAAAACCCCAGGTACACACTGCACCAAAACAGCAACAGCAGCATCATCATCATCATCAACAACCACAATATCCCACGCAATAATGATTCTGCTTCGAACACTGTTGGTCGACAGCCCCCTGATCGTACTGTTTGTGCTATACGCAGCTGGCCATGTCCTGCAGCACGTGGAAACAAACTACTTTAGTGTTCTAATGAAACACATGGAGTTTACAGAGGAGCGCAAGGATGTGGAATGCACAAGTTATCACTACACTTGTACTCCAGATGACATTTCGACCAAAACAGCGGATGATTTATTGCTCAGTACCAACACTGCAGCCAAGACTGCGCTAAACAAAATGCAGCGTCATGGAGCCATTGTCATTCCTGAAATATTAACGAACACTACTGCCCATGCAGTGCGAGAATTCATTTTGGAAGAAAACAAAGTCCAAGAAGGCTTTTATGTCATTGAAAATGATCATCGCTACAGCTTTGGATTAAAAGCCAATCAACATCCTTCCCTGCAGCTGGCTCTGAAAGAAATTGCAGAACACCAGCAACTTTCACAAATACTTGCACTCTTGGTTGGCAGTCATTCAGCGGTTATTGAATTTACGGCAATCACCTCGGAGTACGGAGCTGCCCAACAAAATTTTCATCAAGATGTAGTTGCCGGTGGTTCAGCAGCCAAATATGCAAGATCCTTTATTCCTTCTTATAGTCTCTTTATTCCACTGCAAGATACCACCGAGCTAATGGGGGCTACGTCTATTTGTGCTGGAACTCAATTGTGTGCCAACGAAGATGATTTAGAAGGCGATTTGTGCCAAGACAATGCCTTTCCAGTTTCTGGGTCACAAGATAACTGGAAACAAGGATACGGAGCACTGGTCAATCAACAAACGACGCATCGTGGAACGGCACATAATGATCCCAATGGTCCATCACGAGTAGTCCTCATTCTGACCCTGGCACCACGACCTCTCTTTCAACCAAACAATGTAGCCAACGTTGAATCGCGAATGCTAGGACAAGGCGGCTCGTACAGCATTGATTGGCGACATTGGGGCTTTACGCTAGAGGATTACGGCAAGGCTGCCACGGAAATGGTGGAGCCATGGCTGACATTGCGGGCACTCGGAATTTACAAACCAGCGACATCCACACCATGGGGATGGGATGGAGTTAGCGTGGCCCTGATGCGCATGAGCAATGGCGACAATGGATATACACGGGAGTCTCTCGAAGAATTTGTATTAGAAAAAGGTGGATTTGCGTGGTTGCCCACTTGGTTGCAGGGAGACTTTGTTGATTACAATGGGGAGGAGTATGTGAATGAAGACTTGGAAATCCCATTAGATGGAGGGTGGTACACATTCTTGGTGACGACAGTTCGAAACCTGCACAAATTTGTGGGACAATGTCATCAAACTGTTCTGGGGTTGGTAATTCTCGGTGTCCTCCTTGTGTCTTTTCTAACAGCACGAAAGCATGAAAACAACAAGATTTCTACTGGAACGGCAGTGTTGGCACAGCATTTTGGTCGAATATTGGTGCTACATGGAATTGTTGTTGGAGTAGCGTGGATGGTTATGCATCGCATGGATCAATCGCACTGGGCACGACACGTGCGCAATGGTAATTTGTTTCATCCGTACTGGAACAACGCTGACCTTCAATCTACATTAGAGGAAGATTTTCAGCCGCCAGCCTACACCTTGCCCAATCGACATGATGTCTTGATTGATTCTCATTACCAGTCCCAGTACCTCGCTTCGTACGCTGATATTCTGAGACACAATCAGCCGGGAAATGTGAAATGGAATCAAGTTGCAGCAAGCCACGCGGAAGGCTACACTGATTTATCGCCTTCTTTGCAGGAGTTACTGTGTGACCACTTGATTGAGGATATCATGCTGAGACACCACCAGGCTCGGATATTGGAGCAGACGGTGGGTGGGCGCTGGTCTGAATTATCATCCGAAGATGCTAGTATTTTCTGTCACAAGACACTTGTATCCAGAAACAATTCTATCCTTGGTAAAATATGGAAAGAGCTAGAGCATCTTCTAATGGAAACGAAATTTGGAGCTTGGCGAAATTCTGCTTTGCACAGATTGACAATTCCGAATTATATACAATTTTGGATGGATTTGCTCTATGTGAAGTCGCAAGCTAAGGACGAATTGTTGCTGAAGATATTGGGTAAACGAAACTCAACGATTGGTCCAGCAGGTGCAAGGTGGTTTGTTCGAACAGGACTGGCGCCACTCTTCACAATGCCATCACCTGGGCCTATCAGGACAGCATCTAATATGCCCTCCGTACCACCGCTGCTGGAAGAGCCCTATGACGGTGCATGGTTTGAAGTAGGAGAAACAGTAGAGGCCAAGTATCGAGGAATGCATCAAGGTATGAGAGATGAGCTGAAAGCGCATGGTGAATTTTCGGATTGGGCTCGCTATTTCCTGACATTATTTTTATTTTCCTCAATCGTTTTCCATCCTAGAATTTTACAAGGGAACAATATTGGATACTGACACCAACAAAGATACCTATGGAGTATTATATGAAGATGGCGAAGAAGACTATGAGCTGTGCCGTCATTGTGTCAGACACTTTAAGGCTTACGCTGTTGGAGAAACGGTTGAAGTCCGAGTTGACGAAGACGTGTTTGTTAGAGCGCGGATTTCCAATGTTTTGGACTCACAGCAGAAAGCCGAAGGAGACGAGACTGCTCTGTACGAGGTGATAGTTGGAAAAGGCGAAAAAGTCAAAGATGTTTTCTCTGCCGTTGATATCAGACGTTTTCGTTAGACAATGACGTGCATTTGATTTCACGACTAATACCAGGGACTCCTTTACTGTGATTTTTTATCAATTTAAGTTTTAGCTATCTTTTACTCTCGCCCTTCTTTGTTCTTTTGGAAGCTTCTTTGCCTCCGTTGTTTACGATGACTTTGTTAGCTTTTGTTTTGTCTTGCTTCGGTTGCTGCTGATGTTTCGCTGGCGGCGGAGGTTCCTGTTGCTGTCCCTGTTTGACTTGACAACAATGGGTCATCGCTCTTGTGTTTGCTATCGGCCAAGGACATGTCGGTCGTGAGTGGTGGTGGTCGATCATCCTGTTCCTTTCTGAGCCGTTGGTTCTGCCGAGACGATGCAGATGATTTGCTATTGTTGATTCTGGTACTATTATAAGTAGCTTTCTCTGTAGGGACAGCTACACCTTTCTTTTGTCGTTGATTGGAATCTAGTGTTCCACCAGAATTATCCATACCATTAAGCTTCCGATAGAGATAAGGAGCCGGTGAATTATCGGGTGTCACCATCTCCTTCGGGGTTAGGCCTGTTGCTGTGGTTTTCTTTTGGCGTCGTTTTGAAGCTTTGATGGATCGTTTGCTCGAAGGGGACATGGATTGACTGTCTTTCTTCTTGGTGCTGTTGATGTTGATGTTGCTGTTGCCGATGTTGATGTCGTTGTTGTTGGTGGTGCCATTATTTACAGAAGGCACGACAGCCGCACTCACACTGCAATTACTGTTGAGATCTGACAAGACACTATTTTGATCAGATGATCCATCTTGCCACAATTGCAACCTGGACAAATCTAGAACCATGGGTATATCTGTTGGAGCCGCTGCCAAATCAGTATCATCATTCGATGAAAAAGACAAGTCTTCTCCATTGTAGGAACTATCTTCCAGGGCCGTAAGACTCCAGTCGGTAGGACGATAATGTTGTTGCAGAAACAAATAAGTACAATCGAGACCTCCTCCCTCGTCGTGAAAGGTCAAATTTGCTTCTGGTACATACGCAGTGCCCCGTTCCCATTCAATCACGATCCGCGATGGTCGTCGTCGTCGTTGTTGTTCGTCTGTTTTCATCAGATTAATATTATAGTTGTTGCCGCCATTGACATGGTAAAAGCAAGCAGCTGTCGACCTCATTTCTAATTCCCTTTGATTTGGATCAAAATGACGAAACGTGTTGTCATTATTCTTGGTATCCTCGTTGTTGATGAGTGGTCGTTGTGGTAGTCGCCTTCCCCGTGCATCGTATTTGTGAAAGTACCCCACCTGTTCTGTTACTATGGAATAATCCTCCTCTTCTTCTTCTTCGCCTTGTTGATACGACACAACATCATCGTCATCGTCCGAATATACAGATGCACCACCTGTACCGTGGTGGCTGGGAAGACTACTAACCACGGAACTATTGCTCGATTCGTGATGTTGGTAAGGAACCAGTATTTTTGCTTTTGTCGCTGTTGTCATCACTGGAAGAGATTTCTTGTATTTCACCGGTTCTGATTGTGGCTGTGACTGCTGTGGCTGTGACTGCTGTGGCTGTTTATGTGGCTGTTGCTGCTGATGTTGTTGCTGATGTTGCTGTTGGGGTTGGTAATACCGTTGCAACAATTCTTGCTGTTTTTGTTTTCGAGTATTTATCATGGCAATCTTGTCCTCCAGTCGAGACTTTTCATCCTGAAGATCCTGTAATCGTCGAGATACCGTTTTCACTTTCGAAGAAACAAACATTATTCTTTTGTGTGGATGAGCTTTGGTATTTGTATTGGTCATTGTTGTTGTGGAAGCATTTTCTTCTGGTTGAGACGACAACGCCTTTCCTCCTGCTGCAGTTTTTTCTCTTACTGTGGATCCATTTTGGCGTTGTGATTTGCCCATCGTTTATCCTTCCCGCTGTATATCTATCTCTTTATTTACCTATCATAAGAACACAAACGGATACTCGTGCGATCTACTTTGAAATTCATATCCGCACTCCCTCCTCTTCTCGAGACTCTTTCTGTTTGTCTGCTAAACACTTCCTTTTGATATTACTTGTTGTACAAGTACCGGGACGGGAAGTTACAAAGTGCTGTTATTATTATTATTATTATTATTTATTACTGGAGTATTAGTCTACTTCGAGTTTTTATTTTATAAAGAATTTCGTTTGATTTTTTATCATTTTTGTACTGGTAACATTTGCTGGCGGCGTTACGCGTTAACCAACGACTTCAATGACCCCCCTACCCTCTGTACTGTGCTCGAAAGAGTACGATCAAATTTTGTGATATGTCTGGCCAAAAGACAAAAAAGTTGGATTGCAACCCCCTAAAGCTAATAATAGAGTCACGGTACGTACCACTACTAGCTACCAGGTACTTTAAGACACCAGTACCAGCTACTCCAGAGTAGTAGTATCTTTTAGTACTAGAGACTAGCTACAAGTGCTAGTAGACTACTACTACTAGTGAAGAGTAGTCTAGTCTGCTAGTACTGGTGGTAGCAGAAAGTTTGTTCATGAAGCAAATCAGAAAATAATACACCAATATAAAGTTCGAATAAAGCTTGAATGCTTTCGAGAGCAAACGATTTACGCGTATCAGGAAAGCAGCAGTAGTGATTTTGACACGATATTATTGTGATAATATAGCTACTAGTAGAGAAACATCGACACACGACGGCATACTACAGCTAGCTGGATCGGGAGGGGGTTAATAGTCTAGTACTGGTAGTACGGTAGGGAGTAAAGGGAAGCGGCTGCCATTGGTGTTTCTACATTCTGCATATAACGTGGCATTATCCACAACTGATTTTGCTTGCGTATAAATCTAACAACCCCAAGACAAGTGAGAGACAACCGAACCCCCAATGATGGAGCCAACTGTTCATAAGCCAGTAAAACGAGATGGAACAGAATTGGGATCCCTTCGTTTGGATGAAGAGGGGCTAACCTTTTGCCCAAAAAGAAATAGCAACAGTGATGATGACACAACAACGTCTTCTAGTATACCGTGGTCTGCCATTTCTAAACATCAGGCCAATCCAGCCAAACACAGCAAGGCACTTGTCAAAATTGTTACAGCAAATGGTGACTCTACAACGTTTCAGATGAAAAATCGAACACTGTTAGATAATTTGATGGCAGATATTACGGAACGTCGAGAACATGCCATGCATGCAGCAACAATCACTACGGATGTCAACAACAACAGCAGCAGCAGTGGTGATCCAGTAGAGCAACATCTTTCAGATGTCACAACGTTGTCAACGTATCCCAATGTGAAATACCAATCGGTGGTAGGAACTATTACCTTGTCACAAACACAACTAATATTTCAACCGGATGATAAAGACAATACCGATGGCAATAATAGTGACATTATAATGATTGATTGGAAGGACGTGACAAACCACCAGTCAAGTCCAGCAAAAGTTGCCAAAGCCATGCTCAAGCTAGTTATAAGAGATGAAAAAATGAATGGCGATAACAAATTAACGTTCCAATTGGCTGATCGTAAGATATTGAAAACAATTCACGCCGATGTCACACAAAGATGGCAATATTCTCAAACAGCTGCTGCTACTGCTGCTGCTGCTGATAGTAGTAAAATGGATCCCCACAACGACACTACAACAGGAACAGACGGTACTATTAGTGAAACTGCCCAAAATGGTACCAATACGTCTGAACCACCACCACCCAAGGAGGATGGCAAAAATTGCAATAATACTGCTGGAGATGCGTCAATCACTACAACTACAACACTGGAACCAACAGTTGATGAGAATAATACAGCATCTGATAGTACTGCCTGTGAATCTGACCTTGCTAATGCATCTGAATCAAAACCCAATGAGGATATTGACTGCAATGATGCTGCCGATGCATCAAATGCTACCACATCGGAACCAACAGGTCGTGAGGATGCAGCAGCAGTAGCAGCTGCTGCTGCCAGTGAATCTGCAAAAGACGATACGGGTACATCTGAACCAATACCCAATGAGGATATTGACTGCAAAAATGCTGGAAATGCATCAGACACTACCATGTCTGAACTAACAATTGATGAGGAGATAGCAGCAGAAGGTGCTGCCACGGAATCAGCTCAAGAAGGTACTAGGATATCTGAGCCAGCACCGAATGAGAATACAACCAAACCAGCTACTGCTGCTGCTGCTGCCAGCTGTGATGATGATGGCGATGGATCAAGCACTATCACATTTGAACCAACAACCAGTGAGGATACAGCAGAAACAAAGACAATAAATGTCATCATTCCTGTCAAAGATAACGCAATAGTCAGTGATGAGAAAGCTGAGAGAGAATTTGTGAAAGAATCCACGGACGAGCAAACACGGTCAGTACAGTCGAAGGGTTCCGAAGAGGAGACATCAGAGCAGCAGAAACAACTTGGCAAGAAAGAATGTCTACCTCCTCCACCAGAAGATGCAATGCAAGTATCAGCCGAGAAACTACAAAGAGATAAAGAGGTGGAAAAGTTGCCACCCTTGGTTGATACAGAGACAATAGCTAAACAACAAGTCAATGCCGGCAATGATAGCGATGAGGTCGCTCGTGAGTCTGGAGATGCACAATCAGCCTTGACAGTTCTTGAAGAGCACACAATATCTACTGGAGATAATGGCAACCAAATAATGCGACCTGTCCATGATGAGGACGTAGAAGGTGGCGGCGCAATACAGGCGAATCCAGATGAAGAGATGTCGGAAGATGCGCATCCAGCGTTATCGGATCTTGCGAAGTACATAATGTCCACTGGAGGGGGAGGTGCTGCATTGCAGTCTACTACAGCAAATGAAGACATAACTGACAAGGAAGGCAAAAGCTTCTACAACGAAAGTCTAGTAGTTCAAAGCGGCGATGGACACGCGCATGGGGAAGGACAGAACGACACAGGCTCCGAAATGAACGACGATGAGCCTGACGATGATGCTAAGGATGAATATAGCCCATTCAATGCACCAGTCGTAGGCGAAACCGTTGAGATTGTGTCAACCACGAGTTCGGATGATGATGAATTTGACGAACCAGAAAATCCGCCGCCACCAAAAGAAGAAGTTTCGAAAATTTATACCGGGAACGCGATTGATGATCCTTCGATTGAAGTGCGCGGAGTACCTGTTTTGGAAGAGTTGAAGGAAGTAGGTGAATCGCCATTTCCCGAAGAATCAGAGATGGACAAGTCACTCAAGGCCCATGACTTGGAAAGCATGGCTAAAGCCAGCCCATGTGAGCAAAGTGCTGTCAACGAAAAGTCCCAGGACAGTATTCTTTCAGAGGCCTCAGACATAAACGAGGACAGCTTTGACAATGCGAATGCCTATGAAGAGGAGGAGTGGATAGAAGGTGACGCTGGCCATGTCACGGATGTGAATGATAAACTAGCTGAAGACGATTCGAGCATGAAAATGGATGTATTGCTGGAAGCTGAAAACCGTGATAAGGACAACAATCTTAGCGGGTCGTCTTTGGAAGATCTGGATATTGTGGAAGAAGTGAATCCTCCGGGGTGCGAGGTCAACGAATATGGGTTGCCACCGATTTTCACGTTTCCGAAAGGCGAAGTTGATGAAAACGGCGTGCCAACCATAGCCCCGCTTCCGGAAGGCGAGTACGAAGAAGAAGAGTACGAAGAAGAAGAGTATCTGGAAGAAGAAGTCATGGCAGTCAACGACCACGCTAGGGATGTCGATTTTGTCGAAGTGGAGGTCGAAAATGACGATGAAAAAGGGGAAGAGTATGAGGAGGAAGAATATGAGGAGGAAGAGTATGGGAAGGAAGCACAATTCGGCTCTCTTCTTGGAGGAAATACTGCCCTCGACGAGGACGACGAGGCAGATGAATTTGATGTATTTACTGGCAAGCCAATTATTCACTCCGGGGTAGACCGTAAGGCAAGTAACGATAACCTTTCTGCAGAGTCGGATGGCGGGTGGTCCGACGAAGATGAACATAAAAGCAACCACTCGCACCATCATCACCGCCATCAGCGCCACAAATACAATTCAGATGATGACAATATCAAGTTTGGCGACGACGAACCCATGGGATTTTTCGACGACGACAACGACAATACGGATGAATTTGTTAGTGCGTCTGCTGCAACTGTGCACGAAAGTGCTTTGTCGGGCGAACGCGGAAGGCGAGGTAGGGGCAGTGGAACTTCTTCTGTGAGTACACAATCATCCGAAGAGACCTTGTCGCTATCAGGATTGACTGGCGTTGTCTCCTTGGCGTCCGTGGCTTCCGATTCTGGCTCGGAAGATAATGACGAGGGAGAAAGAGGAGAAGGAGGCAGTAAGTCAGAAGATGACGCCAGTCATTCGGATTCAACTGCAACGGCTTCCTTTGATGATGGTTCTGATTATAGTCAAAGTGACTCTGGAAGTGACAGTGATTTGTCATCAGGGACCACTTCGACTTCTGAAAGCGCGAGTTATGAAGAGGAGGAATCGGAATCGTCTTCTGGTGGATCTGAAGAAGAGTTTTTGGACCCTGCTTCTGCTTGGTTGACGTTTTCAGAGACGAAAAGTGACGAGGTTTTCCCGGAACAAGCACCAAAAGCTCTCCGGCAAAAGCTTAGAAGAGCAAAGAAAGGCAGAAGGCGAAAGCGAAAAGGTCATGAAAACGAACACAACTCTGACGAGGAAGGCGAGGAAGGCGATTACTCTTGGGAAGAGGGCGAGGAAGGCAGTATGGGTGATGAGTCTTTTCATCGTCAAGCATCTCAAGACAAAGCATTTGACCCAAACCAAAGTTTGAACATTGAAGGCATGTCTGCCAGTGATCTAGAAAAAGCGCTTGTAGCAAAATTAAAATCAGAGGTTGGCGACGATAGCTGTGGAAGGGCAGAGCACGTCGTGAACCGCATGCTGGTTACAATCAAAAAAGACATGTTAGGGGATAATGGGACTCGTACTAACCACAGCCAGCCCAAGAAAGGCATACCCGAGGACTTTTATGATTGGGCGAAAAAGGCGGCCACCAAGTTCATCACTAAGGACAAGGCCGCGCGTTTTGATTGGAAGAAGTACGCGAAAGAGAACGCCGAGGTTACTACTACGGAAGAGAATGCTGGCGAAATTTTCCCTGCAGCTGAATCCGCTACGGATGAGGTGACTGCCATAGACGGTGCGAAAACAGAAGGAATGCCAGTAGTAGAACCTTCTCCTGAAGACAATCGGGACGATGCAGAAATTGCGACGCAAGCTGTTTCGCCAGACAGAGATTCGTCGGCGCAGAAGGAGGATATTGAACTTCAACCTTACGACGGTGATCTGGTGGAGCAGTGGACTCTCCGACCCAGGTCGGATGATCAGGAAATTCGCGTGTTTGATTGGGAAGGCTTCACCAAATCGAGAAAGGTTGGAGGCCCGACCTTTGACTGGAAACAACATGCCAAGAAACATCGCAAGTTGAAGAAAAAGAAAGCCAAGACGGCGGGAAATAGAGATGCTAGTACGGAAGGTGATGCTATTGAGAGCGTCGACGAAAAGACAACAACCGAACCTGCTGCTCACGAGATTGTCACACCCGTGGACTTGCTCAAGAAGCTGATCATCAGCTCAGACGACGCAACACGTGGTGCGATTTTGAAGCAACATTTGGCCCCTCCTCCGGAAAATGATCCGGCTGTCAGTACCGGCACCACCACAGCTCACATTTCACCCGAAGATTTGTTGCGTGCCATTGCCAAGTTTGTCGAAACCATTCGAATCGTCAAAAAGAGCGACGATGCACCCGAAATCGTGGCAGCGCGCCAGGTAGCCATTGTGGCTCGTCTGGTCATTCTTCGTCACTACGGCGACGGGAGTGACACGCTGAAGAATTTTGAACGGGGTTTGGCACCAGCCTTTGCACCACCTGCCAAACTAACCAAAGAAGGTGATGAAGTAGTAGTAGAAGAAGAAGCGCGGCGCACGGCTAATGCTACTACTACTGCAAATGATGATGGTGCAGCGGCGGCCTCATAGTTCATAGCAGAAACTAGCTTGAAAGAAATTTGCCGTTCCAAGCTAGCTAGCCTCGTTTTTGCTTGCTACTGTAGCTACTGACCACTAGCTAGTAGCTAGACTACTAGCTACTAGCTACAGTACCTGTAGAGTAGCTATTCTAGCTACTACTCCACCGGTAGTAGTCTAGTAGTAGTCTAATAGGTCCTCTTTTGTAGTAGCCACTATCAGTATTAGTAGTACTCCCGAAAACAACGCTTTGTTCAGCTGTAATACGTAGCTACTTAGTTCTGGAGCTCTGTTGTCACCAATCGAGGGATATCCCTACCCCGGGATTTCCAAAACTGCCCCGGGATGGGGAAAAACACAATCCCGGGGTTGTTTTTGGAAGTAGCATTTGTTGGGCTTAAGTAATATGAACCG
>Ga0210036_1005020_pt1 | contig 11782 bp, 13 predicted proteins | sample CryGeymeta201515_FD_185469 | JGI IMG/M metagenome (GOLD analysis project Ga0210036, IMG submission 185469) | Groundwater microbial communities from Crystal Geyser aquifers in Utah, USA - Crystal Geyser metaG 2015-15 (SPAdes) (version 2) | ecosystem: Environmental > Aquatic > Deep subsurface >...
GTCTCTGTGTGGATAGGAAGCAGGCATAGGCACACGACCTAATAAAGAGAGACCTAACTCCTGAGTCCTATCATAGTCCCTAATAGGAGACATGGTAAACTGACGTAGTCCACCTGGGCTTAATTTGCTACTCTACACTCTACCCAGTACCTAATATTAAACAAAAATAAAATTTTAATTAAAATACAATCCACACCCGCTTTGAAACGCCACATGCTGGCATACAGGATGTACAAACAAAAGTCGACTACTATATCAACAGCGTCACATATTCGAGCGGGAAGAATTTTAATGTTCTTGGCATTTTACCATCGGACAATTTCATCTGCTGTGATTGCCCTTTCCAGCCGACATCACCCAGAACAAATAGCACGTACATCGACATCATTGTCTCTGTCTCCATTTACTAGTCTACCTTTCAAGCGCCCAGCCAGTATTTGCCATATGAAATCCGTTTCAACATCAGCTCTAAAACATAATATGCCTTCGGTATCTTCCAGAATTCAGGATACACTGGATCCATGTGTCGTTTTGATGAAAGATCTCATTGGAAAATATGCGCATGCTTGGGACGACAGGGGTGGAATCTTCAGTTTGGCACAGGGTGTCGTATATTGGAAACCACCCAAGCAGGTTACCACAGCTTTGATCCAAGCTATCCAAGATGATGAAAAAAAATTAGCAACATCACCGCAGTTGCATACCTATGGTCCCGACGAAGGTCTGCCTTTGTTGCGCAGTGCCATCCAACAAAAGCTGGCACGTGAAAATGGATTATCAAACCATGACGTTATGATCACAATGGGTGCCAACCAGGCCTACATAAATTGCATCTTATCCTTAATCAATCAAGATCAAAAGGTCGTGGTATTTGCTCCTTACTATTTTAACCACGTCATGGCCATTCAAATGGCGCTCCCGAGCGAAGCACTCGTTGTTGGACCCTGTAGCGACGAAGGTATCCCAGATCTGACATGGCTCCAAGAAAAGCTCGAACAGGATCCATCCATTCAAATGGTGACCATTGTCAATCCTGGAAATCCCACAGGAGTTACATTGTCTCGACAGGTACTTCAAAAAGCCGTCGATCTTTGTCGTGACCATGAAGCCTGGTTGACGTTGGATTGTACGTACGAATATTTTGTCAATCCACCCAAAAGAGATGACAATGCGTCTTACGAACTGGGTGGATGCTTTCCAGATCCACACGTCTTGCACATTTTTTCGTTTAGTAAATCCTACGCAATGGCCGGATATCGATGCGGTTATATCACTGTTTCCAAAGATGCCACAACGACGATGACAACGACAGCGGCGACAACAACTACTACGAACACCAGCAGTGATCCAACAAAGACGACAAGTCTTTTTGAACAAATGCTCAAGGTGCAAGATACTATTCCGATCGCACCAGCGCGAATTGCCCAAATTGCTGCGATGGCAGCCATGCAAGAAGAAACTATCAGTGATTCTACCAATGGAGGGCCAACGCAGAGTATCGGAACACCGGGACAAGGAAAGCAATGGGTTATGGACCGATTTCACACACTCGAAACGGGTCGACGAGCCATTTGTGATGCGCTGGAAAGCACCTTGGATGGACCTATAATGGGAGGCACTGGAGCCATGTATGTTATGGCCAAGTTGCCAGTGGACGATGATAGGGCATTTGCGGAGCTTCTCGTCAAAGACTACGGTGTAGCAGTTATTCCTGGTTCTTTTTGTGGATTTCCTGGTTGGATTCGAGTCTGCTATTCGAATTTGCCCCCAGATAGGTGCCTCGAGGCAGCTGCCCGACTGAAAAAAGGTCTTGCTGACTTGCGTCGATAACCAAGCTGGTCCTCCGTGAGGTTAACGTTGCTTTCTTAAGGTTAATCAGATACTCCAGAGAACTCCAGAACAGACAACCAATTAAATAAACCTAACAACACTCACAGCCATCAAACATCAAACACAGTGCTATTCCATCCTTCTGAGTGCTACGAGTAGGTAACAATGGAGAGGCCTGACCTCAGCTGCACTGTCTCAATCTTACAACCGACTTATTCTATTATATTCTAAAATTTGTTACTTAGAGCGACATCTTAAGGTTTCGTTTAACGATAAAGAAGCAGCATTTCCATGCCCAACATTCTTCTTTTACAAGCTTTTCCCAGCATGATATTGTGCCTGTTGATATTTCCATGGGTCCTACTTAGCTGGAAATGCAGTGGATTCTCCCCGTCGCTACAATCGCAACCAACCCTTTTTCCATTAATGAAAGCGTCCACCTCCAAAGATTTGCTTGTCACGGAAAATCGCCTACCAGTACAGAATATTGATCAAGAACAACGACATCTAAGATTTTCTGGTGTTGGCAGATTATATACTTCTGAATCCACAACCAATAAGGAGCAAAAAGCTGTCACTTCTTCTCAGCTAGCTCCTCATTTGGAAACGATTGAACGTCTCGCTGCAGCTACAGTCACTGTAGTCGGCCTTGGCGGCGTTGGATCATGGGCGGCGGAAGCACTCTGTCGGAGTGGTATTGGAAATATTGTACTCATCGATCTGGATGATATTTGTATTTCCAATACCAATCGACAGCTACACGCCACAAGCTCAACAGTCGGTCAGCTGAAATTGGACGAAATGGAACGAAGACTCAGTGATATTAACCCGCAATGCAACATCACGCTGATTCATGATTTTATATCAAAGGAAAATGTTAATGCTATATTGGACAGCTGTGGAAATACGACAGGTGTATTGGACGCCATGGACGGAATGATAGAGAAAACGGCGCTGTTGGCCGCTTGCGTCGAGAGAAGGATACCCATTGTCACTTGCGCTGGAGCAGCTGGTCGAAAGGATCCTACCAAAATAGTTGTAGAAGATCTGGTTCGCGTAGAATACGATCGGCTGCTTGCAAGCTGCCGAAAGAGCTTGCGAAAATCGTACAACTTTGAACGTGGATTATCGCCAATAGAGGCGAGAAGACCAGGCAGGAGGCAACGAAAATGGGGAATTCAAGCAGTTTATTCGACAGAGGCACCAAAATCCATATGTTCAGGAGATAACACCTCTCCTCTACGCCGCTGTGATGGTCCCATGGGAACAGCGTGCTTTGTTACAGGGACGTTTGGCTTTGTCGCTGCTTCTCGAATGGTAGAGATGATTGCCAATGATAAATTGGTCAAACCAAGAAAGCAGCCCCGCCGCCTAACAGCTGGCGAGAAGTAGATAGGAACTCTTCTAGTATTGACAAGGCGCCACTAATCTACTGTACTGATATTGCACCAGCGTGGATAGCCTTGCTACTTTCTTGTACCATAGATTTTTATTCACATTCACAGACAACTAGATTTAGAGTGCATGGAAAGTCAGCGGACACGTTTTCTCTCACGATCACCGACATTCTGAACAACAAGGCCATAAAAGGAAACCAAACCTCTGATACCAGTAGGTAAGAGCTATTTTTCAAGTGCTTGGAACAGCAGAGTTGAAACCGCAGATTAAAGAAACCATTTGGCTGGCTTCTGGTCACTGTTAAACGACCGAAGCTCACTTAATAAGGTTTACACACCTGCTACCTACTAGTAATATTTATTTGATCGCTAGTCTAGTAGTACTAGGGGAGTACAGCAGCCAGCTATTACTCCTTGCTACTACTCCGAGTACGGTAGTAGTCTACTGTAGTCTACTGCTAAGAGTAGTCTACTACTAGTCTATCACAACAATAGCTGGAGCCGTCTGCTGAAATTTGTCTCGGATGATGTTTTGCGTTGCCGGGTGGGTAATTCCGATCTTGCCTGTTTTGAACAATCAATTATTAAAAGTCTACTCCGGAGTATTAATTTTTTCCGGCTCAGCTGCTGTCACTCTACTAGTAGTTGAACGTTGAACATACAGCAGTGCTCTTATCAATTACTCAAGTGGTTCTAGCAATCATTGATCCCGGAGGTCTAACAGAGGTCTATCATTCCAATTCAAAATGACCCAAACTAACAACGCAGCCAGGAGAGAGCTCATTGTCTTGGGAGTAGCTGCAGCAGCATCTGCTGCCGCTATATGGAAGATAATCAGGAGCAACAAACATTTCCTGAACGGTCCTTGCAGCAACGACCCTACTGTCATTGATAATTTCTACTTGGAGAGAGCTCATGAACTACGACTGAGTCTCAAGCCACCTTTACAAAGTAATTTTCGAGTCGTTGCTTTGTTCCTTTTAGAGGACGGAAAGGTAGTGTTCGGGACCAACGATGAACCCAGTCCGAACATCTCCCTGGCCATGTGTGCCGAACGTTGCGCTCTCTTGGAGTACCGAGTCATGAAACATACGGAATCGGTCAAATCAATTTACATTGTCACTGATGCCAGTTCCCCCGTTTCTCCTGGGACTGCTTGCAGGGAGTACATGAACGGACATCCCGCAATTCAGCGAGATACTCGCATAGTAATGCAGTCCAAAGACAAATCATCGCATCCCTTGGTGATGACTCTGGCGAAATTGCATCCCTTTCCTTCTATTTACAATAAGTTGGACCCAGAAGAACAAAGCAATTTGGGAGCGAGCATTCAGCAATGTGTACAAATGGAGCTGGAACATTTGGATGTACCAGAACTTTCGCGACAGCAAGTGCTTCAACTGGTAAAGGTGGCCCACCAAGCGTGTGGCATGGATGATCGAGATTCACTGCATGTCATAAGATATGGAGCTGCCATGGCTATTCAAACAGATAGTAGCAACGGGACGATTGAAATTATACAGGCTTCACAAATAAAAGCTCTAGAATTCAGCTCTACATTGGATGCTGTTTGCCAACTAGCGTCACGGGTGCTATCATTGACGTCAAACGAACCAGGAAAAAAGGATGCACCTCGTGTCTTGGCGCTCATCCAAGTGGACCAGTTTGGTATTCCACACGGGCCCTTTGCACAGGCACGAGCCTTTTTGGTCGAGCATGGATTAGGTGACTGTCGAGTCATTCTGACATCAATAGAAGGAGACCTAACAACGGGAAAATCTAAGACCCCTTTGGTGCGATGCGTTGTCGCTCGACAGCTAGCACCATTTCTTCCGGAGTTTCGCTGACTCAGGATTCAAACAATGGTGCGACATAGCTTTGCCTTTCACCATTATAGTTGTAATTCATTGTAGTATAGCCTACTATTCACTGGTCTCCTACAGGATAAATAAACAAAGTAAATGCAATACAAATTTATGCTCTAATGTGCACCCTTAATCAAACCCTGTCTGTTGGCATCCAATACTAGTAATGTTGTTCTAAAAAAAAACTTTTGAGCAGAGCTAAATCCTCGAAGCATCCGAAGAGAAGCCTGACCTCCGAAACTCTCGTTCCAATCGCTTTTGAAACATTTCTCGACTCTTGGGATCGCGGTGAATAGCCTCGGCCAACTTTTCCATCTCACTCAGATTGACACTTAATTCATCAGCGGCGTTCATTTTCTTTTTACGAGGTTTGGATGACCGATTGACATGATTGCGGCGATAACTGCTCGTTGAAGTCGACGACTCAATTGGATCATCGCTGGCCTTATTAGGGCGTCGAAATGTATCTTTAGAGTTTTGGGAATTCTTCGTGATCACAGATGCTGATGAATCATTGAGGTTGTGAACATGAAAGAGGGAACCGCGGCGACGGCGATTGCCTTTGGAAGCAGGGACAGGATCTTGAAGGCTGACATTATTAGTGGTATGTTGTACTGTCATCCGCCGATTTGCTCGCCTCTTGCCTTCGTTTTTGGTAGCGGATGGTACCGTGTTGGTGGCATTAATGTGGGCTGCCGTACCCCGGCGTTTGCTGCGCCTATTCCTGTCCTCCTTGTGCTTGTGCTTCGGCATGGCAGCATCGACTTCGACGCCATGGCTATATCCTAGACCCACGTCATTTTTCTCACTATTCTTGGTTGTGGAGGTCACGTGAAAGAGACTGCTGCGCCTTTGCTTCGTCCGAGAAGCGGAGGTTGGAGTGGTCGTGAAATCACCTGTTTGAGGTTTGGCGCGGCCACCAAAGAGGCTTCCTCGTCGAAAGATGCTACCGTTGCCTTTCTTTCTCGTAACAGCCTCAACTGATTTTTGTGCCGGATCGGCTAATGTTGGTGCGTGATCTTCGTATCCGTAATCGCTCATGGTTAATACTTTGGATGTGACTTTTATTATTATGTGTGCTGGTACGTTGAAGTGAGTGAATTTTTAGCAGCATGCAAATGATAAATAAATAACGATGCTGCAAGTTGCAAGTGAATCAGGGTTTTCCGATTGAGATATTATTATTTAAAGAAGGCCTAAGATGGGTGATGTTGATGAGATTCTACTACTACTAGACTACCTGGTACCTGGTAGCTGGTACTCAACTACTGTAATCGTACCTGGTAGGAGTACTACTCTCTAGGTACCACCCGGTACCTGGTACTCTACTACTACTACTACTACTACTACTACTACTACTCCTACTCCTACTCCTACTCCTACTCCTCCTACTCCTCCTCCTACTACTACTACTACTACTACTACTACTACTACTACTACTACTACTACTACTACTACTACTACTACTACTACTACTACTACGATAATACCTGCTGGTGCTAGAGAGCCGTACTAGTGATACCTTCACCAGTTCGCATTACTTGAACTTCGCCGAAGCAACTCTCAAATTCTTAAGAAAATGTTTCTCTTTAGCTTGAACGGCGACATCCCTTTACGACTAATACAATAAACACCTTCGGCGGGCAGTCATAATAGTCATTCTAGGTAGTTCACTATTTTCATATTTTCTATACGGTATATCCAATACTTCTAATGCTAGCTAGAGCCACTAGCTAGTAGTACCAGGTAGTAATACTACCGCTAAAAGTGAATCTATCACTACTACTATGTACCGTAATACTGGTACTCCGAGTAGCTTCGTTTTGCTTTTACTGCTACTACTAGCTAGACTACTACTCTAGCTAGCTAGTAGTAGTAGTCTAGTAGCTAGACGATACCAGGTACCTGGTAGTGGCACGGTAGCTCACAGTGGTGCTGGTACTACTACAGTGGTACCTGGTACTACCAGGTAACTAGTGAGTGGTTGCCAATGACAAGAACTTGCTGACTCTTTATGTTTCTTTTCATCGTGAGTACATGGTGCCTGGTACTCTAGACTATTGGATTCGGAATTCGAACATGTTGTCATCAGAGCTGCTATCTACTCGAGTACAATGGGAAGGCACAAAATCTGAAATTCGAATCAATAGAGGATATCAACGGCACAGATTAATGCGCTGGGTAAGACTAGCTGGCTAGCTAGGACGCTAGAACTATGAGAAAAAGCTGATACCACGTACTGAGTAGTACTAGTACCTAGTACACACTTCGAGCTTCGAATGCCTAGTTATTAGTTTTTAAACCCCTCTTTTGCGTCGACGTTGGAGGTTGGAGGTACATATTGCCAATTTGTTTTGTTCGGGGAACGGCCAATACTTGTCAACAAAATTTCAGCCATTACTCGAGTACATAGTTATTTCACCAAATGTACTCCATAGGGCAAAACTGGATCAAAGAGAATTCCCGATGTTCCACAGACCTTCACGGCGGGAGGTGTAATATGATGTTGGTGTCCATTTCCGTCATCACCCTCCGTGCAAGCAATACCGTTGGCCGGAGTAACATCCATGCCACAGTCAGCATCGGGTCGAGGAAGACTTATCGGATCCGTGCGCTTCAAACGAATGTACCCTTCTTCGCCCCACTGTGTGCCCCACGAATTACGCACTAACCAATAGTCTTCTCCCGTAACGTCGTCTGTTCCATACCCCATCAATAAAACGACATGGTCGATGTCCGTTTGTTTCGAGGAATGGCCAGTGGGAGCATAGACTCCAGATTCGTATGACCGCCATCCTTGGGCAGCCACATTAACAATGACAGGTCCAAATGTCGCCACAGTGTGCATGAGCGCGGTATAATTGTTAGCTGGGAGTTTGACGTATCCATGGGCGGCTGCAACTACGTCTTGATAATATTTAGAGACATGTTGATCGTTTTCGGTTTCAAATGGCTTTAATTTGAGCGAGCATTTGATACGATGATGTTGACGACGACGATGATCGTCGGGTCCGCCACCACCTCCTCCACTATTATCATCGCCATTAAAGGATTGGTAGCCAAAATGCCATTCATCCACGATTCCTCGATGTGCGATGAAATTCAACGCCAATTCGGCTGTAGATCCATGGCATCCTCCGGCTCCACCACAGTGATTGGGATTGGGAACACAGGAGACCAGTTCTTGTTCACTCAGTTCGAGCAGCGTCTGATTGGGACTTGCGATGGCCACGTGAGATTCCATAGCAGCAGCCGTAGCAAAAGCCCAGCAACTTCCACATCTGCCTTGTACCTTGACAGGTGTGGCAAGTGGCTTACCCGTGGTAGCATCCACTCTCCAATCAACCATTTTGGGTAAATTGTCAAGGGTTGCTTCGAGTTGAACATCAATGGTGGTCCAATAATCCAACTTTTTAGTGAATGGGTGTTTTTGGTTAGAACAATGCCATTCAACTGCGCTAAAAATAAATAAGCAAGCAAGCAAGCAAACACAGGCGTATCGATAATCGATCAAATAGTGAATACTGAAAGTAGTATGCAAGAACTTACCTCGCGTCTCTTGTCCAAATTCGACGACGAGTGCAACATATTGTCGTCAGTTGTCTCCTTTTGCGGTTTGACGGCATCGGAAGTAGTCACGGTAGACGTATCAATGGGATTGAGGTTCCAAGCTTTGGATTGGGCCTTGTCGTATCCACGTTGGGGTAATTCATGCTCGTACAAATCCATAAATTCGTTCAATCCCATTCTGTACAAAGATTCGTTAGCAGCAGCAGCAAGATTATGTTGCTGAATGGTGTCCCAATTCTCCTCCCAAATGGCTTTGCGCATTTGATAGTCTCTTTCCGACAAGATCAGTTTATCTGGAATGGCGCGCAAATAATCATCGTAGGTAAAACCACGGGAAGGATCCTGCTGGTAGGTTTCCAGCAAATCCTCCCAAAGTGGCAAGAGACGATCGTTGTGATTCGTGGAAACAGCAGCAAAGGAAGAAGCGACAGCAGATGACTGGTCGTGATGGTTACCAGAACGCAGTAGTAGACTCAGGTACTGTTTCTCCGCATCAGGACGAGGCAGAGGAGGGGAGCTGATGTTAACATCTGACAAGTGATTGTCATCATTGGCATTGCTCTTCCACAACCAGCAGCCAGTGCTAGCAGTGAGCAACAATCCAATTAACTTGATCATTGCCAAGTGTACAGACATACGTGGAAAATACTGTCGAAGATTGTGAGTTGTGGTAAATGTTGTTCTTAATTTTGGATTTTGGTTTTTAAGAGCGAGATGTTCGCAACGACAGTTATTTACGAGCCAATGAACAAAGAATGGGTGCGTCCAAAGCATAAAGACCAAACTCACACCCTAAACGAAAAACTAAACACATCAAACTACTGGTACAATGACTTCTGTTTTATTTATTTGAGTCGTACTCCCAGTAGCTTTCTTTACAGTTGCTTTAGAATCAAGAATCAACGTAATCACGAACTGACAAGCCTTCAGAAGCCTCATGTCAAACATTAATCGATCACATACGTTCTCACAAAAACAAAGACAATAATACTTGTAAAAAATGTGTCAGCTCTTGGGTATGAACGCTGCTACTCCAACACCTTTCGACTTTGGTTTCAAAGGCTTTTGTCGACGCGGTGGTGGAACTGATATTCACAAAGATGGTTGGGGCTTGTCCCTGTACGAAGGTCGTGGTCTACGTTCGTTCCTAGATGTACGAGCCTGTGCCAAATCACCGGTTGCCAGGTTTATCCAATCTTATCCCACCTCTTCTCAGAATGTTATTGCTCACATTCGCTGCGCAACGCACGGACGCGTCGGTCTCGAAAATGTCCACCCATTTTCGCGCGAACTTTGGGGCATTCCTTGGTGCTTTGCACATAATGGAAATTTTCCATCCTTTGCACATCAAAATGCCCGGTATCATATGCGCTTGCGCGAGTCAGACCCGTTGGTTTATCATGCAATTGGTGATACCGACAGTGAAGCCTTTTTTTGCGCTCTTCTGAATGCGCTCCGGGCAGAATTTGACACATTACCCACCTTACAGGACTTGTACAAGGCTATACTGACTTTGATGGATGATCTTATTCGAAATGATGAGACGATGATATGCAACTTTTTATTGGGTTGTGGACCGCACAAGCTGTTTTGCTACAGCTGTCCGGGGCATCAAGATGGGTCCAACGTTTGGAATGGTCTTTTTTATATACTACGAGAACCTCCCATGAGTGGTACTGCTCGCTTAACCGATGCAGAATTCTCCATTCACTTTGACATAGCTACCGAATCGGAGCGGATAGCCATGATTGCCACGAAACCATTGACAAATGAATCAGGTTGGATTGAAATGAAGAGAGGTGAGCTTCTACTATTTAATGATGGCTCTCCCTATTCAAAACTTTCCGACATTGAGGCGTTGGAGAAAGCTGGACGTGGTCTTGTTTCGCGATGTTTTCTTAAGGCACACTGATGAGATGAGTCATGGTGCGTATACCGCCTTCGTATAGTTGTAAGCCAAGTTTTAATTGAATGTCTTTCCCCCCTCTGAATAACCTAATTGCGATGGATGAATGTTCTTTTTGTTGTTGAGCAAAATAAATTTGCGCTTCTTTTGTCGTTCTTGTTTCTCCTGTTTTCGTAGTTGTCGCAATCGTTCTACTTCGGCTTTGGCATCGATTCCATTCACCTCGTTGTAGACCCGGACGAGTGTCTCGACTCTCTGTCGTCTTTCTGCAGAATCTGGAATGCCATCTACTTGAATGCCGTTTTGTGTTCCAATCTCTTTCAGATATTCCGGAACGCAATTCAAAAACACAATTCGAGTGATGCCAGCCATGACCAGGGCACCCAAACAAGTTTTACACGGAGGCATTGTGACATAGATGGTGCAGCCGGCAGTCGATATGCCAGCCTTGGCACACTGTGAGATAACTGTAACTTCCGCATGTACGTCACTTGAATTCTTCTTGTAGAGAGGTTGATTGTTTGCCGCAGCAATAATCGAACCGAGAAGATGATCATTCTCGTTCCCGTGCTGGCTAGAAGTATCAGCAGCAGCAGCAGTTGCCGTCGAAGGAGGCCTGACAACAATGCAGCCCATGTGTCCCGCAGCATGACACAACGAATTCCGAGTAACCAATACCAGAAGGTCTAAGAAATTTTCGTCTGCAGAAAAGTTTGGTTGTGGTTTCCAACCGTACAGTTGAAAGGTTTCCAAGGCGGGACAATCAGGAATTAGTTTTGGACTAGCAGTATGTTGTGGCGGCTGCTGCTGCTGCTGCTGCTGTTGGCTTTCATCGAGCGAGTCAGTTTTGACGTGGTCCATTCTATCAGAGGTATCTCTGTTATTCTTCGTTTCTGGCTGTTATTTCTTACATCAATTGCTCAAGCATCATCTAGATCTAATACCTGCGCATACCTCATACCTCATACAAAATAATGTGGTGGAAATTGATGCTTGATAGAAGTTGTGCGTGTGGTTGCGATTACACCATCGTTTTTCGAAGCAATGTGCGGCTATATTACGTTTGGCCTGTTTTCACGCCAAATTTGGGTATATGTAAAAAGGTGTACCACTGGGTGTACCATTTTGGTGTACTTTGGTGTACTTGGTACACCAAAAGTACACCTTTTTACAAATTTTTGTAAAAAGGTGTACCATAGTGGACTTGAACCCAT
>Ga0210036_1005028_pt1 | contig 11764 bp, 8 predicted proteins | sample CryGeymeta201515_FD_185469 | JGI IMG/M metagenome (GOLD analysis project Ga0210036, IMG submission 185469) | Groundwater microbial communities from Crystal Geyser aquifers in Utah, USA - Crystal Geyser metaG 2015-15 (SPAdes) (version 2) | ecosystem: Environmental > Aquatic > Deep subsurface >...
AGATTTATTTCAACATATTTCAACATGACTCAAGCTGTTTGTCAGTATTTAAAGCTTTATGGACCTCTTGGTTTAATAGTCTATTAGGGATAAAAGTAGGGGTTCAGGGGTTTGGCGGACCTTCCAGGTGGTACCTTGTACTACGTGGTACCTGGTAGTGGTACCAGGTACCTGGTACTTTAAACCAATATTCTTTGATGACAGAAAGTGAAGAACGTTCGCCTTCGCCTTCGGATTGTTCTTCGCGTCCAGTTTTGTTGAGCACCTTTTTTCACGTCTTTTTGTCTTATCTCCTGCAGGTTCAAAACCTTCACCAAATAATTACCTTCCAACTTTTAACAAAAATAAAATAAAATTTGGCATAACTTTCCATCAAAATCGAACACCACTGCTCGTCCTTCAGTGATGACATGTTACAAATGAGCCCAAATATCCCTAGCAGCCTCTGCAATAGTAATCAGTGTACAGGTGATTTCAAAGATCATTCCCTTCGTTTTTCCGATGAATTTTTATCAAATCAAAGGTTGTCGCAACAGTTGCAACAACAGCATTATCACTTGCAGCAGCAACAAAAGCATTTGCGGCAACATCTCCAAATGCAACAACACGTCATTGAACAGCAGCAACAACAGATGCAGCAGCAGCAGCAGATTTTGCAACAGATGCAGCAGCAGGAAGAGGCTTTGGAACCTCTCGCCGTTGTCCTACATCACACGCTTGTCTCAGATGAGACCATCAACCCCAATATCAGCTCACTCCTGAGTGACGATGCAATGAGAGACGAAACGAAGGATTGTACCAGCACCTTTGCGTCCCTCGTGGACAGCATCAACTTTGAGCAAGAGAACGCCTTTTGCGGTGACCTGTTTGAGCCTACTCCAATTCTAGAAGGGTCGCCTGACCCCATAGATTTTTCTACCATGATGAAGAATCATTTAAGTGCGGGCCCGACCTTAAATATTGTTAGCTCTACACCGGATACCTTTGCTGCCAGCTCCGCTTCCGTTCCATGCAATGCCACAAATGAAAGCAAAAGTGCCCGATCCAAGACGGTTCCCAAGAGCAATGACAAATCCAAACGATTGTTGCCAGAAGATTTTGAACCCACCGACAATCATATTATCTGTTACAACAAGAGAAAGTACTTTGAGAGTAAGGGGAATCTACGATTTCGGGAAATCTGCAAGCAGTTCACCAACGACTACCACACAGCTCCAAACAAATCCGAAAAGTCGGCCGTGGTCGGTCGAGTCATGTCCCTGCTGCGCGAAGGGTGCCCCGATGGCGGTAAAACTCTCTTTGTGGCACCTCAAGGCGGCCGTTGGTATGCCGTGAGTGCTCGATCCAGTCGGGAAAAGGTTGGGACTTTCTTCCGTGACTGTTTGGCCGATACCTACAAGAGCAGTTCCAAGAATAAGATTGCCAAGCGAAAACTAGCCCAACAAGAGCGCTCTGAAAACATAAGCCATAATCGCGTCATTATCAGTATCAACAGCAATGAGGAAAAAGACAACAAATCGCAAAAGGCTGCAGACTGCAGATGCCGACAAAACCAAGAAGAAGATCAACAAGGAGGATAGTCTTTTCACAATGGCACCGAGTTCAACAGCGTAACTATGTAGTACTAGTAATGATAATGCATGAACGGTTTCTAGTTTCTATACGTACCTTGACGCTTGAAACAAACCATCATTATCATTATTATTATTTCATTATTGGTGTGTTGTACGGTAGGTCGGTTGTCCGGATTGGAATGAATCATAGATTCGACGTCATCATGTCTTGGCTGAGGGATGTTTTCGCAGTTTTTATCATCCCACCACTAGACTACCAGGTAGACTAGTAGTAGTGCAGTAGTCTACTTGTAGCTAGAGCTATTTAGTTAGTACTAGACCTAATAAGTACTCCCTCCGAGTAGTACAGTATAATTTTCCAACCTGTCGCTTGCTTCAGCTGGGGAGCTGTAGGTTTGTCATAAACTCCTCAGCGAGAAATATTATTTGGTCATTTCGTCCTTCCTTCACGCCGTTGCATGCCGACAGTCGTACAAGAAAAATGCATCTTGTGGACAAAGATCGTAGCGAAGCCGGCCAGCCACAATCCACAATGATACCAAAAATACTACCAGTAAATACGTACTATTACTATTAGTAATACTACTGGTAGTTAACATTGGAAGCTAAAATCTCGCAGAGTGGTTAATTACTATTTTTTTTGTTGAATATACTGAGTAATATATTTGGATCAGTGCAGTGATTTCACTCTAGCTAGCTGTGATCTGTGATAGCAACAATCTGACTGAATCTATAACACATATATTATTAGTATTCACAACAGAATGTTTTCGCGTGCGTTTGCCTCAAAGCACGCATCTCGGGCGCTCTGGGGCGCTACTGGAGCTGTCGGTGCAGGAATGGTACGTTATCTTACTGGATGTTTTTAATGGGACTTTGGATGAGTTTTGGTTTCAATAATAAGAATAAGAAACATTCATTGTTTTGGAGCAGAGCAGAGCGCGAGAGTGAGAGAAGGCGCAGTACCCTGGCAGTACCGTACCTACTACTTATTCACTGCTGCCGTGGTGTGTCTTTCTCTCTAAAATAAAATTGGATCGAAAATGTCCTGCCAATTTTTACTTCCTTGCGTCTGGCCTGCCACTTTGTTATTCTTCTTATCTGCTGCAGCTATCCCCTGCACCCTGCAGACTCACTGTTGTCATATGTCATGCTTGGTACTTGGTACTTGGTACTCTAGTATCTAACACATCTCGATTCATAATTCATACTATACCACATTTCTCGTAGATTTACAGTAATGTCAATCCTCGCTTTTCGGAAAACCATACAATCACTTCCTGCGAAACCGGGAACAATCCTAGCAACATGACCGTTATGGGAATGTTGTCCGACATTGCTCAAAAAGTCACAGATATTGAAACTCTGCTAGGTGCCTCAAAAACGTCTAGGTCGTCTTTTTTCCCCAAAGACCGCGAAGTCGGACCGGATCGAGGAATCGATATCGTCTTGGGTGCCCAGTGGGGAGATGAAGGAAAAGGAAAACTTGTCGATGTCCTGAGTCAGAACTACGATGTTTGTGCTCGCGTTGCGGGTGGATCCAATGCGGGACACACCATTGTCGTCGATGGTGTCAAGTACAAGTTCCATCTCTTGCCGTCCGGCATCCTGAATCCAAATGCCGTTTGCGTCGTGGGCAATGGTGTCGTCGTTCACTTGCCGGCTTTTCTCAACGAACTGGACAGCCTCACCGCCAGTGGCATTGATTCCAAGGGACGAGTGTTCCTGTCAGATCGTGCACACATTGTATTTGATTTTCATCAGGACGTTGATGGAAAGCACGAGGAACGGTTGGGTCGACACAAGCTAGGGACTACCAAAAAAGGTATCGGTCCGGCTTACTCGAGTAAGATTCAACGAAATGGATTGCGGGTCGGTGATTTGCAAGACTTTGATTACTTTGAACGGCGATTCCGAGAACTATGCGAACATCACAAACGATCGTATCCTGGACTCGAAATTGATGTAGAGGAACAGCTCAAATATTACAAAAGCATTGCGCCCAGAGTCAAAGAATTTACCATTGATACCATTGCCTTGACCAATCATCAGTTTGCCAAGGGAAAGAAAATCCTAGTTGAGGGAGCCAATGCTGCTATGCTCGATATCGATTTTGGAACTTACCCCTTTGTTACGTCCTCCAATCCCAGTGTCGGATCTGTCTTGACTGGACTGGGTGTTAGTCCACGAAAACTTCGAGGAATTTACGGAACTGTCAAGGCCTACTGTACCCGAGTTGGACAAGGTCCCTTTCCTACGGAATTGTCCATTACGAAAAAAGGTGATGCCGGCATGCATCTCGCACAAGTGGGTGCCGAATACGGAACTACAACTGGACGTGCGCGTCGATGTGGATGGTTGGACATTCCTCAATTGCAGTTCTCTTCCACGATTAACGGATACACGGCTGTGAATTTGACCAAAATTGATGTCTTGACTGGTTTGGAGGAGGTCAAGATTGGGAAAGCTTACAAGTACAAGGGAAAATACCTGTCCTCCATGCCGGCCTCTCTTAATGTCTTAGGTGACGTTGAAGTTGAATACGAAACCCTGCCAGGCTGGACGGAAGATATTTCGCAGTGCCGAACATTTGAAGAACTGCCACTGAACTGCCAGCGATACATTCTCCGTGTGCAAGAGCTGATAGGTGTTCCCATTCGTTGGATTGGCGTCGGTCCGAATCGATTAGATTTGATTGATCGTGGAGCAGGTTGGGATTTGTCCAAGCAGTAAAAACGGTAGTGCTGGGTGGCAAGCACATGATTCGTACACGTTTTATTTACGGTCGACTAGAACGATAGCACACACCTGAAAATTAAATAAAACCAAAAAAAATGGTCGTTATTTTTATATTCTACTGATACTGTGTTCGAAAGGGTGGTGTTTGGTACGTGCTTGTCCGCACACTTTGGAAAAGCCTGAATACAAAGCATCCACCTGGCGAAAGGTTTGTGACCAAAGCACGCCAGTGGGTTGGAGTCAGGCTTTGTGCCCTACAGCTGCTCGGAAGAAGACTTTCAAAACTACAACCCTTTGTTTCGCTATCTGTTCTGCGTGATGGCAAATTTTGATTCTGTGGTCGGCAAATTTATAAGAACCATTATTTTGTCAAGATACTCGGGGAGAAGAATATAATCCATGATAGAACGGCGAGTTCGAGGCAAAGACAACAGTGATCTCCGGGTGTCTATGAAATCCGCACTGTTTATTGTTCAGTGTGCAAGCTGGAGGGCGGCAACGACTGTGCTACCAAAGCTTCTATCCTGAAGCATTGAAGAGATGGACATGACACCTCTTTCGTTTGTCAATGGTTGGCAAGTCAAGGGATTAGCGCAGAAAGCGCCATCTCGCGTGCTTGCACAAGCTCTTTCCATAGCCTCTGCTAAGCTTTCGGGAGGAACAGGTAGGGTCTTGCAATGAAAAGCCGCCCTTAGAGTGCTTCCGCTACCTACTACTATTAGAACTACGATGCCACTACTTCTAATACCAGGTACTACCAGGTAATAGGTTCATGCTTAGCTACCTGGTACTACTGTACTACCTGTATTAGTATCACAAAAGAGCACTCAACCACAATGACCACTACCAGGTACCAGGTACTGCTAGCTACTGTACCTGGTACGAGTACCAGGTACGGTACTACCACTCCGTACTAGTAGCTAGTAGTGCCTCGGCTAAAAAATCAATTGAAATACTACTTGTAGTACTACGTAGTACTCCCTGGAGACTCCTTTGTGCTCGCTAATCCATGATTGTTAGTACTACAGTATTATTTAATACTCTTACTACTAGTACTCGTACTACAGTAGCTAGCTAGTAGTGGTAGCAACATGTTGCGCAGATGCCAGTCATCGCATTGCCTTGCAAAGGCATTATCGCTGACCCATGACTGGCACTGGCATTGTTTCTTGGATTCTACTACTAAACCCTACTACCCTGTTAGGGTCTAGTACTTCTTGTTGTCAACCACTGCTACCAGGTACGTGTGCTCTACTAATTAATCCAGCACTCGGCCATCAACAGAGCTAAAGCCATTGTTTAGATTTTGCAAACCTACGCCACGCTGAAATTCTAACATCTGAATATTCCAGTGCAACTCGCTAGTGCATCATAATAGATCAAAGATCATAGTAGCAGCACATACTTCTATCGTCTTCTAAGCTCTTCTGCTACTAAGAACAAGAAGATAAGAAGTTCTATAAGTTAACAAGGTCAATCCCAGGCATTTGCAATAATTACCTACTTCAGATAATAAAGAGACTTTTAACAAGATGTCGTCTATTTTGGGCATCCACGGGAACATTCAGGGTGGTAAGGGAAAACGTACTAGTTTCAGCGGCAGCAGCGACTCTCTTGCGAACAAGAAGGCGCGTCGAAATAGTACTGGGAGTATAGGCAATATGAATCCTCTCCACGCTCTGTTGGCGGTGGCTACTGAGTCGGACGATGCAGAGGCTGAAGAGCAAGAAGAAGAGGGAACTTCTACTAATACTTCTAACAACAGCAGCAGTAGCAGCGCGAGTCTTGCCGACAAGAGTGTCGTGGTGAGTCCAAGTACGAGTCCGACTGGTGTTCGAAGTGCTCTTCCTACAGGAGGTGGATCGACCGAACCAGAGATGGCTACTGCCTTTGCTACTAAAGAAGAGACAGGTGCTACGAAAGCTGTTCCCTCTACTCTTGCTGCTGCAGCAGCAGCTGCTTTGGCCGTTGTGCCAAATCAATTTATGCTTAGTGGTACCGGTGGTAGTTTGCCCAAGGCGCAGGAATTGGCGGCTCGCTTGAGTGCCTTCAAGGAGGCTCGGCAACGAACGAAACTCAGTCGAGAGTGGTTGGCGCGGGCAGCCGAGGGATTGCATGCAGAAGCACTTTTGGGAGGGCTAGCAACGGTAACAGCAGGAGTTGGAACCGGTTGTGGTCGCGGATTTGCTCAAACCATGATGACGCAGCAAAACACACATCTTCACTTGACGCTTCAAAAGTTACAACTTCAGAAACAGGAAGAAGAAAATCTGCAATTGAAGAAGCGTCTACTAAGGTTGCAGCAGCACAATCAACAAGGGCTGCACCAGAAGCAGCAAGAAGACGAAGAATCTAGTAGCCAGCGACGGTCTTTGTCATTAGATGCGACAGCTGGTGATGAAGGTATCGTTGGACGGAGTGCTCATTTGCTAGGAGGACCAGGTGGTTTCAGTCCACCAGGAAGACGACACAGTACACTGGGTATAGGTTTAAAAAGCACGAGTGCTTTAGGTGCTGATCATCCTGGGCAAGCATTATTGGCGGCAGCATCGGCTTGGGAACGTACATGAGCCAGCAAATCAACTTTATGTTGTAAAAAGCAGCAGCAGCAAAACTATGCATTGGTTTTGTTACGACCGCAAATCGATGATTCGACGGAAGAAAAATCAACACGGCATACTGTATGTGTATGACTTGACCGGACTGGACTGGCTACTGTTCGCACGGATAACTTATTGTTTGATATCTACAGGATTAGTACTCTTCTTCAGTATTTTTTGATAGTTTATCAAACTAAATAGTTCTTTCAAATGCACTCGTACTCTCTTACCAAAAAGCAATCCAGCCGCTAGTCAAGTACTAATAGGTATAAGTAGGTACCAGGTACAGTATCTACTGTACTCGTACTGGTTACTAGACTACTAGTCTACTAGTAAGTTGTAAGGCTATCAGTTACCAGTAGTTGTTACCGTAGTCTACTGTACTTTAATATTACAAGGTAATTGGTTGGATCCGGCACCGGCAGCAAAGTTCACAAAATCTGCAATTTCATTATTTTTATCTTCGTGTACCAGGTATTAAAGAATATCTTTATAGCATACTAGTAGACTACTACTGTAGCTGGTAATCCGTAGTAGTACAACGTAGCTAGGGCCACAAACAAGCAATCCGTGTATTCCGATCACTCCAACAAAAACTCTAGAAGCGGAGCTTTTGCAATTGCAACTACTGTACACGATTATATTCATATATTTTTTTTAAAAGCTTACGGGAAATCATTTTTGGATTTAAAAAATAAATAAAAAATCACAAACAAATTGAGTGGTACAAATAATGGTCTCTTACCAACAACAAGATAACAGATACGGCAGTTTGCCTACCGTCGAGAATGATGACGAGGTCGTCATCATGGAAGGAGAGCGTCCTACCATGCTCCAGAAGATGACTCACCACAAGTATGCCGTCTTCTTAACCTTAGTGGCAGTCATGGGTGTGGTGTTCCTTCCTCATCAATCCAATACCACCAATGCTAGAGCGCCTGCAATTGGATCTGAGGTTAACGTAGAAATGCTAGGAAAGAGCAGAAAACCCAAGCTTCTAGAGCACCAGATTCCTCACTATTACAACGACCAATTGGTCGATCACTTTTCGGACGACACCACCACCAACACAACTTGGTCTGCTCGATACTATACTAGTAGCAAGTACTGGAAGGGACCAGGATATCCCATTTTTGTCACTTGCGGAGGAGAAGGACCCATTTCCGAAGTTTTTTATCCCTTTGTTTACGAACAAATGGCACAAGAATTCGGCGCCTTTGTTCTTCAGACGGAACACCGATTCTACGGAACATCCGTTCCTACCAAAGCTGGTGCTGATGTGCTGCCCACTGCGGATGAGTTTGAGAGACTCCTTTCGCCTGATCAGGCACTTGCTGATTACGCTCGTCTTACGCGTCATTTCCAGAAGGAACTTGGCTGCAGTACGGATCGTACCGATCCCAACTATTGGTAAAGACACCTTGTTGATTTGTCTTGCTGATTCGTTCTTTTGGTTTTTTTGTTCTTTTTTCTTCTTATCCTTCCTGACCGCTATTTGTTTCTCTTTGCGACCATGACAGCCCCATTATTTCTGTAGGAGCTAGTTATCCTGGATTTTTAAGTGCCATGTTCCGGTTCCTGTATCCCGACATTGTGGATATGTCCTATGCATCCAGCGCTCCGTTGCACCTATACGCACAAACAATGGGTAACGATGTATACTTTGATTATGTAACCAAGATTGCCGAAGAAGCTTCGCCAGGTTGTGCTCATGCTACCAAGAGCAACTTGTTGAGCATTCGCGATGCTATCAGGAACCAGTCCATTAAAAAGACTGTAAAGCAATTGAATATTTGCGAAAAGAATTTTCCGAAATACATTACTTCTCCCGATATCTTGGCTACCGAGCTTACCATGATGGTCGGATTCGCCTCGGCCGATTTTAATATGGACTATCATCCTCCTGGTGATCCCACCACTGACGTGATCAAATCCTGCCAAGCTTTCCAACAGCAACAAGACGAAGCCATCAGCAGAACACCCATGGAACGAATGGCAGACTGGTTAGTGGTCAAGGCCAACAGTCTTGCCACGTACAAGCCCAACGAACCGTGTTACGACTTGAATTGGGACATTCCTTCGGGACGGAATGCTCTCATTACTGGAGCCGACTGGTCCGGTATGGGAGATGGAGATACTGCTAATACTTGGGAATTTCAGTGCTGCAAGGACTTGATCATCGAGACTGGCTTTGGTCCTAACAGCATGTTGTTGGAACGTCCCTTCGATATAGATTGGTTGACCGAGCATTGTCAAGCTCGGTTTCCTGGAGTTATTCCGGAACCGACGCGCATGGTAGACAAATGGCACTTTGACAAGCTGGTGGAGAACGGGGCTTCGCACATTTTGTTTACCAACGGCTTGCAGGATGGTTGGAGTGCCTTATCGCACCAAGAGGACGTGTCTGATACCATTTTAGCCATCAATATGCCCAGTGGCGCTCATCATTCGGATTTGAACGAATATGGATGTGAGATGAAAAAAGATGGAACGTATTCGTGTCCCAAGGAGCTTGACGATATCAAGCAAGGTCGCAAGGACGTTCAACGAATTTTGAAGGGATGGATAGCAAACGTCAAAGCACTTTCCGAGTCGTAAACACCCAAGCAGCAACAAACTCTATCCAGGAGACGGAAGAAAAGAGAGCACCAAATAAAACAATTACGAATATTACTTTTGTGTGCCAATGAAATACTGTTATTATACTTCGCATCGATCCATGTTGTTGTTCGCATTATCGTGATGGTGAGAAAAGTATCCCGTTCGTCCTGCGGGATGTTCACTAGACAGCAGTCCATTTTGAAAGTCTTGTACAAATTGTTTCTTGTCGACCATCCGTGCTCTGTTGCGATTGGATTCTGCCAGGGACCATTGTTTTTGTTGTACCTCGAGACATTCCGTAATCCATTCATCGCCTCCCACGGCCCATAGTTCCATACATTCCACATCAAAATAGTTGAGCGAATCGATGGCACTTCCCAGAAGCAAATCACCAGGTTGAAAGATCGAACAGTACTCCATCGATCGACAATTTTCCAAAGATTCCGTAATATGCAACCGTGGGTGTGATGATGATCCACCAATACCGAGTCCACTTTGGAACGAAGGCGAAAACGACGAAATACTGGTAGTGTTAGTGTTAGTGTTAGTAGTAGTGGCGGAGGAAGAACAATAGTGCACGTAGGTCGGTTTCTTTTCAACATCACCAACGCCGCCGACACCACTGTTGTTGTTCCGACTAAAATCTTTGTGGTTAAAGAAATGAACTTGATTCGTCTTGTCTTGATCATCGAATGCAAACAAGAAACAATCAGACGATGACGATGAGGATGACGATATTGATTCCGTCCAAGGTGACATTGCGGTATAAAATCCTACCACTGCTCCGTTTTTTGGTTTCTTTTTCAGTGTTTCTTCTTTGAAAATAGTAGCCGTAGCCGTAGCCGTAGCAGGGGTAACGAGACTCTTGGTGGGAGATGGTACGGTACCGATCAACAGTACTGTTGGTCCCGGATAATCCTTCCATTTGGACATGAAGTTCCTAAAATTCAATCCATCACCATCGGCACTCTTGTACAGTGGTTTCCAACTGGTACCCAAAATATCAGGATCACCGTCATCGTATTCGCACAGCTGTTGCAAGACTGGATGAATGTTACCACCATTTGTGACGGTGGTACTACAAGCAGGAAAAAAGATGGACGATTCATTTTTCAAATTCGGCAATGCTGGAGAAAGAGATGGAGACGAAGTAGAAGTAGAAGGGGCCACAGTCATCACCACTTCCCAGTCATCGTCATCATCTTGTACAGTCGTAGTCGTGGTCGTAGTCGTAGTCGTAGTCGTAGTACCATGTTGTTGTCGTTGTCGTTGTCGACGAAGTTCTAGTCGTCGTTGTTGAACAATTCCCATTTTTTGTGTTCGATGCTGTTCTTGTAGAGCACGTCCTTTTTGAAATTGTAATTCTTGCCAAGCACGTAATTCTTCTTCTGTTGGTTCAACGACGTTACTGCTTTCGTCATCCGAAGAACAACAACCAGAAATAGTATTATTGTTGCTGTTTTCATCGTCTTTCAACAAAAGATTTGTCAAATCAAGATCACCAAATTGATTCTGCAATCGATGCATCAACTCAACCTCCGATTCGGAAGCAGAAGTTGCTGCAGTTGTTGTGGATTCTTGTTGTTGTAAAGGAGATGTCATTCTGGTCGTAAATTACTGTTGGTCGTTGAATATTACTCCTGTGTATTCGAATAATCGTTGACAGATAGATGCTGGCTGCATGGATGCATGCATGCTGATGACGAATGACGAATCGTAATGACGAACTAAAAGAATTTTTTTGGATTTTGGTTTTCACACAACTGCTTGACGTTTTATTCTTCGCCAAAATTAGAATTTTACTAGGTTCTACTATTCTTAATAATAGGGTTTTGAATTATCAATGCTACTACAGTAGACCTACTACAGAGTATTACGAGTATGCTAGTATTATTTTGAGCGTACTACTCAAGTGGAGTACTACTAGTAGTAGTCCACCACCACTTCTACTACTAGTACTAATACTCCTTAGTATGGTAGTACTAGTAGTACTACTAGTAGTAGTAGTAGTAGTAGTAGTAGTAGTAGTAGTAGCTACTGAAGTCTACTACTACTACTACTACTACTACTACTACTAGTAGCTACTGTACTACTAGCGCTAGAACGAGTAGTAGAGTTACTGTTGCTACTACTACGATAATATATGGTCTTTGAGAGGACCCTAGAGGAGACTATGTAGAATAACTACTAAGTTCTACAGGGATCACATCCCAACGAGGCAAAATCACTAAGTCCAGTGGAACTACACAA
>Ga0210036_1005039_pt1 | contig 11737 bp, 12 predicted proteins | sample CryGeymeta201515_FD_185469 | JGI IMG/M metagenome (GOLD analysis project Ga0210036, IMG submission 185469) | Groundwater microbial communities from Crystal Geyser aquifers in Utah, USA - Crystal Geyser metaG 2015-15 (SPAdes) (version 2) | ecosystem: Environmental > Aquatic > Deep subsurface >...
CTTTCAGTTAAGGTGGTGACAGAAAATTTAACAGGTGAAGATGTTACCAATCAATACACTGATATTGAAACACGATTGGCTACTTTAAATAAAACAAAAACTATCTTTGAAGACATGCTTAATAAAGCAATAACCATTGAAGATATTCTAAATGTTCAGCGGGAAATTTTAAATATTCAAGATCAAATCGATACCCAAATTGGACAAAAAAAATACTTGGCAGAAAACGTCAACTTGGCCAAAATTACCGTTTACCTATCAACCGATGAACTTTCACTCCCCTATGCTCCGCTTGATTCCTGGAGACCGGAACAGATTTTGAAAGAAGCAGTGCGATCAATGATCTCAACGCTACGCTTGCTAATTGGATTTTTGATCTGGATTGGAGTTTATGCAGCGATTTGGATTCCGGTTTTGCTTATTTTCCTTTTTTTAAGAAAACGATTTTTTAAGAAAGCTAACTGATCAAATATTCATGTAAGTTTCTTGTTTTAGTCTTTCGGCAATGAAAATCTTCATTAGTGATTGATAGGGCACATCGCGTTTGTTAGCCAGTTGTTTGACCGCATCTAAAAGCGAAGCAGGCAATCTTAGGCTAATCGTTTCAGTTGATAATTTAAGATTGGGAAAACATACCAATTTAGCTTTAGACCAGTCAACATATTCAGTTGTATCATGAGTACTCCAAGATTCTCTTTCCGCATCCTCATTTTTGAATTTTGGAATTGCTTTGAGTTTTTTCATAAATAAAGTATGTTACAGCAATATACAGTTGTCAAGATTAAATAAAATGCAAAAAACAAAGATTATATCGCCTTATATCAACCCGTTAGCAACCTGCCCGGTTGCCGAATTTTTGGTTAGAATAATTCCAGCGTAAGAAGGCTTTTTTTAACCAAGTCTTTTTTAAATCCTAGCTGTTCAAGAATACGAATTTGAGTTGGTTCATCTCCGGCCACGTCAGCGCTAAGAAATTGTAAATGAAAGCGATTTTTGGCCTCATTAATCATCACAGAAAAAATCGTTTTTCCAAATTTATCCCAAAGTTTTGGATTATCCAAGAAAAATCCCATTCGCGCTGATTGGTTTAAACAATTAATCCTATCTAGGCCAACATGACCAATCATCTTCTTGTTTTTCCAGATTGAAAAATAATAATGCGATTCAGCCGTAGTCACTTCTTTTATCCAGTCAATTATTTCTTTGTCTGTTTTTGGGGTTGATTGCCACAACACTTTTCTTAGTTGTTTTTTCTGAAATGCTTTATTATAAAAATAAACATTATCTTTGTTATTTTCCATCAATATAAATTTCAATCCATCTTTTATTATTAATTCTTCCGTTCGAATACAGTGAGTAGTGTTTTGATAACAATAACCCTTTGTTTTTATTGCAATAATTTTATCTGCAATTAAATTTTGTTTCATCCGTAGTCGCAAACGTTGAATGAACTTGTCAATTGCCCAAACTGAAAATTTATTTTCGCTATCTTTCGTATCCCATAAATTATCTGCGATTTGATCTTGACTGACAACTTTTCCTACATTTTCAAGTAAAAGTCGTAAAATGTGATTTTGTTTTGCACTGAATTTTGCAGTCATCAGCTCTTCTCCACTCCAGACTGTATGATTATGTAGTTTTAACGACTGGGTGGATGATTTAAGTAAGATATTAGTTAATAATGGTAAATTAATAGTATACGTTTGTTTTTTATTAGAAATAATTCCTGTCTTGATTAAATAATCAATGTCCGCGGCAAACTCTTCTTTTCGAACTGTTTCACCAATCAATATACGTCGGATCAAACGACGCTGAATTTCAGATAAGCTATTCCAAATAATTTCTGATTCACGCAAATTATAGTCAAATTTTTTATAACCAAAATACTGAACCTTATCAAGAATTAACGGCAAAGCTTTTAACTGTTCATAAATCCTGTCTGAATACAGACAATCAGTGGTTGTGAAAAGATAACTAATTATATTATGGCTATTTTCTTTAATAACCATTAGCTTAAGCAAAATCGAACCAAGAAGAGGTAATAAATACTGGATATTTTTTATGATAATTAAAATTGGTTGTTTCTTATGGTTGAGTAATGTATTAATTTTCGTTACACAATTTCCAACTTGACCCATCTTGCTTTTTCTGTTATTACAGACCGAGAGAAATAATTCAAAAAAATTACTCACGGAAACATGATCAAGCAAACGACAGTCAACTTGATATGTTAAGATGCTTTTACCTTTTTGCTTTATTACCCAATCAATTTTCGGTTGCTGTTCTGTTAATGGTGGAAAAATATAAGTTATGTTCATAAATGTCCAAATTGTCAAAATGAATGTCCATATTATACTAAAACTGTCCTAATTTGGCAAATTATAGGTCAAGAATATATTATCTAAGTAGGCTAAAATTCGAGAATGGCTAAAGAAGTAAGTCAAATAAATCTAAATTATCTTGGATGGTTAAAACAAGATGATAAAACTTCTCAATTCTTAAACAAAGCTAATCAATTACTTGCAACACTCCCTCGTGATACACAAATCAAGTCTGCTGAAGTTCTTAATATGGGTTTTCTTATTGAAAGATATCCAACATCTTTCGAATCGTTATTTATCGTTGCTTGTGCTCAGTCTGAAGAGCCTCTTCCGGATGATTTATCAAAGCCCGGACTAGATTCTATAATGGGTATACCAAATCATACGAAGCAAAGAGCTGAATGGAATTATTTATCAGAGTTACAATGGTATCCAGAAAGTCGAGAAATAGCTATTCCTGAAAATTTAAATCGCTTATTAGAAGATTCTAAAAATCCAACTCAAAGAAAATTACTCCCTGGACAGGTCTGTGCTCTACTAAGTCCAAACAATGAATTAAGACAAACACTTGTTTTAATTGCTACTTCACAGATAGGTTCAACAACTTTCAAATATGAAGACTGTGATTACCAATTGAGACGTTATGAAGAGGAATCTTGGTTATTGGATAATATTGTTTCATATGGAGCTGATGTAATCGCAACTAACCCTAAAGCATATAATGCGCTGATGTCCGCATTCTTAAAAAAACCCGATCCTAAAATCATAAGCGAAGAAGATGATATTGTAAGAAAAATTACAATTGCCGAAATATTAACTGAGACAGTTTACTATGCACCCGATATGGAGCAAGGACGCATCCAAGCAAGACAACTACTTAGTAATATAGTTCTTCCTTTTATTAAAAATACCGTAGCCGATAGTAGCTATTTTTTATCATCCTTACTAGCAAAAGCAGTCGCCTTAGCAAGTGATTTTGGATTACACGAATCGGGAATACTAATGGAAGTCGAAAACTGCATAAAACAATTGTGTTGTGCCCAATTGCAGCAGATTGGAGGAGCGCTGAAAACAAGATGTTATCTGAAAGCTCCTCCCGATGTTGATTTTTACCAAGCATTAAGAATGGTTAATGACGCACTTCGATCACAAAATAAACTCCAAGTATTAGTCGACGCAAAAGATTTTCTTACTTCAGCCGGAAACCAAGCAATAAGAAATATTATGGCACGAAGAATAAGAGAGCTTAGTGAAACTACCGGCGTTCGATTCATTAAAACTTGTTCTAACGATTTAAATAAATATCAGGCTGAAGATATTTCGTTGGGTTCACAAATACACAGAACTCTCGTCACGATACTATCGATATTCGCATCTCTTCATGGAGACGCTGAATTAGCAACAAGAATTATGGTAGAATCAGAAAAAAGATTCTCTGACCCACCTAAAGAAAAACTATTTCCACTTCAAAGAGATTCTTAAATTAGTATTAATATTTGTCCTATTGGTAACGGAATTACCACCCCCGACTAATTCGAGACTCGCAATGACAATTTCTTGGTATAGATTTTTATCAAATCGCGTGTCTCAGTTTTAATCACGCAGTCACATGAACGGCTTTTTTGGTGAGTTTGATGCCAATCCAAACAAATCCGGAAAAAACAGAGAGCATAATAAACTGCCAGATTGAAAGTAGTTCAACTTTAAAAAAACGGCTAATCAAGATTGATTTAACAATAAAAAACTGCAAGATAAAAGGTACAAAAAATACCATTGCAAATAACTTTGATTTAAGAAGATGAAGGTTTTTATGCAGTGACTGATGACTTAACCATAGATCAATATAAATATATGATTGAATCAAAGTTAAAACCGTAAACGCCGCTGTTTGTCCAGTTTTTGGAAACAACCAACTAAAAATAAAATACGCTAATAAAACTAAAACTGCTGTAATTATGCCCACAATCGCAATATATTCTTTTTCTGCAAATCGAAGTAAACTCAGTTCTTTATCCGGTGGACGCTGCATTTGGTGATGATCTCGCGGTGAAAAGGCCAAAGCCAGTGCTGGCAAGCCATCGGTAACAAGATTGATATATAAAAGTTGAATTGGATAAAATAAATGTGGGATTCCTAAAAATAATCCCATAATTAAGGAGATTGCTTCAGATAAATTACATGCAAGTAAATATTTAATCGCATTTTTTAAGTTTTTAATGATATTTCTTCCTTCATCAATCGCGTTAACAATCGAAGCAAAATTATCATCAGTAATCACCATGTCTGCAGTTTCACGCGCCACATCAGTTCCAACCAATCCCATGGCAACACCAATATCTGCTTGCTTTAGAGCAATAGCATCATTCACACCATCACCAGTTACCACTACAATTTCTCCAAGTTTTTGATACAACTGGACAATCCGATGTTTTTGAAAAGGAGTGGTTCGAGCAAAAATTCGTGTTTGTGGCAAAATTTTCATCAACTCCTCATCTGAATATTCATCCAACTGTTTTCCTGTGATAATATCTTCATTATTATCGATAATTCCCGCGGTGACGCCAATAGCTTCAGCAGTTTGTTCATTGTCACCTGTTATCATTACCACTTTAACTCCAGCTTGTTTTGCCCGTGCCACCGCATCATTTATTTCCGGACGGGGTGCGTCGTGAATGGCAACTAAACCCAAGAAAATTGAAGAATGATCAATTTCCAATTTTTCAATTTTTATTGAATTTTCATTGATCATTGAATTATTAATAATTGATTGATCATTGTTCATTGATAATTGGTTATTATAGGAGAATCCTAATACACGCAAACCCTTTCTCGTCCACATCTGCATTTGCTTTTCAATTTTTGCCCGATGTTCTGATGTTAATTTTTCAATCTGGTTTCCTTTTTGAATAAATGACACACGCTCTAAAATTGCCTCTGGCGCACCTTTGATAAATAAAATGGGTCGGTCACGATTGATAATAATGGGTTGGTCACGCTCGATGGAAACGGGTCGGTCAAGCCCGATTGAGGTGGGTCGATCACGATCGACCCCTACAGATCGAACCAAAACGGTCATTGTTTTCGACACGCTGTCAAATGGTACTTCATCAATAATTTTCCATTCTTTTCGCATTTCCTCCGGTGATAGTCCAACTGCTTGCGACAAAAATAACAGTGCACCTTCGGTTGGATCTCCCAAAACATCCCACCTTCCGTGATCATGCACGTAAACAAGTGATGCAGTTGAGCACAACACTCCGTTTTCTACCATTAATCTAAATGGGTGGTTTTCCAAACGCGGAAAGTTTGTTTCTTCATAAATCTGATCATCAACATAGATTTCTTTTACCTTCATTTTATTGGTTGTTAAGGTTCCGGTTTTATCAGTGGCAATTAACGTCACACTTCCAAGTGCTTCAATTGCCGAAAGTTTACGAATAATTGAACGTTTATCTGCCATCACCTTGACACCAATTGCCAATGTTATTGTCATCACTGCCGGTAATCCTTCCGGGACAACTGCCACAGCCAGTGAAATTGCCAGTAAAAATGCCGGAAAATATGCTGAACCCTGTAAAACTGATATCACAAAAACAAACACTGAAGCAACAACACCTATGATTCCAATTAATTTTGTCAAATCTTCAAGTTTTTTTTGTAGTGGTGTTTTAATATCTTTTATTCCACTAAGTGAAGCTGCAATTTTGCCAAAACGTGTTTGCATACCAATTAAGGTTACCTGATATATCCCGCGTCCGCGTGAAACAATTGTTCCTGAAAACAAATCATCTTTAATTCTTTTGGTTATAGCTAAAGACTCGCCGGTTAAAATTGATTCATTAATTTCCAGATTAACCACTTCAAGCAGTTTTCCGTCCGCAGATATTTTCGTTCCTTCCTCAATTTTTACCAAATCTCCTGGAACTAAGTAAATACTGTCTATCTCCTGCTCTTTTCCATCACGAATCACCCGTACTTTTGTCACTGTTATTTTTTTTAATACTGCTAAAGATTCTTCTGCTTGAAACTCTTGATAAACACCAAAAATGCCATTCAAAATTACAATTGCCAAAATTAGTCCGCCGTCAATCTTTTCTCCAATTAAAAATGAAAGACCCGCAGCAATAAATAGAAGAATCGTTAAGAAGTTATTAAACTGTTCAATAAATTTAATGACTAATAGCTTTTTCTTTTCCTCTTTAATGGAATTTAAGCCATATTGCTTTAGAAGTTCGGAAACTTGGATAGATGTTAGACCAATCATAATAAATAATTACAAATGACAAAAGACAAATAACAGACCAACTTTACAGTAAAACGATTTAATGATCAATGTTCAATAATCAATTATCAATCAATAAAAAACAAATAAAAGAAAATGATCATTTGAAAATTAATAATTGATAATTTATTGTTTATTAATTATTGATTATTTGTTTGACATTTGGGTTTAACTTCTCATACGTCATCTCCATTGTCTTCAATATATTATCAACAATCTCTTGCGCTTCACTAAAACTAACCGCCTTTAAATTATGCGGAAAATAGTGCAGAATTTGATTTCGTCCCAAATTCCAAGTCTGCCATATTTTCTCTGCAAATTCAATATCATAGATGTTAACTAATTTAAAGTACAAAGACTTATCCCCTATCCTATCAGCCAGATTCGGTGACATCAACTTACCCAAACGTAGGTGATCAGAAATATAATCAAGATGAGTAATTAGCTTGGCATCTTTAAATATTTGCTTTAAAAATCCCTCATAAGCTTTGGCAAATGGAAAAATTAAAAAAGAGTAATCTTTAAACTGGTATGCGTGATCACAAATAATATCATCCATTAGATACTTACCTTCTAAAATCAAATCCCTTTGAGTTTGAGAAAGATACTGCCAAAACTGACTATGTTGATCTTGCATTTTCTTTAAACTATTATAAAATTTATAACAATTATAATCATTATATACTGTTTTATGAAAAAGCTATTTCAGCTTATTTCAAAAAACTGTTTTCGCTTTCAACCCAAACTACCTGTAGTATTTAAGACTTTTAATCAACCTCTTCCTATCATCACGATTTCTCGTGAGCGCGGATCAGGCGGAAAAGTTATTGCCAACATGATTGTTAAAAAGCTCGGTCAACCATGGCGAATATATCATAAAGAAATTATTAATGAGATTGCTAAAGAAACCCATTTAGAAAAAGAATTAATTAATGAAGTTGACGAAAAACGTTATCGATTAGTTAACAAAGTCATTGCCGATACACTTGGTAAAAATTACCTTACTTTGAATTCATATTACAAACATTTATTAAAAATTCTTTCTACCATTGGCAACCGTGGGTATGCTGTAATTGTGGGACGTGGTGTTAATTTTCTCTCACCATCAGCTTTGAAAGTGAGAATTATTTGCTCGATGGATCAACGAATAAAATGGATGATGGAGTATGAAAAAATGACTAAAAAACAAGCAATCACTGATATTGAAGAGTCTGATAAAAACCGTGAGGAATTCACAAAAACATTGTTTAAGCACAATGTCCGTAAAGCTCATCACTATGATTTAGTTATACGTACAGGAAAAGATATGGATCTTGAGGACGCCACTAACATAATCGTCTCACTTGCAAAGAAGAGGTTTAAGATTTAAATTCAAATAACAAAATTCAAAGATTCAAATCAAGCTCAAATAACAAAAATGCAAAACTCTAGATTTATGATCTTATTTGAACTTTTGAGTTTTGAATTTTGGATTTGATTTGTTATTTGAATTTTGAAATTGGAATTTCCTAACCTAATTTTTCTAGGTCTATCTTAATTCCCGGGCTCATCGTGAGTTTAATCACTACTTTTTGAATTTTTTGTTTACCAACAGCACTTAAAAAAGCCGCAGCATTTTCCTCAATTTGTTTTTCACTTAAAGAAACCCGACCAATCATTTGATGAATTAATGGAAACTTTGGTTCTGTTTTCCAACGCAAAACTCCTTTTGCAAACTTTTTTACCACTTCTTCAGGTGTGGTTGAAATCGTTCCGTTCTTGGGATTAGGCATCAAACCTTTTGGACCTAAAATCTTTGCAAACCTTGCCAGTTTTGGCATAAAGGAAGGATGCGAAACCAAAATATCAAAATCCAACTTACCAGCTTCAATTTTTGCCAATAAAGCGTCATCTACAACAGCCACTTTAATTATTTTTCCGGTTGAGTAAGGAAGATCAATCTCACCTTTCAATCCAACTTTTTCCACGTTTAAATGCAACTCAACTGCTTCATCAAACTTTGCTGTTTTAAGTTTTTTGATTAATGCAGATGCTTCTTTTAAAGAATATCGTTTATTTTTATCAACCATTTGCTTAACTTTTTGATACTTTTCTCCACGTCGACGTACAGTCTTTTTTTTGGTGGGTTGTTTCTTTTCTTTTTTTGGCGCGGTGTCAGACATAGGTTGGGCATGTTCGATCGAAACGGATTGGTCGCGCCCAACTGAAACGGGTCGGTCAAGCCCGACCCCTACAGGAGATTTTTTTTGTTTATTCAATTTTTTCTCACTGGCTTTTTGTTTTTGTTCTTGTTTTTGTTTTTTTTCTACATCCTCCAAACCAAGAATTCTCGGCTTTACTTTTCCCATAATTTTATGTGATACGAATATTAAATGATTAATTCGAATGCCGCGCATACGCGAATTATTCGTATATTTGCATCATTCGCATAAGTTGTTTTATTCGTATCATCCTTCCGTTTCCACTCCCATACTTCTTGCAGTTCCTCGAACAATATTCATCGCTGCTGGTAAGTTATCTGTATTCAAATCTGCCAATTTCTCTTTAGCAATGGTTTCAATTTGTGCTACTGTTAGTTTCCCCACTTTTTCCGTATTTGGTTTACCTGAACCTTTTGTTAAATTTAGCGCTTTTTTAATCAAAGCTGTAACCGGTGGAAGTTTGGTGATGAATGTAAATGTTCGATCTTCAAAAACCGTAATTACAGCCGGAATGATTTGCCCTTTTTGTTTAGTGGTTCGTGCATTATATTCTTTAATAAACTCCATAATTGGCACGCCGTGTTGACCCAGAGCCGGTCCAACCGGTGGTGCTGGTGTCGCCTCGCCAGCAGGCAAATTTAGTTTAATAAGTGTTTTGATTTTCTTCATAATATAATTGTTATAACGGTTATAATCATTATAATAATTAAAGTTTCGCCACTTGCAAAAAATCCAGTTCCACCGGTGTTTCTCGATCGAATATTGAAACTAAAACCTTAACCTTCCCGCGTTCATCGTCAATTGATTCAATGCTTCCCAAAAAGTCAGCAAACGGTCCTTCGGTGATCTTAACTGCTTCACCAATTGAGAACTTTGTTTTAAACTTCGGTTGTTCTTGTTGCACAAACTTCATGATTGCCTGCACTTCTTTTTCAGATATTGGAGTTGGCCTAAGACCGGCGCCAACAAAACCCGTCACACCTTCGGTTGTGCGCACCACCAACCAAGAATTGTCATCAAGAATCATTTTTATTAGAACATAACCTGGAAAAACCTTTTCAGTTGATTTACTTTTCTTTCCTTTTTTAACAACGATAATCTCGCGAATTGGAATCACTACCGAAAAAATCTTATCCTCCACACTTAAACTGATTATTCGCTGTTCAAGCGCTTGCTTAACCTTATTTTCATATCCGGTTTGTGTATGAATCACATACCATTTTGCCGACGTCTCAATTTGTGGTGCATCCTGCATTTTTTCAATCTCTTGTTTTTCTTGTGCAATTTGTTGTGAAGACATCTATATCATCTAAAATACTAATTTCAAAATCCAAATACCAAATTACAAATCAATAACAAATATCAAAATTCAAATCTCAAAACTAAATCCTATCATAAATCTGTAGTTTTGTATCTTTGTCATTTGGACTTGATTTGACTCTTTGGATTTTGTCATTTGAATTTACTATCTTATCTTATTTTCGTAAAAAACTCCAATCCTTTGGTTAGTAAAACGTCAATTATACCGATATATAATCCGATAATCAAGGAGATGATAATCACGACTGATGTTAGTCTGATTGTTTGTTGTTTTGTTGGCCAGGTTACCTTTTTCAACTCCTTAATCACATCCCGAAACACCGGTACCTGAATTTTTGGAATATTTTTTGCCATAAAAATAAGGTAGCTTATATTGTAACATAAAAAATTTTCATTCCAATCACCATTTTTCTACCTTCAAGCCTTCAATCATTTGAAAATGTTTAAAGTTGCCCGTTAACAAAGTAAGGTTATTTTCAATGGCTGTAGTAGCAATCAAGGCGTCAGGGATTAATAGGCCATGTGATAAATGATACTGCTCAACAAGCATTAATAGTTTTTCGGAAATCGACTCGGTAAGAGGGAAAACTTTGAAATTTGATAATGTTGATTTTATCTTCCTCAAAACAATTTTATTACTAACTCCTTGATATAATTCGCAAACTGTTATCACTGAAACAGCTGGATACTGAATTTCATCAAATAAAGATATTGTTTTAGAGTTATGTCTCAAATAATCAATTAGTACAGTTGTATCAAAAAGATAGTTTTTCATTTAAATAGAAAAGTTCCTGCTATTTTTCTCCCTAATTTTTTTTACCCATTCAACCGGATCTTTCATATCCTTCCTATCCTTCCATATCCCATATGCCGGTAGTTTTGAAAAGTCAATTTTTTTTATCATTTTAGTTTCTAATGTTGAAATCGGATTAATCACTGCTTTTTGCTTACCAAACTTTTCTACCACAAAAGACCTGTGAGCAATCGCTACTTGCTCAAGCACTTCGGCTAAATTGTCCCTTAAATCCTTTGTCGATATTGATTGTATATTTTGCATAATTATAACTTAGCAAACTTTGTACACTTTGTCAAGAAGGAGTATTGATCAAATTTACTATTACTTATTTTATTTTTCTCACTACAATATAACAATTTAATGTAGTAATTCATTCCGCTTCTCCAGATAAAACCGCTTTTTGCCATTTTAATTCTTCTTCCAATAGCCATTTTTTAGTTACTCCATATTCGCTAAACTCTGCTTCTAATACGTCATAATAGGATTCTCTACTGCCAGAATTATATCTATTTCTTGCAATTGCCCAAATTGCATACGCTCTCTCGTATGGTTTAGTAGCAGGATCGTCTGGATATTTTTTTGTATAAAATTCGTTTATAGCTTTAGCAAGCTGTCTCATCCAACGAGCACTATATTGATAAGCTAAATTTCTACCAACAGGTCCCCCATCTACATGAAATAAATCGGTTTCCAAATCTTTAGTAGAAAAATCTCTGTTTCTGTCAAGATAATGTTTTAAATTTTCTCGAAAAGTATCAGACGATTCAACTATACCAGGAATTAATTCTGCCATACCCTCAATTACAAATAAACTATT
>Ga0210036_1005042_pt1 | contig 11732 bp, 6 predicted proteins | sample CryGeymeta201515_FD_185469 | JGI IMG/M metagenome (GOLD analysis project Ga0210036, IMG submission 185469) | Groundwater microbial communities from Crystal Geyser aquifers in Utah, USA - Crystal Geyser metaG 2015-15 (SPAdes) (version 2) | ecosystem: Environmental > Aquatic > Deep subsurface >...
AAGAAAACAGCAACAGCAGCAGCAGCAGCAGCAGACACAAAAACTCCTACCGGACGTACCAGTCGTTCTGTGCCCTCTCCTAGTCATGAAATAGTAATAGCGGACAAGACACAAAAGGACGACCGCAGTACGCACAGTATGCCATCCGTCAATACAACCTACTCGGATGACTCCACAAGAAGCCCAAAAGACTTGGGTGCTGCTCCTCCTCATCCTGCAGCTCCTCTTAAAAACGTCAGTACTTCTCCCAGAACAGCTACTGCTTCCAAACGACAGCGAACCGTAGGATTGTCGACTTCAGACGCATCGTTGGACGTCGAAGACCTTCATTCATCCCAGTGGGACAGTCGACGCCAAAAACTAATTCAATGTCAAAATAAGGACGATTTTGCCGATATTTATTCGGAAACCAAACAGGAAATAACGGCACATGACAAGGAGGGGGACGATGCTAGCACTATCAGTACGTTGTCTCTTTCGCAGCAACAGAGACAGGTATCGACGCGACATCGTCGCTGGGCGGAACGACAGCCTGCCGAGCATGACGATTCTTTTCGATCGACTCGATCGATCCGGTCCAGTGGGGGGGTCAATGGTAGTGATCCCGCCAATATGACTTCCAGTCCAACCAGAGATGATAGTCGTCATGTCAGCAACGCAAAGTCAAGTCTACCATCCTCTCCTGTTAAGAATATGGATTCGACAGGTCGAACGTTGGCAAGTAGCAGTGGCAGTGAAACGTTCACTGTCCGGAATCCGTCTCGCAGTATGAGAAATACGTATTCTATGAAGATTGTTGAACCAGTAGTAGCGGTGGTCAAGGAAACCAAGCGAACAAAAAAGTCGAATGCAGCAAAGCCAAGCAACAAGGAGCCAGCATCACGACGAACAAAAGCAGCAGCAGCAGCAGCAGCAGGAGCAATAACCTCCGATGCCGGACAATTAAATCGGTCAAGGTCGCGCTCTCACAGTCGATCCAAATCTCCCACCAAACGTCGGCCTGGTACTACAGTTGGAAAAACTGGTGGTCGCACTACTGCAACAACTGCTGACGCTGCAAATACCCGATTAAAGCAACATCGTCACCCCAAACCTCATGAAAATGATGCCGACGACGATAGTTCCACTATGGCATCGAGTCGTCGAATCAAGGCAAAAATGGAAAAGATTCGAAATGTAGAACTGACCAATCGTATGGATTTACCACCAGCACCGCCACGACCACCGACTCGACGCCGACCAGACGGAGATACCAATCTGGATGATGATACTCTTAGCAGTCATCACAGTATTGTACGTGAACTGCGCTTCGGGAAAGTAAATTGGGTAGCCAAATTGCGTAAAAAATTGCGGGCGACTCGAAAGGACAAGTACATGATCGATTAGTTGATTGATGGATTGATGGATGGAAGGATAGTTGAATCAATCGACAAGCACTGAAAAAAAAAAGGATGGAGCAGCAACATGTTTGCGACCAAAGACTTCTTTCTCCGCCAATGGTTTTTTTTGTCTCCAGTCCAATTCGTAAATGTTTAAGCGCCTCTCTGTTTTAGCCAGTGATTCAAGCGTAGCTACTACTCTACTAAGCTACTAATAGCTAGGAGTAGTTGTTTGCTCTACCAGCTAGTGCATGTATATTTACCAATATGATTCATTTTTCATTTCGAAAAAAAACCTACATTTTGGGCGAGTATGCAGGGGAATAAGGTGGGAGAGGATACCCAGCAGTACGTGTGATGGACGGGACATCCCAAATTATTAAATCAGCTGGGATGTAAAAATTGGTACTGTGTAACAATAACAATTCCTTTCGTGGAGTCTATCTCAGATCAAAAATTCAGGTTCCACGTTGGAGACAATAATTATTTTTGTTTGTTCGATGGTGGTCTACCAACCCGCTAATGAAAGTACTCTACTAGTAGTACTACTACTAGCTACTACTAGTATAGTAGAAGAGTACTAGTAGTCAAATTTGAATGAGTGGGGGAAGAAAGGGGGGAGAGAGGGTATTCAGACTTCCCCCTAAAAATCGGATATCTATCCTTGCTGCCATTCATCCAAATCCCTGCCAAAATTGAACAACAAACAAAAACCTCAAAACAAAGACGCTTCGTCAAACTGCACTCTGCACATGCATGTCCATTGCGCAGCTTGAAAGCAAGCTATCTTTTTTTTTTAAATGAGTGACAAGATCGTGGTTGGTCTATCTATTCCTCAGAGCCAAGGTGAGAAGAATTGTATTACGAGTATAATATTAGTATTATTTTATTATTATTATTTTATCGAATTTGAATCACAGTCGTCGCAGTAGTTACTGTATGTACTTCTGCCACTGGGTCTGCTGCCTGCCTGTCTTGTTCCATAGTGAATGGCGTTGGCCATAATAATCAATAACATGCATCATCTTATTCATCCTCTTTTTCTCTCATACTTTTGTACTATACATACTGAACTGAAACTGAATTGTACTGTACTGGTTACTCGTAGTCAATGCAGCGGCCCTGTTGAAAGCTGCACGAGAAGATGACTACGCCTTTATTACCACGGCTCTTCCTCACACGCTGGAGGGAAGAGATGATGTACGCACACTTGATAGCAAGTGGTGGCGAACGTCTATCGTAGGAGTTTGTCCGGAACTGCGCGACTGGGAGACGACTATGGAACGTCTGCCCAAGCAGGTACAGTGGGGTCTGCACGTTGGTTTGCCGGCCATTATTTTACCAGCACCACCCGCACAGGAAGCACAATTTATGGAATATGCACGAGTCATCCAGTCCCTCTGCATGGAAGCAGCACAAGCTTCCGTCCAATTGTGGATCAAGGTAGCACTAACAGATGTGGCATTGCATCAATTTGATATCTTGTCACGACTTTGTGATGCACCGGCTTGTCTGGGGATGATTCTTTTTGCAGAACCACTAGCACCGGGAAGTACGTCGGCCAGTTCGTCCTCGGTTTCGACTGGGACGATGGTCGCAGCACAAATGACAGCGCTCCACAAGGCCATTGGAATGCAGCTAAAGGCACTCTGTTTTCCTACAAAGGTGTTTCTTACCAACAAACGTGGCTATCCAACATTGGCAAAAATAAACCAGGTGCTTTTGACCGAAGCTTTGCGACGAATAGGACGAACGTTGCGCATCGTAGTGGAAGGTCCATCGGTCCATGAAATATCCGATGGAGCCGGTACGGGAGGAACCTTCTGCCTACCCTACGTGCAATATATTCATCATGTTCGAGAACGTCCAGAATGCACCCAGGCCCTCGATACGGAACTCGCGAAAGCCGAGTTACACTACTTGGATTCGCTACAACGTCCATTACAACCGTTGGCGGACCATTTGGAAAATCAAATGTACGAAACGTTTGAAAAGGATCCCATCAAGTATGTACAGTACCGAAGTGCAATGTTACGTGCCTTTGATACTATCATTCTAGCTCGGGCTAATAAGAATGGTCAAGGACAAGGCAACATGATGACAGATGACGATGATTCCAGTCACGTCACCAATACGAATCAGAACAATATTGTAGTCTTTGTTGCTGGCGCGGGTCGCGGACCGCTCGTTACAGCGACGCTGGAAGCTTTTGAATTTGTCGTGAAGCAGCAGCAACAACAGCAGCAAGTAGGAGCTGGGACTACGTTGCCTACGTTGACTGTGTTTGCGTTGGAAAAGAACCCATCAGCTGTCATTTATCTTAATGCGATGGTGCAGGGTGATCCACAATGGAAAAAGTACAAAATCAAGGTAGTTCATCAAGATATTCGTCTGGTCACGCCGCACTTGGTAGATGGGCTCAAGGCAGATATTGTTATTTCGGAATTGTTGGGCAGCTTTGGATGTAACGAGTTGAGTCCAGAATGCTTGGAAGTTCTTTTGGCATCGGAAGTTTGTAAACCCATAACTCTCAGTGTACCCATGCGCTACATTAGTCATATTGCACCCGTTTCCTCGGTACGACTCTATAGTGAAGCCAAACACCAGGCTCAGCTCCCTGCTATTATCGCTATCGGGGGCGGAGGAGCCAATGGAAATTCGACTTGTACGAATGCTATTTCTGGACAGAGTGTCGGGCCGCTAGCAGCCATGGAAACGCCAGTAAGTCATGTTCAGCGACGGTGGTTGATCTTGGGAACATATTTTATGTTTGTGCTCACTCTTTTTTTTTTTATCATGCGCTGGCAACATTGTATCATGTTTTCACAAACAACGCTCAACGTTCATTACGCGGCAACAACAATAACATCAACATGCAAATTCAAAAATACAAACAGTACGTTGTAAGAAGTCATGCAGCAGCACAAACGCACAACGAATTGGATTGCTGGGATTTTAGTCACGACGGTGCAAGCGCTCAAGTTCACAGCAAAGCAGGATTAACGCGAACATGCCATTTGGAATTTCTGCCGGATGTCACGCTTGCAGCAGGGTGCGGAGGAGGGAGTGTGCCCCTGGACAAGGCTGTGACAACCTTGGTTTCTGCCAACACGAGTACTGTATCCACACCTGTTACAATCCACGGATTTCTTGGGACCTTTACCGCAAATCTGTTCGACGAGCAGCACCCTAGCGTTCGAAGACTCTTGGGAATGGATCAAAGCGTTGCGGATAGCGCCAACCCGCCAATTCAAATTAGTACCGCTCCGTCCAACTTTTCCAAGGATATGCAATCTTGGTTTCCATTGTATTTTCCTCTCCGAGAACCACTACCTGTTCCAGCAGGAGCTACGATCGGTATTAGTATTTGGCGTCGAACCGATTCAGCGACAGGATATTCGCAACCAACGGCCAATGGAGGATCAACTATTGCTTCCGCAAGGGTGCCACAGCATCGCGTCTGGTACGAATGGTGTGCTAAGGTTCACCGCGGAGGTGAAATTCTTAGCGTGGGTCCCATACACAATCCAAATGGACGATCTTACCACGTTTCCATGTAACGCAACGAATGCACGAAAAAGATTTGCATAAACTCAGGGACATTTCGTATAGCTCTCAGTAACCAATTAATTAAAATGAAGGCACAAGAAAGAATCTTTCTCTAGATATATTTTATATAAAGTTAAGGTATCTATGTATTTGTATTCAAATTGAATACTTTGCTTCTTGTTTTGGCGACCAAGAGTTGTTGAAAGGCGCGTGACTAGATCCACCAGCTGGAACAGGTCAAGAACAGAGCCCACCACATAGCGTCGATCACAACTGCGCTGGTGACCGTTGTCACTGTCGCCGCCGCAGAAGATTGATCTAAAGAGTGATCTACGAGAAAGTTTTGTGGTTTGATTGTGACTTTTGCAATGGTCTCGTCCCCCGACAAGGATTGCTGCTGCATGCGGCGCGACGATGAAGCAGAACTGCCAAAACTGCTAAGAGTTCGAAGCATGCGCTGTTTTCTACCATCTGCACCTCCAAACTCAACCAGAAGTGCCCCATCCCCTGTTAGTTGCATAGTATTAAAGTCGTAGAAAGACGCCCCGAGTAAAAAGCTGACAATACAAGTTCGCCTGGTTGGTGTTGTTTGGACGCAATATTTTTCCGAGTAGGTGCCACCGACTTTGGTGCCCATGTCTGTGTAGAGTTCTTGAACTTGCGCCGATGCTCCGAGGTCTCTGATGAGAAGTTCTAGAACGTCTTCGACTTCGAACTGAGCATCGTCGACGACATTGAAACAGATACTAGTAGTGGAACCTTGCCTGGTTGCGATTCCTTCCGGTAGTTCCTGTTGCGTATCCTTGTCGCAAAAGAAGCTTTCAATAGCTCCGTCGAGTGCGGTATCGATTCCCAGCATATCGAAGAAATCGAGTGCACCCGAACCTAGAGCTCCCGTAATGGTGGCAATGCTCGTTGTCAGATCGATACTGTATGTAAGTTTCATTTCCTGCCAGTTGGTAAGGTATGTATCCTTGTACAGCCCAACTTGAAGGCAGAACTGGACCGTGGCTGTGGTGGCATCTGATCCACTGCTAGTGTAGATCAATGCATTCTCATTAATGCCTTCAACGAAATTGAATGAGATGGCATTGCCCGCTCCAGGATTGTTGACCATACCTGACGCGTCGACCTCGATTCCCTGTACTGTACTGGTAGGGAAAAACGATCCTACTGGGTATCTCGTTCCTTCTTCTATCAGACACTTGTCGAAGACAAGAATCTGTATAAAGTTCGTCTCCAAGATCCCAATGCCGAGTCCAGTATCGAAATTGATCGTCTGAAATGCAACCGAAGTAATGGTGATATCTATATCCACCCCCGGAGGATTGGCTGCATTGTGGGTTTGGCGGTTTGATTAGGAAAATGATGAGACAGAAGGAAGGAAGAGCTGAGAGGAAGAGAAGATTCCAGACAGCCTGACCAGCAAAAAGAACAAAAGAACATTGCTCACGCCTCATTTACCGTGACAACTCAGCAATAGGCAGCAGCCGCTGAGTAAGAAAAAGAGTATGCCATTATGTAGATTGAAAGGTCTCATAGCTATGTGTTCGGGGTCGTCAGTAGTATAGAAGTACTCCAGTATTTGTTCTGGCGTCTGTATCGATATATTTTCCTTTTGGTGTTTTCCAGAGTTTTATTTTCCACCAGCAGGTGCCTTTTCGAAGGTTGGTTGTTGGCTGTATTGCCTGATATTGCTGAGTCGAAAAGCAAAGGAGGAAGTGGTAGCGAACAAAAGCAACCGACCTTTCCCTGTCCGCAATAATAGTCATCATCACCGGTGTAATAAGTTACCGGCTAGCTACTACAGTCAACATTTGCCAGCTTACCAACAGTACCGAGAAGCAAAAAAGGGTCCATGTTCTCTTATTTGAAACGTGGAAAACACGGTGTTCTGCCATTTGCTACTGTAGTTCACTTGTCTAGTACTACTACTAGCTAGTACTACTCTACTAGTACCTGGTAGTACCGTATTAGTCTTCTACTAGGTTTTTCTTTGGCTGGTGAACTCCCATGGAAATTTTTCAACCAGTTTCGATGGCTTCGCAATTTTCGGTTACCGGTACATTCGTCAAGTAGACTACCTGGTAGCTAGTCTACTGGTAGTGATGTTTGTCACCTGTGATGAACGCACGACAGGTCCCTAACTAAAAATAATTACTCTATGTTTGTAGACTAGTCTAGTACTGTAGTAGTTTAGGTACTACCACTCGTACTCCGTACCTACTAGTAGTACTACTAGGAGTAGTAGTTGACTACTACTCTAGTAGTACTGTAATTGTAGAGTGAATAATTAGTAAAATACAGTAGTGAGGAGGTTACTAACGTTGATAAACTCTAACACTATCTTCCCTTCTCCTAATCTTCTTAAAACTTGATTCCGACTTAGGGAATCGATCCGTTTTGGAGAAGCAGACGAGGCACTTCTCACATTTACTTTTTACTTTTCCTCACAGTAGCTACAGACTACGAACAACAACTACTACTAGGGTCTACGGTCTACTTGTTTACATTCATGCAAGACAGTCCAATCTCCAACCAGCACTGTATTATTGACAGAACCTTTTCAATTTAAACAACAACAACAACAACAACAACAACAACAACAACGACAACAACAACAAAGCATCATGATGCTTTCTCTACGCCTTGTTGGTCTGGTTGCTCTCCTACTCATGATTGGCAGCACTGTAGAGTGTAGAGTCTGCCACCAGCAGGCTCCGAACCGTTCCAGATAACGACCACAGTATTAAGAATAGTGACGAAACAACAACTGCCACAGCCACAGCTAGAAGAATAAGAAGTCTTGATATTATTAGTGGTATTGGTGGTGGACAATTGGCGGAAGAAAAGGTGTACGAATATTTTGTTGAAGTGATTGCTGTGAACTGTGAATGATCCTTCTGCTTCTGCAACACGACATTGCGCTGGTGTCATGTTGAGTGGTGATGTGGTAGTGACACTGGCAAACTGTGCTTACGACAAATTAGGAAATTTGGCTATTTTGCACCAGTCACGCGTCATTGTAAAGCGAGACGAAACAGAGCTTGGTGCCGGTATTGAACGGAATTGGGATGACGTTTGAATCCATCCTGGCCACGTCTATCCTTTGAATGACAACAATATTGCCATTATTAAATTGTCAGGAAATCCTTTGGTTCCTCAAGGTGATATTGATGATCTCAACAGCGACCCAGCCTTACCACCGGTAGCATCTATTTCTCAGGTTGCAGGATACGGTGGTAGCACCACACCGTCATCGGCGCACCATGATCACTATGATCACTATGATGATGACTATCACTATGATGATGATGATGATTATTATTATAAAGGTTCCACCATGGATCTCATCGTAACGAATGTTACCATTTTGGAACCAGGTGTTGGTCCTTGTACGATATCGTCCAGTGATACCTCCTTTTTCTGCGTGGCAGCAGCAGCAGCAGCAGCAGCACCGGCTACAGAAGTGAACAATGTTTGTGTGGGCGACGAAGGGGCACCACTGGTACTTCCCGATCGTATTTTGTACGGATTGTACCTGTACGGTGGTAGTGGATCTTGTAGTGGTCGCAGTAGCACTAGCAGTAGCAGTAGCAGTAGCAGTAGCAGTAGCAGTAGCAGTAGTACTCTTCCTACTACCGCAGCGGTATTTTTACGCATCAGTGATTTTCGAAGTTGGATTTTGATCGCAAGTTGCGAAATAGCCAATGTCCGATGTGCCGCAAGCTGCTTTACTGTGGCTGCGACTGCCGTTACCAATGTAGCCAGACGGGTTGGAAATGGTATTTCGAACGTCGTCAGGAATACATTTGGTTTCCTCAATTTGTGAATGTAAAAGTTAAAGTACGTATGTAATCGAGTAGCTACCAACTCATTGATAGTACGAGGAGGTCTACTCTAGTACGAGGTATTGATGTTCACAACGGTGACGACTCACCTGTCAACAGACCTAAAAACTGATTTTCAAAACAAACTTCCTGGTGCACTGGAGTAGTCTAGTGCACGGTATGAATCATCACAATAATTTGGCTGCTCACTGGTTCGTTATCTTTGTGATTGAGTACAATCACTACCTGGTAGTACTCTAGATCTCATAACCAATTACCCTGGCATTTGCTTCGTCGTGGAGCAATATACCTGGTAGCTGGTACACTGCTAATAATAGCACAGCGACAACAGCAGCAGCAGCGCAGCAGCAGCAACAACAACAACGATTGCCTCAATCATTCATCTATCTCTTCATTTTTTTTCATAGTACTGGTTGTCATAACAGACGTCTTTATCTTTTACCAAGTAATTCGCATCAACAGTAGAGCATACCAACAGCAGCAGTAGCAGCAGCAGCAGCAGCAGCAACAACAACAACAACAATGTCATTCAATTTCAGTACTAGTAACACGAATAACAATAACACCACCACCGGAGGAGGAGCAGGACCAGCACCTGCTCTTCCTCCGTCGTCTTTTGGTGGTGGTGGTTTTAGCTTTGGTTCCACTAGTGGTGGTAGTGGTGGAACTGGAGATGGAACATCTGCACCTGCTGCATTTGCTCCCACAGGTGGAGGAGGATTATTTTCCTTTTCTGGTGCAGCACCAACAACAACAGGTGCTGGTACTAATGCTGGTGCTGGTGCTGGTGCTGGTGCTGGTGGTTTTAGTTTTGGTGGAGGAGGAGAAAACAAGGCATTTTCTTCACCACCACCAACAGCAACACCCGCTCCTGCAGGAGGAGGATTTGGTTTTGCTAGTGGTGGTGCTGGTACTGGTACTGACGGCAACAGCAACAACACTAGCAGCAAAGCAGATGCAACAGCACCATCTTTTGGTGGAGGAGGAAAATTCTCTTTTGACAGTGTAGCACTAACACCAACAATTACCAATACTACTGCTGCTAAAGGACGAGGTGGTGGTGGAGGAGGAGGTGGAGGAGGAGGATTTTCATTTGCTCCCAGTGGAGAGTCTTCTGCCAATACCAAGACGACTCAACCACCAGCATTTAGCTTTGGAGGAGGAGCAACACCAGCGACGGCGGAAAGTACCAGAACTCCGGCAACAACTGCGGGAGAAGGATTTAGTTTTGGAAGAGGTGGAGCTACAGCTTCAGCTACAGCTACAGATCCAGATCTATTCACTACCACCATAACCCAAAAGGATGATAAAAAACAAAAAAACGATTCAGCTGCTGCAGGAGGTTTTTCATTTGGCAGCCCTACGAATGTTACGAATGTTGCTGACAACAACAACAACAACAACAACAACAACAGTACGAATAGTACTCCAGCTCCAACTACTCCTGGATTCCCAGTCCCTCCCACACCTGCAACTCCAGCTCCTGTGTCAACACCACAGAATCAACAAGGAGGAGGAACAAGTACACCTGTTTCTTTTGGTACTACCACTCCTTCAAACACTACCAATAACAATAACAACACAAGTACCAGTACCAGTACCAGTGCCAGTACCAGTACCAGTACCAGCACTGCCAAGGAACCTACGCGTCTCGAATACCAAACTTTGACAGTCGAACAAATTTTGAACAAATTTCAGAAAGAATTGGAAGCGGATGCTATTGCCTATGCCGACGAGGCACGGAGAATTGCCGAATACGATGGAGTGCTACGGGATTCACAACGAGATTTGGCACACATTGCGACGCAATCATCCAAACTACTGTTGCAACAGGAAGAACTAGAACGGACCTTTGATGGGATTGGGGCCTTTCAGTACGAGCTAGATGCAACACTACAGATGTTAGAAACACACGTCGATCAATTATTTGAAAGTCAAGCACATTTGACACCACAGGATGCAGACTTGGAACGTGAAAAGTCGTACGAAACAGCGGCACACGTCGAAGTGAGTTTAGCGGCATTGCAAGACAATCTCAAACGGACCTTGCAAGAAATGGATGCCGCCCAACAGGGAGAGAATGGTATTTTTCGAAATGTTACCAACACTACCACTCCTACTACATCTACCATCAATGAAACGAATGATGTGGCACGCATTGTTCATTTATTGAATACTCACCAGAATCGATTGGCAGAATTGGAATCTGTGGGACGTAAAATTGAAACAGACATGGCGCAATTGTCTCATGCATTGGCATCTGCCGATATGAATAGCAATGCTGCTACTACGGGTTTCTTGGCATTGACCATGTAAAAAGTTTTACAAAAATATGCACACGCGCGCACACACAAAAAGAGGGATGGGGTATCGTTTTGATAAACCAAAATGTTGTTGTTTGACCTATCTGGTGATGTGCATATATGATGATATTGACCACAGCAGCAGCAGAACTTGAACGAAGACAATTGAAAATTGAAGAAGAAAAAAACATGTAGGATACTTAATGAAACCGTTGTTCAGCTTACGGAGGAAAGAATAGGTCAATCGTATCTATCAATATATATATTATTATTTTGTTTTGTAACTTATCCATCCATGGCAATATTATTCGACTTGCAATTCCTAATAGTAGTATTACTAGCAGCAACTACAGTACTACTCGGAGAGCAGACGTTTTCAGCTCCAGGTGCTTGCAGGGCATTATGTAAACCAATAGCAAAACCACTAATGGTTGGGCTGAAAAATAGTTCTAGTAGTACGTACGAGTACTGGAACAAGACTATACTATCGTAGTGGTGCTGTAATATTCTAATAAATATCTGATCTACTACTACTAGTGGTCATTCGTCCCACTAGGAAACTAGGATATCCTAGTCCCAAAGGTAACACTGCAACCTTTGCGACAACCAAACAACACCCCTTAGCATCCAAACAAACTACTCTATCTTGT
>Ga0210036_1005060_pt1 | contig 11706 bp, 8 predicted proteins | sample CryGeymeta201515_FD_185469 | JGI IMG/M metagenome (GOLD analysis project Ga0210036, IMG submission 185469) | Groundwater microbial communities from Crystal Geyser aquifers in Utah, USA - Crystal Geyser metaG 2015-15 (SPAdes) (version 2) | ecosystem: Environmental > Aquatic > Deep subsurface >...
GTTTCCACTTCGGCCTGCTGATCCTCGGGCAGCGCCGCCGAATCCTGCAGGCGCGCATCGCCACTGCAGGCCATGGAGAAGCCCAGCAGCGAGCCGATGATCAAGGTGGCTGCGGTGCGAACCGCGATTGCTGACCCGGCTGAGCTAGGCTGCATGGACGTGTTCCAATTCGAGGCTGTGCATGATTCCCGGTCCTGTTCGTCGATTTCTGGAGCGCCGTCGCTTCCCATCGCCGCTGTGGATGGCCGGCGTATCAATCCATTTCTGCCGGATCCGATTCCATTCATCGATGAGTTGCTGCTGATCGCAACTGTCGCCCTCGGCGCCTGGCGCAAACCGCGACCCGAGAACACGACCGAGTCCTCATGAGTCCGATACGCCGGGAACGTTGCCGACCCGGACCCGATCACCCAGGGCGACGCCAAGCCGCTCCATCTCGCCTGCGTTGACTTCCAGCACGTACCGGGCCGGTTTGCCCGACGGGTAACTCGGACAGTTGCGGGTCCGACACGGTGGCGTGTTCAGCGACCAGCCAACGATGCTCCAGTCCGGGCCGATGTACACGATATCCAGTGGAATCCTCGTGTTGAGCATCCAGAACGCACGCGGCGCCGCCGACGGCCAGATGAACAACATGCCGGTATCGGCCGCCAGCTCGTCCCGGAACATCAGGCCGCGGACGCGGCTGTCATGATCGTCAGCGATCTCGACCCGATAGCGTTGTCCAGCCACTTCGGCCCAGGGTTGATCGGCATCGCAGGCACCGACCATCAACACCAGGGCGAACAGCAGAGCAAGTCGGAATCGGATCGTGATCATCGAAAATTCCAGTGTACTGTCTGATAGGAGACTCAATGGTAGCCGGGTTCAGGTCGCTGCAAGGAGGCGGTGCGATCCTGAAACGGCCAGGCTCAATCCGGGCGCACCAGACTCAGAAACACCAGTCGGTAGCGGTTGGCCTGATCGGCCGGCCGCACTCGCATCGAGACCAGTTGCCAGTCGCACGGCCGCCACTCGGGAAACCGGGTGTCGCCCTCGGGCGTGGCATCGATCAGGGTCAGCTCCAGCCGTCGTGCCCGCGGCAAGGCCTGGGCATACAACTCGCCGCCGCCGATCACCATCATCGAATTGGCACCGGCCAGCGCCTGGTCCAGCGACCGGGCCAGCTCGCAGCCTTCCGGAGCCTGGTCCAGACTCCGGCTGACAACGATGTTCCGGCGCCCCGGCAGCGGCCGCCCGATCGATTCGAAGGTGCGTCGGCCCATGACCACTGGATGCCCCAGCGTCAGCTGCTTGAAATGCTTCAGATCAGCCGGCAAGCGCCACGGCATGCCGCCGTCGGCGCCGATCACGTGATTGCGCGCCAAGGCGGCAACGAGAACGATTTCGGTGGAAGCGTTCACTGGGGTGTCAGGTGTCAGGTGTCAAGTGTCAAGTCGAAGTATCGCCGGCAGTGGTCTGCGCTTGGATTATTCATGACCCGACCGTCGCGAGACGGCTCCAGGTCGTATCGCCTGGGTGTTTCGCGACCGAGCGCACCGCAGCCGGACTCGCCCTGCTTGTCCATAATGGCAGCTGAGGATGCGCGACCGAGCAAAACCTCGCGGCTGCACAGCCTGGGGGCGTCGCAGCAAGTCGAGTCATGAATGAACCGGGCTGAGTGTGCCTGACCCCTGATATTTGAAACATCGCCACTTCTGCCCGGGACATTGAACCCGCCACCCCCCTGAAAACCAAAAACTGAAAACTGAACACCGAAACCTCGACCCCTCAAACCGCAATCGGCGCTTTGATCGGTGGGTGAGCCTGGTAGCCGAGCAGTTCGAAATCCTCGAACACGAAATCCTCGAGCCTTGCTCGATCCGGGTTGAGGCGCATCTGCGGCAGCGGATGAGGCTCGCGCTCGAGCTGGGTGTGAACCTGGTCGAGGTGATTCAGGTAAATGTGGACATCACCGAAGCTGTGGATGAAGTCGCGCGGCTTGAGGCCAGTGACCTGGGCCACCATCATCAGCAACAAGGCATAGGAGGCGATGTTGAATGGCACGCCGAGAAAGCAGTCTGCACTGCGCTGGTAGAGCTGCAGACTCAACTCGCCGTCGGCGACCCAGAACTGGAACAAGGTGTGGCACGGTGCTAGCGCCATGCGCCCGGCGCGGACATTGTCGGCCGGACCGAGGCGTTCGTCGGGCAAGGTCACCGGGTTCCATGCTGAAACGAGGTGTCTGCGCGAGTCCGGGCGGCGCTGGATCCGCTCCACGATCGCGCGCATCTGATCGAGCTCGCCACCGCCCGGCATCGGCCAGGCACGCCACTGGCGGCCATAGATCGGTCCCAGTTCACCGTTCTCGTCGGCCCATTCATCCCAGATCGTCACACCGTGCCGGTTCAGGGAGGCGACGTTGGTGTCGCCGCGAATGAACCACAGCAACTCGTGGATGATCGATTTCAGGTGCAGTCTCTTGGTCGTGACCAGCGGAAAACCGTCGCTCAGGTCGAAGCGCATCTGATAGCCGAACACGCTCAGGGTACCGGTGCCGGTCCGGTCGGTCTTGGTCACTCCGTGCCCGAGCACGTGACGCAGCAAGCCATGATATGCCTTCATCGCAGGTGTTCGCCTCGATCGTTTCGATAGGCCCAGAGCATCAGGCCGATCCCGGCCGCGAGCATCGGCAGCGACAGCAGCTGACCCATCGTCAGCCATTCGAAGGCGATGAATCCGAGGTGTGCGTCCGGCTCGCGGAACAGCTCCGCGCTCATCCGGAACACGGCATAACCGGCCAGGAACAGCCCACCGACCGCTCCGGCCGGGCGTGACTTGCGGGCAAACCACCACACCAGAACGAACAGCGCGAAGCCTTCGAGCGCGGCCTGGTAGAGCTGCGAGGGATGACGGGCCAAGTGATCCAGCGCACCACTGGTCCAGGCCTGGTCCAGACTTCGTCCACCGAGGTCCTCAGGGCGCAGGGATCGCGGAAACACCATGGCCCACGGCACATCGGAATGACGGCCCCAAAGTTCGCCACCGATGAAATTTCCGATCCGGCCGCAGGCCAGTCCCAGTGGCGCAACCTGCGCGACGAAATCGCCGAGACGCAGAAACGTGGTGCCAAGCTGGCATGCCTGAAACCAGAACACCACCACCACACCCAGCAGCCCCCCATGGAACGACATGCCGCCCTGCTGCAGCTTGAACGGGAACAGCGGGTCGGCAAACCAGCGGTCCAGTCCGTAGAACAACACATAACCGAGACGTCCGCCCAGCACCACGCCGACCACGATCCAGAACGCCAGATCACCGACCTGAGTTGGCTGGATCGGCCAGTGCGGCAACCGGGCGCGGCGGGTCAGCAACCACCAGCACAGCGCGAAGGCGACCAGGTAACTGATCCCGTACCAGTGCACCTGGACAACCCCGAGGTCCAGCGCAACAGGATCGAAATCAACGAGAAACGGGCGACGGTCCATGGCGTGGGAGAACCACTGCTGCAGAAAAAACGACAATCGGCATTGTAAACGAGAGAGCATCACTGGCTGCTATTCTTGGCTCCCGCCCGATCCAGTGCAAACCATGCCGAATCGCCTCTCGGATTCACTCAGCCCCTACCTGCAGCAGCACGCCGAACAGCCTGTGGACTGGCAGCCCTGGGACAGTTCGGCGCTCAACCAGGCCCGTACCGCGGACCGCCCGATCCTGCTTTCGATCGGTTTCTCGGCCTGCCACTGGTGCCACGTCATGGCGCATGAGTCGTTCGATGACCCGGAGATCGCCCGGCGCATGAACGCCTGGTTTGTCAATATCAAGGTCGATCGCGAGGAGCGGCCCGACCTCGACCGGATCTACCAGCTGGCCCATCAACTGCTGAGCGGACGCGGCGGCGGCTGGCCGCTGACCCTGTTTCTCGATCCGGGCGACCTGGCACCGTTCGTCGCCGGCACCTATTTTCCACCCCATGGCCGCGATGGCCTGATCGGCTTCGACGAACTTCTCGAACGGGTCCATGCAGCCTGGAACGAGCAACGTGGCGCGCTGCAGTCGCAGAACGCTCAGCTGCGCCTGGCGCTGGAGCTGATCTCAAGCCGACGGCTGACTTCGAACAGCGATGCCGCGGCACTGGCCGAATCCCTGGTCGACCAGGCTCAGGCTCGGTTCGACCGGCGCCACGGTGGCTTCGGCAACGCGCCGAAGTTTCCGCAGGCCCCGTTGCTCGACTTCCTGCTCGACGTGGCCGACCAGGACCCGGATGCCGCCTCGATGCTGATCGACACGCTGCGCGCGATGGCGCGCAACGGCCTTCAGGATCACCTCGGCGGTGGTTTCTTTCGCTACTGCGTCGACGCGGCCTGGGAAATTCCGCACTTCGAGAAGATGCTCAGCGACAACGCCCAACTGTTGACAATCTATGCAGAGGCCGGACAACGCTGGAACGACCCTGAATTGTGCGCAGTCGCCGAGGCCTGTGTCGAGTTTCTGGAGCGCGACCTGGCGTTGCCCGCGGGCGGCCTGGCCAGCAGTATCGATGCCGACAGCCTGGCCGAAGACGCCGAGCCGGACCAGCAGCCCGCCGAAGGCGAGTTCTACCTGTGGACTCCGGACCAGGTCGATGCCGTGCTCGAGGAGCCGCGAGCGGGTCTGGCGCGGGCTCGCTGGGGTCTCGACGGACCCGCAAACCTGGACGGTCGCTGGCACCTGGTCGGTGCCCGCGAGATCGGCGAACTGACCCACCGTGCCAAAGATGCAACACAGACCCACGCACTGCTGGACTCTGCCCGCATCGAGCTGCTGGGTCGCAGGATGCAGCGCCCGGCGCCGGCACGCGATGACAAGATGCTGGCGTCGAGCAACGCACTGGCAGCGATTGCACTGGCCCGGGCCGGACGTGCACTGCAGCGGCGCGACTGGATCGACCGGGCCGAGACGCTGCTGCAGCGCGTGCTGGAACGTCATTTCGGCGGCGCGGTCGCGGTCGCGATCTGGCGCGACGGCCGGACCGCGGCAAGCGCATTGCTCGACGACTACGCAGCGACACTGCTGGCGCTGCTGGAATTGCTGCAACATCGCTGGGATCACGAGCGTCTTGACCGCGCCGTAGCGCTTGCAGAAACCATCGAGCAGCGCTTCCAGGACCCGGCCACCGGTCGACTGTTCCTGACCCCGATCAATCATGAAGCCCTCTTGATGCGACCCGGGGCCGGCAGCGATGATGCGACGCCGGCCGGGGCCGCGCTGGCGATCCGGGCGTGGACGCGACTCGGTCATTTGCTCGGTGAGTCGCGCTGGCTGGCAGCATCCAAACGCGCTCTTGCCACTGAACTCGGTAGCGCTGAACAGGCAGCGCTGGCGCATGCCGCACTGATCGCGGCTGGCCTGGAATCCGCCCGACCCCAGGCTCAGGTGCTGATCGGCGGCAATGACGATACTGCAGCGCTGTGGCATTCACGCCTGCTGCAGCACCAAAGACTGCAGTGCTATCGCGTTACCGGGCCGGCCGCTCCCCTGCCCGAGCCGCTGGCCAGCGCGGCACGCTGGCCAGCGGCGCGCGCCGTGGTCTGTCACGGCACGACCTGCTCGGCTCCGCTCGATCGGTGGCAAGCCATCGCGTCCGAACTTGCGGCTGACAACGCATGATCCCTGCCGCGCGCGCTCTGCTTGCCGCGGCAACCGCATCGCTGCTGGCCTCGGCTGCATGGGCTGGCCCGGCCGAACCGCGCTTCATCAGCCTGGCCCCGCACCTGACCGAACTGGCCTATGCCTCCGGTATCGGTGATCGGCTGGTCGGGGTCGTCGAATGGAGCGACTACCCCGAAGCTGCGCGCCAACTGCCGCGCATCGGCGATGCTTTCCGCTTCGACCTCGAGGCGATCCTGCGCCTCGGTACCAGCGATGCGCTGGCCTGGCAGGACGGCACACCGCAAGCCGCGATCGATGCACTGGAAAGACTTGGTATCGAGGTTCATTCGATTCGAACTCGAAGCCTCATCGAGATCGGCGCGGCGCTACGCCAGATCGGTGATCTCGGCGGCAAGGCGCAGCGTGGTGCGGACGCAGAACAGGAGTTTCGAACCCGCCTGGAGGCATTCCCGCGGCACTCGGATGCGCAACACGAACCCGCACCGATCCGGCTGCTCTACCAGGTCTCCGACCGTCCGCTGTTCACGCTGGGCGGCCGGCATGTAATCAACGATGTTCTCGGTCTGTGCGGTGCGGTCAATGTGTTCGACGACATCGATGCCGCCGCGCTGACCATCGATTTTGAAGCAGCCCTCGCCCGGGCCCCGCTGGCGATCGTCGCGGGAAGTCCGGAGTCGGATCCCGGGGCGCTGCGCGCCTGGCAAGCCAGCAGTTCAACGCCGGCCGCGCGCTGCGGCCACTTACTCGCAGTCGATCCCGAACTGCTGGTGCGGCCAACACCACGCATTCTCGAGGGTGCGGTTCGGCTTTGTTCCTGGCTGAATCTGTCGGTGCGTCAGGATCCGCGGCCGGAGTGTCGGCCGAGCGCGCAACACGCGCCTTGAAATGCAGCAGCCCCGCGCGATGCGGGGCTGCGTAGGGTCTGGTTGCGCCAAATTCAGCTCAGTGTCGGTTTTTCACCCGGACGCAGCAGCCAGCGCGCCAGCGCAGGCAGCAGCAGCATCGCGCCGATCATGTTGAAGATGAACATGAACGACAACAGAATGCCCATGTCGGCCTGGAACTTCAGGTCCGAGAACAGCCAGGTGCCGACCCCGACCCCCAGCGTGATCGCGGTGAACACCACGGCGCGACCGGTCAGTCGGAGGGTACGCATGTAGGCCACGTCAAGCGAGTCGCCCTCGGCCAGGTACTCGCGCAGACGGCTGAAGATGTAGATGCCATAATCGACACCGATACCGACGCCCAATGCCACCACCGGCAACGTGTTGACTTTCAGACCGATACCGAGGATCGCCATCAGGGCATAGGCCAAGTAGCTCACCAGAACCAGCGGCACGACGATGCAGATCGTGCCACGCAGCGAGCGGAACGTCAGCAGGCAGAGCAGCACGATCGCACCGTAGACATAGAGCAGAATCGGTGTCTGGGCCGACTTGACCTCCTCGTTGGTTGCGGCCATCACCCCGGCGTTGCCGGTCGCGAGGCGAAAACGCAGACAGTCTTTGGTCGGCGCCACCTGAGTACGACAGACCCGCTCGGCCGTCAACTCAGGCGCAACATCGCCTGGCACCAGGCCGATCGATGCGGCGAATTCGAACAGCGTATTGCCGCTGACTGTCGCCGGGGCCAGGTCTTCGACTGCCGCGAGGTCAGGCTCGATCTCGAGCTCTTCGCGCAGCCGTTTGGCCTCGTCGATGACACGCTGAATGGTCGCTGCCTTGTGGTCCTCCAGGAACACCAGCACCGGCATGGCGCTGCAGTCCCGGTTGAGCAGGCCAGTGTCGGTATCAATGTTCTGCAGGCTCTGACGCATCACGAAGGGGTTGCGGGCCAGCACTTGCCAGCGCAGGTTGCCCTCGTTCCAGCCGGCGTTGACGATCTTGGCGATCATTGGTAACGTCAACACCTTCTGCACACCCTCGATCTGACTGATTCGCCACGCGAATTCGTCGATCCGGGCCATGACCTCGTGGTTCTCGGTGCAAGCCTGGGCACTGGTCTCGGCGATGATTCCGATCTGATCCACACCGAGCGCAAAGCGCTCGCTGATCAGGCGTGCGTCGCGGTTATAGCGCGAATCCGCGCGCAGCTCCGGCACTCCGGCCTCGGAATCGCCGATCTGCAGGTCATTCGACTTGTAGACCGCGCCTGCGAACAGCACGACCGCGACCAGAATGGTCACCGCGGCCGGCACCGGCCGGGTGAAGCCGGCCAGCAGGCGCCAGATCATGGAGGTCCCGGCCGCCTTGCGGTAGAGCTTTTCGCGGAACTGCTCAGCCTTGCGCAGCCGCACGTAGGACAGCAGCATCGGCAGCAGCAGCAGATTGGTAAAGATGATCACCGCGACGCCGATGCTGGCCGTCAGCGCCAGTTCCTGGATGATCCGGATGTTGATCAGGTAGATCGCGAGAAAGCCGATGGTGTCACTGAGCAAGGCGATCGAGCCGGGTGCCAACAGGCGGGCAACCGTGCGCTTCGATGCCTCGATACTGTCAACGATCTGAAACTCGTCGACCGCCTCGCTGCGACGGTGCAGGGATGCCGGCGAATGGCCGCCAAAGAATTTCTCCGCGCTCCATCCGCTGATCATCTGGACGCCGTGGCTGACGCCGATGGCAAAGATCAGGAACGGCGTCAGGATGTTCATCGGGTCGATGCCATAACCGAGCAGGCTGAGCAAACCGAGCTGCCAGATCACCGCCACGGTGGAGCAGGCCAACGGCAATACCGTCAGCCAGAAGGACTTCGAGTACAGCGCCAGCAACAGCGCGGTGATCAGGAACGCAACCCCGAAGTAGGCGATCACTCCACGCGCACCATCGGCAATGTCGCCCGTGATCTTGGCAAAGCCGATGATGTGGACTGTATGGGCCTCGTTCTCGAACCGCGTTCTGATCTGCTCCAGTTGGTCGGCAACGCTCTGGTAATCAAGCCGCTCACCGGTCTCGGGATTGACCTCGAGCAGGTTGGCCCAGACCATGGCACCGGAAAAATCCTCAGCGACCAACCGCCCGACTTCGCCGGACTTGATGATGTTGGAACGGACCCGGTCCATCTTCTCCGGGGTCGGTGCGAAATCCGCAGGGATCACGTTACCGCCGGCAAAGCCGTCTTCAACCACCTCGACGAAGCGCACGTTCGGGGTAAAGATCGAGCGCACGCTGGCGCGATCAACGCCAGGCAACAGGAACACATCACTGCTGATCTGTTCGAAGGCCTCGAAGAATTCGGGCGTGAACATGTCGCCCTCACGAGCCATAAGCGCTACGAGGATGCGGTTGGCACCCCCGAATTCCTCGTAGAACTGGAACGTCTGCATGTATTCATGCGCCAACGGCAACTGCTTCTTGAAGCCGGCGTCGACCCGCAGTTGCAGCATGAAGAATGCCATCACTGCGGTCCCGATCAGGAACAGCAGGACGATCAGGGCGCGAATCTTGAAGACCGCTGCAGTGATGCGCGCGATCATGCTGGAAGGCTCACTCATGACGTACCCCATTTTCACCGACGAGGATCAGCGTACCGCCATCGATGACGGCTTCTGCATAGTCGCTGCCCAGGCGGTCGGCAGTGCGCGAGATCGATCCGTCCGGCTTGATGGTCACCCGGCTCGCTCCGGAGCCGACCAGAACCACGCGACCATCCTGATCGACGTCGCCGCCGAGCAGGGTCTGCTCGCCCTCCGCAGCCAGTTCTTCCCAGCGATCGCCGAAATCGCAGCTCTTCTGGACATGTCCGCGCAGACCGAACGCCAGAACGCAGCCGTTCTGCTCGACCAGGCCGAACATCGAACCGGTATAAGGAAACCGGAACGCCTCCCAGCTATCACCCCGATCGCGGCTGCGGAAACCATAGCCGCGCTCGGCCGCGATCATCAGGCGGTTGTCGCCAAGATCGATGATGGCGTTCAAGTGGCACTCGTCAAGGTCATAGCAGCCGCGGTCCAGTTCGGCCAGTGGATCGTCCTCGAGGCCGGTATCGTAATCGTCCGGCAAGGTATCGTAGCCGCCCTGCTCGCTGGCCAGCGAAGCCCAATCAATGGCCTCGGAAGTGACCCGATCGGACAAACGTTCCACCGTCCAGTTGATACCGCCGTCTTCGGTGGTCATGTAGCGGCCGTAGGCACCGATGGCGAAGCCCTTGTTCGGGTTCACGAACAGGATATCGAGCAAAGGTCCCTGGGCACTGGGGTCGAGATCGTCGCCTTCGGGATCGAAATGCTGAACGTGCCAATTCTCGCCGCCGTCCATGCTTGAAAGAATTACCGCATCGTGGCCCACGGCCCACAGGCGGCGACCGAAATTCCCCGTCCGGGTCAGTGTGGATCGTGCCGGCACGCTGGAGGCCTGCCGCCACCGACGTCCATCCGCCGACAACAGGACATGGCCCCGTTCACCGACCGCGACGAAGCCGCTGCCGTTGTAGGCGACTACATCAAGCAGTAGACTTTGTTCGGCCAGCGGCGCTATCAGCGCCGGCTGCGGCTGTGCCGCAAACACGGGCATGCAGAGGGCGGCCAGAAACAGGGCCACCAGACGACCCGAAGGGAAAATCAAACCAGGCGCGGTCCTGTTCATCAGCGTGCTCCAGACTACGAATCCAGAGCCGGCCCGGAGTGTCCGGGCCGGCAGCTCGAGCGTGGTGTATCGACCTGCGGTCTAGCGGCGACCGCGGGTGCGAAGCGCCTGCGGGGTGTAATTGCTGACCGGAAGCTCGACGTTGAAGGTGTTGACCGGATCCTGGTTATCGATTCCAACCGCCACGTAGCGACCCGACAGCAGATCCATATGGGATTCCACGGTAGTCCAGAAAGTCGGCAGCTCGTAGTAGTTGATCGAGTGCGCCTCGGAGGCGCGCCACAACTGGCCTTGTTGGTCGTAGTGGTCAATCAGCAGAATCTGGTAGGAGTCCTCATCCAGATAGTAGGTACGACGGGAGTTGATGTGGCGCGTGCCGCTCTTGAGGCGCGCATCCACCACCCATACCCGATGCAACTCATAGCGCATGTACTGCGGATCCAGATGCCCCGGCATCACCATGTCGTCCGGGGTCACGTCACCGGAATGCGCGCCGTAGGAATTGTATGGCACATACATTTCCCTCTTGCCGACAACTTCCCAATCGAAGCGATCCATGGCGCCGTTGAACATGTCGGTCATGTCGTTGGTGCGCAGGCCATCGGAAGCCGTGCCCGGGTTGTCATAGGCTACGTTCGGTGCGCGTCGCACGCGACGCTGACCGGGGTTGTAAATCCAGGCCTGGCGTGGCTGGGCGATCTGGTTCAGGGTCTCGTGCACCAGCAGAATGTTGCCGGCTAGACGCGCCGGCGATTCGACTTCCTGGAAGAAGTACAGCAGGATATTGTTGGTGCTCTGAATCGTCTCCCCTTCCTTGTAGTACAGACCGAGCAGCTCCTCACGCAGCTTGACCAACTGATAGGCTCCGCTGCTGGTCGGTGCCACCTGATTGTTGTAGCGGGTACCGCCGATACCCTTGTACTTGAGCTTGTGGTTCCACATCAGGTGGTAAGCGTTCTGCGCCAGCGGGAACGGAAAACCTTCGGATGCATCTTCGATCCCTTCCCCATTCGCGACCAGACGCGCAGACGATGCATTGCGTCGAGTCATCTCGTAGGTCCGTTCCGGGAACGAAGCGCTGCGTCGGGTTGGGTAGACATCGAGGTAGTAGGTGTCCGGATAGCGCTCGAAGGTTGCCATCTGCCCAACCGACAGCTGGTTGGCGTAGTCGCGGAAGTTGCCGCCGGTAATGCGGAACCGCGGCTGATCACCGGCGAAGGGATCAGGGTGGCGATCGCCATCGCTGAAGCCGGCCGGCCAATCCGATCGTGTAATGCCGCCGGTCCATGCCGGGATCGTGCCGTCGGCATTGCCGCCACGTGGCGAGCCCATCGGCGTCAGATCATTGCCGAGGCGGGCGATGTTGGCCGGCGTGTTCGGGATGATGCCCTCGACTGCTGCAGTCGGAATGTCTGCAGTTGGCGCAGCAGCAGCCACCGGTGCAGCAGCAGCTTGAGCCGATGCAGCTTCCGCAGCAGCCGCTCTTGCAACAGCA
>Ga0210036_1005067_pt1 | contig 11699 bp, 5 predicted proteins | sample CryGeymeta201515_FD_185469 | JGI IMG/M metagenome (GOLD analysis project Ga0210036, IMG submission 185469) | Groundwater microbial communities from Crystal Geyser aquifers in Utah, USA - Crystal Geyser metaG 2015-15 (SPAdes) (version 2) | ecosystem: Environmental > Aquatic > Deep subsurface >...
ATCGACACTGTACATCCCACCCCCGATGCCCGCCGTATTGCCGCTAAATGTTGCATTTGTTAGTGTCGGATTTGCATTCACACGTTTTGTCCAGGTGGCGTGTCCACGCCATCTTGCGCGTTATGCGTACCGCAAGCGTTTAATGTAATCGCAACCAGAATTATCACAGCGACAATTAATAATATCCTTCCACATGCCTCCAGAAACAGAGCCAGAAAACCTACTGCGGCAACTCGTTTGATCCTCTTGCGCGCGTAATTGGCGGAGACCAAGCCCAACGGCCCCAGTATCGTCATCATCGGGTCCCACGGCACGTAGGGATTCGGACTATTTGGGTTGACCCCGCGCGTCAGGAATCTTCCCGTTTCAGGGTCGAAGTATTGCCCGTTGCCGACATAGATCAGGCCTGTGGCAAAATCTGCCAGCGCGCTGATGTAACTCATGCCGATGTTTTCGAATCCGTTGACATCCATCATCTTTTCCCATGGACTGTGTCGAACGGATAGGGTGATCTCCCCATTCATATCCGTAAGTTGGCACGGGAGATTTACGCCGTCAGTCAACAAGTAATTCCAGTCGGTGTTCTTCTCCGCGATGGGGCCGAGCCCAAACAAAACTGTGATGACTTTATTCCCCATGCGGTTGGTCAATGGTAATTGTTCATCAGTTGCATAGGAAGTATTCACGCCCAATACACAGGAAGTCAGGCGCGTACTGATGCCGTTGCGGGTCATTTTACGGCGCCGACCACCAAACTGCCCAGTCCTCATGCCCAGGCATATTGGTCAATTGAGTTAATCCCGAACCGTCAGTTCGTATTACATATAAATCATAATCGCCATTCAGGTTTGATAAGAACAAAATGTATTTACCATCTGGCGACCAGAAAGTTTGGACAAAGTAGACTGAAGAATTAAGCTGTTGATCCATTAAACACTTTTGTTCTGATTGATCAAATTTTATGACAACAATTCCAAAGCAACCGGGAACCCTATAGCCGGGAGAATATGCAACAAAGTTACCGTCAGGAGACCAGGCTATTGGAGTATCGGTTGAGAATTCAGGAAATTGATTTTGCATTACGCCTTCCGAGTTCACGATGTAGTTAGTAACCACATATCTAGTAATTGGCTCCTCAACGGCAATAAGCCCATCCTTTCGATAAGAACCCGTCATGGTCGTGTTGTCAGGCTTTTCTTTCACTACAAAGCGGCGCATTCCAGTTCCATCAGAGTTCATGATATAGATTTGCGGCGCCCCCGGTACGCCAGTGGAATCTAAAATATCGGGATTAGAGGACGCAAACATAATGCTTTTTCCATCTGGTGACCATGAAGGACTGGAACCACCATTTTTGCCAAATGTCAACTGCACCAAGTCGGAGCCATTGGATTTCACCTTAAATATTTGCCTTACTTCGTCTTTCCAAGCATCAAAAACAATATATTGCCCGTCCGGCGACCAAGAGAGAAATTCTATTTTTCGTGGAGGATTCGGCGGTGTAATATCCACCAGTCCACTCCCATTTGCGTTCATTACGTTGATATGGTGATTATCCATGTTGTCGTAACTCACAAAGGCGATTTTTCCTGTAAAGGGCAATAACGTTGGGGTCACTGTTACAGAAAAAGTTGGAGCGCTGGTCGGCGTAGGTGTAGGGGTTGGGGCATTTACTGCGCCAAAGGAAGAACACCCAGCCGTAAATAAAACGGCGAGCCATATAAAGGTTTTTAGCATATTTGAAATACTATATCTCAAGGTTGTACCGGTGCTACTCTGAAAGATAAACCATCATATTTTGTGAATTCGGGATTATGATAATAATTGTAATTGGTCTGCGCACCTACGTAAATATCGAAATGGTCTAGAGCACCATTCTCAACAACAAACGTACCAGAATCTTTTACAGTGAATATTGTATTTTCAAATCCAGGAATATCAATATAGTATTTATCATCGCAACTATGACCGGCTGTACCAAATAAATTGCGTGCAACCGCGATACTTGCATTTGCCTGCAATCCAGTGCCGCACGCACCATGAATTTCATCCGTAAAATAATAAACGGCGCTAGGTTGCCATCCAGTCAGGGGATCTGGAGGAGGGAGATGTGTCTCATTAGTATCTGCTTGAACGTACTGTTTTCCGCCGCTCATGCTTAATGATTCCGGTAGGGTCAGCTTTCCTGATCCTTGGAAAGACACCCTCCAATTTCCGCAGTCTCCACCACAAGCATTGCCGACATAAAAGGCGTATTTTGGCACCGGTTTATACACAATATTCGCTGTACTTGTAAACGGCGGGTCGTAAAATGGTACATTTTTTTCATCGTACGGAAAAAAGTCGTCGCTTTCCAGCACCGTAGCATAATGCGTAATTACGAATTTATCGGGAAGCCAATTGCAACACGGCGGAGGTGGGGTCGGTGTCGGAATAGGGGTCGGCGGCGGGGTTTCGGTGGGCGGCGTAACCGTTCCTCCTCCATCGGATCCTCCTCCAGGTGGATTTGTTGGGGGATTGTTATTTGAGCCCGATGTTCCGCAAGCGTTTAATGTAATCGCAACCAGAATTATCACAGCGACAATTAGCAATATCCTTCCACATGCCGCCAGAAACAGGGACATAAAACCGACTGCGGCGACTCGTTTTATCCTCTTGCGCGCGTAATTGGCGGAGACCAAGCCCAACGGCCCCAGTATCGTCATCATCGGGTCCCACGGCACATATGGATTGGGACTGTTCGGGTTAACACCCCGCGTCAGGAATCTACCTGTAGCCGGGTCATAATACTGCCCATCGCCAACGTACATCAAGCCCGTGGCCGAATCCAGCAAGCCGCCGAAGTAGCCGAATACAAAGTTGCCCTTGCCATCGTATTCCATCAAGCTGCCCCAGGGAGTGTAACTACCGGTCAAGGTGACCCTTCCCTGGCCATCGGTTAGTTGCCTTGGGGTGTTGGTTATATCCGCCAGCATATATCCCCAGGTTTCCATCTTTTCAGCGATAGGGTGAAGACCATATAGGAACGGGGTATCATTTCCATCAGAAGATGGAACTAAATCTCCGTTATGAAACCTAAGATAGTTATGTCTTACTTTATAAACAAGGTGGGGCTCGCAGCTTGAATGTTCTAGAAAGAATGGGCATGACCTTTCGTTATGGTCCCCAAGCAGGAGCATAATAATCAATATTTTTCTCAAATTTCGTCGTCAAGACAACAACATCGCCTGTGAAAGTATCTAGACGAAAAATTTGACTATCAAACATAGAACGTTTAGCTACAAAAGCCAAAAAACGACCATCCATAGACCAACTGAGAATTCGATAGTTGTTATGCCCAATATCGAGGTTTTGGGGAGGCCAATAATATCTATCCAAAGCTTGCGGTTCGTACAGCCACCTCCAATGCGGTATTTCAGCAAAATTCCATTCTGCTATTCCAATCGATTCTATATCTTCATTTTCGGGTTTCGTTCTCAGAAATGCAATTTTGGTTCCATCGTGCGACCATACGCCATTAAAGCCATACCATTTTGCCTTAATCGGACCGCTATCCAAAGGCATAATATAAATTCCATCGTACATTATTTCATTCCCAATAGGTGACATTTCAACGTGAACAAATTTATCACCCTCAATAACTCGTTGCCAGTTTCCTTCTCCAGCTACAGTTAAGATGTCTACGTACACTATGTATCCTGAGAAATCCCCACTTTCAACAGCTAATCGCGTTCCGTCATAGGACCATGATGTATTATAAATATACATATTGCTGCCCCTTGAAGGCAACGCGTATTTCTTCATAACAACGGGTGCACAACTACTGAATTTATTACTCGATTTCAAACAGACATTCAATGAAGCAGGCGCATCCAATATGCAAATATATCTACTATCTTCACAGCCGATTGAAATTTGCCTTCCGTCCACGGACCAGGCGGGTGACCCTGATACATTTTTCATCAGCAAGTGTTTAATACAGGCGTTCCCGTCCATGATATACAAATCGTAACCTGAAGGGGAAACTGCAGATGTTTGTAAAAACAGGATATGTCCGGAGGGAATGGATGTATCACAACTATCTGGTTCTCTAAAGACTCGCGCCGTTGGAGTCGGCAAAGATATAGCCGTTGAATCCGGAATGGTAGTTGTTGAAGCTTCAGAAGTATCTGTAGATAGGCTGTTCAGGGTAGCAGTTCCAGTTGACTCTGGCGAAGTTGTAATATGGTCGCTCCGATCAATGGACTGATCCATACAGGCCGTAAGAAGGAATGACAATACGATCAAGTCAAAAAGAATCTTTTTTATAGAACGTTTTTTCATATCGCACCCTGATCTTAAGGTCCAAGTAATATTTGTACTCGGTAAATATCATTAGCAGATGTATCACCAATAGATCGAGGTAAATCAGTTGTAGGGCCACTATGGTCAATAATTTGTGGCTCGTCGGGATCGGGGTCATATTCAGTCGAATACAACTTGTGAGTTGGCGCCTGCCATTCCTCGGTGATTATACCAACATGACTCCAGCCATTTTTAAGTTTATCCTCGTAAAAAACTAAATCACCAGGTCTGGCGCTTTGAATTTCAGCCAAATAGTCAGACCACAACCTATCGATCTTTTGCCGTTTTGCAGCTTCAGAGTTTAGATTGTTATCTCTTAGCTTTAAGTAGGTTGTATCACTACCACTGTTGGCGTCCCAAGTGTTGACGAATATTGTGGACTCGACGAATCCAACACCCTTCAAAAAATCGAACAACATAGGTGTCTTTATCCATATGGGACTGTCAGGTTTCCAAGCCTCGGTTTCCAAGAGGCCGCCCGCTCTTAAAGCATAGGAGACAAAATTTGTACAATCAGTTGGGTCATAAAAAGGAATATCAGCATCTAGATAGCTGATCATATTATCTCTGGCAAATTGGATGGCTTTTTCTCTGTCATAAAAACCGTTACCACCTGACCAAGAAGCACAATAATCACACGACGTTTCTGTTTCGGTAGTCACCGGATCAGTTGGCGGTGAGGTGGGTTCAGGTTCAGGTTCTTGTGTCTGTACTGGTCCTGGCTGAGCTTCTGTTTCAGGTGTCTCGGGTTCTTGCGTCGGCTGCGTTGAATTATCGATGTGACAGCACGCTAGATTTGCGATCATTAAAAATATCACAGCCAGAAGTACAGCCCTATTGTTCAGGCCGGCTTTTTCCTTTTTTCTCGAGAAGAAAATGGAAACCAATCCTATCGGAGCAATCACGCCTCCCATCGGGTTCCACGGTACATAGGGATTAGGACTATTGGGGTTGGCTTTGCGAGTCAGGAAGCGCCCGGTGAGCGGATCATAATACTGCCCATTACCAACATACATCAAGCCAGTGGCGGAATCCATCAAGCCGCCGAAGTATCCAAAGACAAAGTTGCCCGTGCCATCGTATTCCATTAAGCTACCCCAAGGTGTATAGCTACCGGATAAGGTAACCTTTCCCTGGCTGTCGGTTAGTTGCCTTGGCGTGTTGGTAATATCCGCCAACATATACCCCCAGGTCTCCATCTTTTCCGCAATAGGACGAAGGCCATACAAGAACAAGGTGTCTTTGCTATCAGATGATGCAACCAGAGGCGCCGAGTGTTCTACTATATCCAGTGTATATCGTGTGGTTGCGCTCTGCCCCGCAGCGTAAGCGGTCATGAGCAGGCGCTGGCCTGTACCTGAGTAGCTCATTTCCGCCTGGGTTTGCCAGCCGGAATCCCCATATTCTTCAGCCTGTACCAGATAACCGGCCATATTGTAGGTGTAGCGTTTCGCGCCACTTGCGGGAGCATTGTTTGGCAACACTTCCACCAGGCTGCCGTTGCCATCATAGTGGTAATACCAGATAACTGAACTATTGTTTTCCTGTGCGGTCACTAATTGATTGGCGGCATCATAGGTGTAGGTGGTTGTAACCGTTTCAGTTCCCAAATTCTCCCTTTTCTCCAGCGTATTGCCATTGACATCGTACTCATACCCAAAGCTGCGCCCATCGCTGTACGCCGCGCTTTTCAGGCGGTTGAGCCCGTCATAGGTGTAATCGATGGTCAACGGGCCAGCAGGCAGAACTAATGTAGCCGTCGGTAACGGTGTAAACGTCTCGGTGGGGACCAAAGTTTCCGTCGGGAGCAAGGTGAAGGTTGGTGATGAAACGAATGTAGGAGAGGGCGTCTCCGTATCCAGGGGCACAAGGGTGGGTGTATTGGTCGGAAGCTCAGTCGGTGTCAGCGTAGGCTCCAGTGTCGGGGCAGGTGTGAACATCACGAACGCCACCCGCGCCTGCACGGTCAGATCGTCCGCTGCCAGGTCGCTGATCTTCTTTCCTTTTTGTGCCTCGACTTCGTTGATAAACGCCCCCAACTGCCCGATGGCCGCCTCGAACTGTTCGTCTCCCAGGTTTTCCGCCGCATTTTGCAGCTTGCTGCCCAGGCTGTTCTCGAGCTCCGCATCGATCTCCTCGGCTTCCAAGTAATAGGTAACGCAAGCCTGCAAGCCTTGGATGGCTTCCAGCGGGGTCAGCGCAGGCGTCATGCAAGGGGATTGTACTCCTTCGGGCGTGGCCGTCTCGGATGGGATAGAAGCAAGAGAGCCGATGATCCCCTGCGCTCTGGCAATCAAGTCATCCGCTGCAGCTTCGCTGATTTTCTTCTCGCGTTGCGCCTCGACTTCGCCGATGAAAGCTTCCAACTGGTTGCTGGCCGCACCAGTATTGCCCTTCTCCAGGCTCTTGGCGGCGTTCTCCAGTTTGCTGCCCAGGCTCTTCCCGATCTTCGCGTCGATGTCACCAGAGTCCATGTACTCCTGAAGGCGCTGCTGTAAGGCAGCCAGAGATTGCTGCACGGTGGGCGTGGGTGTGAAGGTAGGCGTGGGGGTGTCGGTCGGGGTGGAGGTGTTGGTCGGGGTAAAGGTACTGGTCGGTGTGAGCGTATTCGTGCTGGTAGGCGTGGCCGTTTCCGTGAAGGTGGCCGTGGGCGTCGGGGTGGGCGGCAGGGGCTGCGAGACGTCTTCCACCGCCCGGATGACGCGCCCGGCCTGGTCGTAGCTGTAGCGGTAGGAAGCCAGTTCCACAGAACCGGCCAGGTGGCGCAGCTCGATCAAATTCCCGGCTTCGTCGTAAACGTACTCGGAATCAACTCCGTTGGGACGCGCGAGCGCCGCAAGCTGCCCGGCGGAATCGTATTCATAGCCGGTTTGCCCGCCCTCCCAGTCGGTCACCTGTGTCAGCCGGTTCTCGGAATCATAGCTATATGCCGCGAACTTGCCGTCCGGATAGGTCAGGCCAGTGCGGTTGCCGTTGGCGTCATACTGGTAAGAGACCGTCTTGCCAAACGGATCGGTGACAGAGACCAGGCGGCCCAGATCGTCGTAGCTCCAGGCCGTTGTCCCCAGCCCGTCCGTCATGCTGGCGCGCTGGCCGCTCTCGTTGTAAGTGAACGATACATCCGGGTCAGGATCGGGGTAATCGATCAGGGTCAACTGTCCCCCGGTGTCGTAAGTGTAGCCAATGGTCGCGCCGTTGGCATCCGTGGTCGAGACCAGGCCCCCGCCCGCATTGTAGGTGTATGTCCAGGTGTTGCCGAGCGGGTCTGCTTTCGAAGTGACGCGGTTCAGGCTGTCGTAGCCGTAGCCGGTCAGGTTGCCGCTGGCGTCGCTGACCGACACGCGGTTGCCCACCGCGTTGTAGCTGTAGGTGTAGGCGACGTTGGTCTCCGCATCCGCCGGAAGGGTGGGCCGGTAGTTCAGGATCAGGGTCGTCTGCCTGCCGAGGATGTCGTAGCCCATGTAGGTCACGGTCCCGTTGGCGTCGATCGCGCTGGAGACGCGCCCCATCCGGTCGTAGGTGGTGCGCGTGGTATTGCCAAGTGGGTCGGTAACAGTCACACGCCGGTTGAGCGCATCATAACCGAAGGTGGTGGTCCGCCCCGCTGCATCGGTGGTCGAGACCAGGTTGCCGGCTGCGTCATAAGCAAGAGTGGTCGCGCCGCCAGTGGCATCCTGCGTAGAGATCACACGGCCAAGGTCATCGTATGTCGTCGTAGTCACGTTGCCGCTGGCATCCGTACGGCTGACCGCCCTGCCCAGGGCGTCGTAGGTGGTGCGGGTCACGTTCCCGGCCGGATCGGTGGTGGCGATGACACGGTCGAGCAGGTCATAGGTGTAGGTGGTGCGCCCGCCGGCCGCGTTCACGCTGGCCGCCCGGCGCCCGTACTGGTCGTATTCGGTGCGGGTCACCCGTCCCAGTGAATCGTTGGTAGCGATCAGGCGGCCCTGTTCATCGTAGGTGTAGGTGGTCCGGCGTCCCAGCGTGTCGATGCTGGCAACCCGCTGGCCTTGCTCGTTGTAAATGGTTTCGGTCACGCCGCCGATTGGATTAATTGTCTTCACCAGGCGGTTGAGTTGATCGTATTCGTAGCGGGTTACATGCCCCAGTTGGTCGGTGCGCGTTGCCACGTTGCCGTTGGCATCGTAGCTGGTCGTGGTGGCATTGCCCAGCGCATCCACCGTTTTCACCACCCGCCCCAACTCATCGTAGTAGAAGGTGGTGGCCGCGCCGGCCGCGTTCGTGACCGTGGACGTGTTGGTGGGGATGTCGAATGCCGTCGTGCCGGAGGAGATGCCCAGCGCGTTGGTCGTGCTGAGCAGCCTGCCCTTGGCGTCGTAGGTATAGGTGGTGCGATTGCCAAGCGCGTCGATCGAGGCGCTCAGGCGGCCCCCCGCGTCGTACTCGCTGGTAGATATATTCCCAAGAGCATCGATGATCTGGATCAAACGCCCGGCGTTGTCGTACACGTACTGCGTGGTGTGGCCGTAGGTGTCCGTCACCGCAACCTGCTGGCCGCGCGCGTTGTACTGGTACGCCATGACGATGTTATACAGGTTCCCGTCGTTCTGCGGGCGGGACGGAGCGTAGTTTTGCACCGAGCGCACGATCCGCCCGGCGGCGTCGTATTCGGTGTGCGCCACGCGCCCGCGCGGGTCGCTGGTGTCGGTCAGGCGACCGAGCGAATCATAGGTGTAGGTCCAGGTCTGGCCGCTGGAATCCGTCATGGAGGCGCGCTGCCCGAAGGAATTGTAGGTGTAGCTGGTCGTGCGCCCGGCCGGGTCGCTGGTCGAGGCCAGATAGCCTTCGGGAGTGTAGGTGTAGCTGGTCACGCCGCCCAGCGCGTCTGTGCTGCTGGCCAGCAGCTTGCCGCCTGTCCCCGGCAGGGGGTCGTAGGTATAAGTGGTGACGTTACCCAGCGGGTCGGTGCGCGAGGTCAGGTTGTTGAGGGCGTCGTAGGTGTTGCGAGTGACGTTGCCGGCCGGGTCGCTCTTGCTCAACAGGTTGACCCCGTCCTCGCTCCAGGTCATGGTCAGGGTGTGCCCGGCGGCGTTGGAGACTTGCGTGGGCTGGAAGTTATAGCCGTATTCGGTGGTCTTTTCGGCCTCCACCGCGTCGGTCTCGCCCACCAGCGTGCCGCGTTCATCGTAGGTATGCGTCTGGGTGTTGCCGAGGGCATCGGTGATGGTCGTAGAGCCGTTCGCGTTGAAGGTCAGCTCTAATACCAGATTGCCTTCGCCGTCGTACTGGCGCACGGCGCGCCCCAGGGAATCGTATTCGGTGCGTTCGACGATGGTCTGGTCGGGTGCGGTCACCTGCATGATGCGGTGGGCCTCGTCGTAGCTGTAGGTCCAGGTCTGTCCCAATACGTCGGTGACAGAGACCAGGTTCCCAGCGGCATCGTAGCCGTAGGAAACGCTTCGCCCGCTGTGGTCGCCAACAGACGCAATGCGGCCCTGGGCATCATAGCTGAAGTCCAGGTAGGAAGCGCCGCCATTGGCGCTGACACGCGCCAGGTTTCCGCTTGCGTTGTATGAATATTCCCATGCCTGCCCCTGCGGGTTGGCATAGGTGGTCATCCGGCCGTTCTCGTCGAATACATACGTATTCTGGCCGCTGTCCGTGACCGTATAGACGGTCGCCGATGTAAGTACCAGGTTGGCGCGGATGCCCGGCGCGGGCTCATAAGTTCCGTCCGGATTTTCGAAGAAAGCGTACTGGTTGGCCGAGCGCGATTTGAGCAGCACCGTGCCGGGCTGCCCGCCCGGGTCGTCCGGGAAGATCAGGCGCATGTCCTGGTTGTGCGTCCAGCCGGGAGACAGGTCCGTGGGCAGGTCGAGCGCCAGCGAGGCGTAGGTGCGCACGAAGCTCAGTTCCCCTGCCGTCGTGACGAAGGACAGGTCTGTGGTGGTGTAGTCGTAGCCGCCGGTGCGCGTGTTGATCGGGCCGCCGGCTGTACCCTGTGTGTTGTTGACCGGGCAGCCGATGCAGTCATCGCACTCCTCACCGGAATCCCCTGAAGAGACGACCGATTCCTCTCGCACGCTTGGAACGAGTGTTTTTTCGATGAATTCAACCGTTCCTACCTGCGTGATCGTTTCCTGCCCGCTACGGGCCTTGATCGTGCGCGCGCCGATCGTCGTCGCGGTGAGCTGGGCTGTCACGACGCCGTTTGCGTCCGTCTGCCCGATGGATACGTATTGGTACAGGCCAAGGGACTGCCCGTTCAGTGACAGGCTTTGGCCGGAGAACAGCGCCAGTTCCACCAGCTTATCGGACATCGGATTACCGTCCACGTCGATCAGGGTGACTGTCACCCTGCCTACCTTCACGCCATCCGCAACCACGTCTGCCGGGCTGATCTGAACAGTGGACCGGTTCGGGTCGAGGTTGTTCAGGAAGATGGTACCTTCCCCGCCTATCATCCACGTGGGTCCGCCCTGGGCGGAGTAGGTGACTGAGCCAGTATTGTTGGTGGCGTAGATCGCGATGCGTCCCCCGCCGCCGTCGCCGCCGCCGTTTTTCGGGCCGCCGTCCGCGTGGATGCCCCCGGCGCCGGTCAGGTTGGTAGCTTCGATCAGGATGCTGCCGCCCGATCCCCCGCCGGAGCGCCCGCTGCCGATGATGCCATCTGCCGAGATCTCGCCGTCCACCCGCAGGGTATCGCTCACCACCAGCCAGATCGCGCCGCCTCCTGCTCCGCCGGGCAGGTAACTGTGATAAATATCCTGTCCGGCGCCGCCTGAACTGCCCGGCAGGACCGGGTTGGTGACCGAATCATATGGGCTACCGCCCGCTCCCGTAGCGTTCTGCCCATATCCGCCGTGCCCACCGCCCCCGCCGGTAGCCCAGGCGCTCTTTCCCGCCCCAGGTCCAGTCCCTGACTCGTGCGCGCCCGGATACCCCGTCCCATCGGCGCTGACCTTTCCACCGGACTCAACCGTCAGGTTGGCCAGATTCAGTTTCACTTCAGGGTCGTTACTGTAATCCGTATCCCCGTTCCCACTGCTGACCAGTTTCAGCGTTGCGCCGTTCCTGACGGTAATGCTGGTGAATGAGTAACTGCCCGTGTGCAATGGGGAAGTCGCATACAATTCCAGCACGCCAGGCGCTTCCAGGGTGATGTTCTGTGCGCCTTCGATGTTACCCAGGATGGTCAGGGAAACGTTGCTCAACACAAGGTCCTGGGGAGTGATGATTGTCCCTTCAACCGCCAGTTTACCGGTACCATCGCCAATTAAAATATCGTTGCCGGTCAGGGTAAATCGTGAGTCGCTTCCAACAATACGTAAAGTCGCCATTCCACCCAATTCGATCTGGTCGTAGGAGTAATTTCCGACAGGGTGTACAGCGTA
>Ga0210036_1005072_pt1 | contig 11689 bp, 13 predicted proteins | sample CryGeymeta201515_FD_185469 | JGI IMG/M metagenome (GOLD analysis project Ga0210036, IMG submission 185469) | Groundwater microbial communities from Crystal Geyser aquifers in Utah, USA - Crystal Geyser metaG 2015-15 (SPAdes) (version 2) | ecosystem: Environmental > Aquatic > Deep subsurface >...
GGTGACGGCGTAGGAGATATAAATATTAAAGAATTACTCAACTTTCATAAAAATCAGGGAAATCATGCGCTTGCAACAATGACTTTAGTTCAACCACCTGGAAGGTTTGGTTCCGTAAAATTGAATAAGGATAATAGAATTACAGAATTTCATGAAAAACCCGCAGGAGACAATGCATGGATAAACGGCGGGTTTTTTGTTTTAGAACCGAAAGTTATTGATTATATAAAAAATGATGAGACAATCTGGGAAAGAGCACCGCTGGAAAATTTAGCAAAAGAAGGGCAATTAATGGCTTATAAACATAACGGATTTTGGAAGTGCATGGATACATTAAGGGATAATAGAGAGTTAAATGCATTATTGGAATCAAAAAAAGCATTATGGAAAATGTGGAAAGATTAAATTTCTGGAAAGGGAAGAATGTTTTAGTTACGGGAGGAAACGGGTTGGTAGGTTCGCACATAGTTGAAGAATTGCTGAAGAATAATGCAAATGTCATAGCACTTATAAGATCCCAAAATCCAAAATCATATTTTGTTACAGAAGGTTTAGATAGGAAAACGATATTTGCATATGGTGATTTAAAAAATTTTAAAAGAGTTTACGATGTAATGTCAAAATACGAAATTGAATATATATTTCACATTGGAGCACAACCCATCGTTCCAACAGCATTAATAAATCCAGTTGAAACCTTTGAGACAAATATAAATGGAACGGTAAACGTGCTGGAATCTGCAAGATTATGTGGTGGTGTGAAAGGTATCGTCGTTGCATCTTCCGATAAGGCATATGGTAAATCCGATAAACTTCCTTATACCGAAGAAACCCCCTTAAAAGGAGCATTTCCTTATGACGTCTCAAAATCCTGTACAGACTTAGTTGCGCAAAGTTATTCCAAAACCTATGGGATCCCGATAACAATCGCGAGATTCGGAAATATTTATGGCCCGGGTGATCTAAATTTTAACCGGATAATTCCGGGAGCAATAAAAGCAGCACTCCTGGAGGAAACCTTGGACATAAGAAGTGACGGAAAAATGATTAGAGAATACCTGTACGTTAAAGACGTTGCTGACGGGTATTTAATGCTGTGTGAGAATATAAATAAATCAAAAGGTGAGGCATTTAACTTATCAAGCGGATTAAAGTTAAGCGTTATAGAAGTCTTAGAAAGAATTTCAAAAATAATTGATAAAAAAATAAATTATAAAATATTGAACCTTGCAAAAAATGAAATTTACGAGCAATACCTGTCAACAGAAAAAGTTGAGAACTTTTTCTGCTGGAAAACAAAATATTCATTTGAAGAGGGGATAAAAGAAACAGTTAAATGGTATGAAAAAATATTAAAAAGATAATGATTATAACCGAAAGAAAAATTAAAGGAGTATTTGAAATACAGTTAGAACCGCGTGAAGACAAAAGAGGATTTTTTATGCGAACTTATGACGACAAACTTTTCAAAGAGCAAGGGATACATAGAAACTGGGTTCAGGAAAATCACTCATTGTCTGTAGAAAAGGGGGTAATCCGGGGATTGCATTTTCAGTTCCCGCCACATTCAGAAACAAAGTTAGTAAGAGTTGTGTGCGGCAAAATATATGATGTTTTCGTTGATTTGAGAAAAGATTCGCTAACCTTTGGACAGTGGGACAGTATTGAACTTTCATCAGATAACAAAAAAATGATATACATCCCAAGAGGATTAGCTCATGGATTTTGCACATTAACTAAAAACTGTGAAGTTTTATACAAAGTAGATAACTATTATGCATCCGATAATGAAGGAATCATCAGGTGGAATGATCAGGGTTTAAAAATTAATTGGCCTGTTGATAATCCTATTATATCCGAAAAAGATTCAAACGCAAAAAGTTTCAAAGAATTTGTCGAAATTCATGGGGGATTGGAGATTTAAATTTAGAAATAAAAAATGAAAATTCTTATTACAGGAGGTACTGGTTTTATAGGTTCCGCATTGGTTCGAAAACTGGTCTCAGAAGGCCATAAGGAGGTATATGTTTTTGATAAGAATATTAGCAATACTTTTAGGATTGATTCAATAAGAGATAAGATTAATTTGGTTGAGGGAGATATTTTAAATCCGCAATCATATAAAGATACGTTAATAAAACTGAAACCTGATGTTGTATATCATTTAGCCTGGTATGCCGAACCAGGAAAATATTTAACCAGCATTGAAAATCTGGAGTATTTAAAATCGAGCGTAGATTTCATCAAATTTCTTTTTGAACTTGGAATTAATAAGATAATTGTTACAGGAACTTGTTTTGAATACGATGCGAGTTACGGTTATTTATCGGAATCTACGCCGGAAAAGCCCGATCATCTTTATTCTTCATGCAAACTTGCGTTGAAAAAGGTTGCTGAACAGTTAAGTTATATTTATGGTACCCCTTTTATATGGGCAAGAATTTTTTATTTATACGGTCCATACGAAAATCCTAACCGTTTGATTCCATACGTTGTTAATTCATTACTTGAGAATAAAAAAGTTGAACTTAGAAGCCATGGCTTGCAGGTTAGAGATTATTTGCACGTGGATGATGTTGCACAAGGGCTTATTTGCTTATTAAAAGAAGAAAAAACATCAACTTATAATATCGGTTCAGGAAATCCTATTCATATCAGAGATTTAGTAAACCAGATAGCAGAAATACTTGGAAAAAAAGAACTTATTAGTTTTGCGACCGATACAACACCCCTTAATGAGCCAATGTTTATTTGCGCAGATAATACAAAATTAAAAAAATTAGGGTTTAAACCAGAAAAGAATATAGAAAGATATTTAGTGCAATTAAAAAGGTGATTTTGATGACAAAAAATTTAAACGACAAGAATAGAATATGGGGGAATTTTATTTTAATTTGAAAAACTAATAAATAATACCCGCAATGAAAACCGCGCTTATAACCGGAATAACCGGCCAGGACGGCTCATATCTCGCAGAACTTTTGTTAAACAAAGAATATACTGTGCATGGGATAATAAGAAGGGCGAGTACATTCAATACTAAAAGGATAGATCACATATATTCTGAAATACAAAACCCAGGTACAAGATTATTTTTGCATTACGGTGATTTATCTGACGGAAGCCAGATAGCCAATGTGATTTACAACATAAAACCCGATGAAGTATATCATCTTGGCGCCCAGAGTCATGTGAGAGTTAGTTTTGATGCCCCTGAGTACACCGGAGATATCACCGCAATTGGAACAGCAAGAATTTTAGATGCAATTTTGAAAAGCAACAATAAAGATAAAATCAAATTTTATCAGGCATCAAGCAGTGAAATGTTTGGAAGATCTCCACCACCACAGAGTGAAAATACACCCTTTCAACCATGCAGCCCTTATGCCTGCAGCAAAGTTTATGCTTACTGGATGACTGAAAATTACAGGGAAGGTTATAACCTGTTTGCATGCAACGGAATTTTATTCAATCATGAATCACCGAGAAGGGGTGAAACTTTTGTTACAAGAAAGATAACAAGAGCAGTTGCAAAAATTTTAGCAGGAAAACAGAAATATATGTATCTTGGAAATCTTGAGGCAAAGAGAGACTGGGGTTATGCACCGGAGTATGTTGAGTTTATGTGGAGGATGCTTCAAAACGACACGCCGGGGGATTTTGTTATAGGAACCGGTGAAACACATTCCGTAAAGGAATTCGTAAATGAAGCATTCAGGTATGCTGATTTAAATCCCGATGAATATCTAAAAATTGATCCGAGATACTTCAGACCTGTTGAAGTTGAGCAATTAATTGCTAATCCAAAAAAAGCAAAAGAAAAATTGGGGTGGAATCCGAAAATCAAATTTAAAGATTTAGTAAAGATAATGATTGATGCAGATATGCGTGCAATCGAAATGAAGCCTATTGGAGAAGGCGATGAAATTTTAAATAAAAAATTCCCGGATAGATGGTGGAAAGTTGATTGAAAGACAATCTGCAACCCCTGTCCTTTAGATAATAGACTTGTTGCGAAATAAGTCAAAATTTGGCTTATGCGTATTGGTTTAATGGAAAAAGCCAAAAACATGCTTAGCATAGCGGTATATTGTTAATTCGCAACAACTCTAATATATTAATACAAGAATAATGCAAAAATGATAACAGAAATTAAAAGATGTAGAATCTGTGGAAACCCTGATTTAATCCCTATTTTAGATTTAGGTGTTCAGGCGTTGTCAGGAAGATTTCCTGCGAAAGATGAACCGGACCCTCCGAAAGCACCATTAGAACTGGTAAAATGTAATACAACTAAAAATTCCGGCGCATGCGGACTTCTGCAGCTTAAACATTCGGTTTCTACTGAAGAGATGTACCAGCACCATTACGGATATAGATCCGGTACAAATAAAACTATGAGCGATCACCTTAAGAGTATTGTTCAAAGTATTCAAAAAATAGTTAATCTGAAAGAAGGTGATGTGGTTCTTGATATTGGGAGTAATGACGGGACCTTATTGAAATGTTATGAAAAAAACGGGATTCAAAAAATCGGGATTGATCCTACCGGCAAACAATTTTCAGAATATTACACCAAAGATATCAAACTTGTTAGTGATTATTTTAATGCGTCAAATTATTTTTCTGTGTGCCCGGACAAAAAAGCGAAAGTTATTACGTCTATTGCAATATTTTATGATTTAGAATCACCGATGAGTTTTGTAGCGGATATCAAAAAAGTTTTAAACACTGATGGGATATGGATATTTGAACAGAGTTATATGCCGACAATGCTGAAAATGAATTCATTTGATACTATATGCCACGAGCATTTGGAGTATTACTCACTTAAGCAAATAGATTGGATGTTGACTAAAAATAACCTGAGAATATTAGACGTTGAATTTAACGATATTAATGGAGGCAGTTTTAGAGTTTATGCATGCCACAAAAACTCCTCGTTTGAACCTAAACAGGAAAAAATTGATCAAATATTTTCCGATGAAAAAAAATTAAAACTTGATTCTGAACAACCATATAAAGAATTTAAGGACCGGGTATTTAATCTAAAAGACAAATTATATAATTTTTTAATCTCAGAGAAATCAAAAGGGAAATCAATCTATATATATGGTGCGTCCACTAAAGGGAATGTTCTTTTAAATTTTTACAACATAGGCACTAATATAATAACTGCTGCAGCAGAGAGAAATCCTGAGAAATGGGGGCATAGAACCCCCGGAACTAATATTCCGATAATTTCAGAAGAAGACGCAAGAAAAGCTAAACCGGATTATATGATGGTTCTGCCTTGGCATTTCAAAAAAGAATTTGTTAAAAGAGAAAAGGACTTTCTTTTATCTGGCGGAAAGTTTATATTCCCATTACCAGATGTTAGTGTTGTAGATAGTGAAAAAGATACTCAATGCGGGGAAAAATCAAAAAATAAGAGTGAATTTAACGTTTATAAAAAAAATTAAGGTGAGCTGGATACTTATAACCGGAGGCAGCGGGTTTGTTGGAAAAAAACTGGCGGACTGTTTGATTAAGAAAAAAAATGAAGTTTATGTTTTAGACCGTTTTTCAAATGAAACCTGCAAATCTGAAATAAATTTCATAACCGGAGACATTAGAAGTAAAGATTTAGACTTACAGGAATATGATATAATCTATCATTTAGCATCCGTTTTGCACCCGATAAGTAAGGATTCCGAAGAATCTGCATGGGACATTAATGTTAACGGAACAAAAAATATTCTTGAAAAATTAAATAAAAATCAACACATTATTTTTTCAAGCTCCTCCCACGTATATGACATAACAAAAAATGAAAAACATAAAGAAGATGAAAAACTAAAACCCTGGAATTTTTACGGGCTCACCAAGATGATCGGTGAAAATATGGTCGAATATTATTCGCACATCAATGGTTTTTCGTCAGGCATTTTAAGGTTCTTTAACATATACGGCACAGGGCAAGTAAGTGGAAATAGGGGATATTTAATCCCGGATATAATTGAAAAATATAAAACACAAAAAGTTATTGATGTCTTGAACCCGGACGGGGAAATAGATATGGTTTTTATTGATGATTTAATTGAGTTATTAGTGGTGGGAAAAGGTATTCAAGGAGTCTATAATGTGGGTTATGGTAAAGCAAACAAGATAAGTGAAGTATATAAAATAGTTAAAAAAGAATTGAATGCCAATCCTAAAGAGATATTAAAACAAAGCAAAGGATATTCATTACTTTCTGACACAGAAAGAATCAAAAATGAACTGGGTTGGAATGCAAAAACAACACTTGAAGAAGGGCTTAAAAAAACAATTGAATGGCATAATTTAAAAAATTAAATAAAAAGAGTAAAATGGTAATCTATAAAAAAGGAGTTTATAAAAAACGGAGTAGTTTTATTAATCGAGTAAAAGATAAATACTGTGAAGTGGGAATTATGAGGCTATTTAAAAGTGGATTTATGGTTGCGTATAACAAAATTTATAATTTTTGTTTTACGCCTTATTTTAAATACACTAAATGTAGAACATTTAATTTTAATGATAAAAAATACAAATATTTTTTCCACCATTATAATACTGCTTACCGTAATGAACGAACCGTTGAAGTTCCGGTTGTAATTGATGTAGTAAAAAATGCCGTATCTGATGGAAAAAGGATTTTAGAAGTTGGGGGGGTTCTTCCTCATTATTTTCCGGTTAATTGGGATGTTCTTGACAAATATGAGTTTGCTGAAGGGATAATTAATGAAGATGTAGTGGATTTTAAACCACAAGAAAAATACGATTTAATAGTTAGTATTTCAACCATGGAGCACGTAGGTTTTGAAGAGGAAAATAAAGATCCGGATAAGATTATAAAGTCCGTTAACAATTTAAAAGATAATTGCTTAAAGAAAGGAGGTAAAATTATCATCACTGTTCCTCTTGGTTATAACAAAGGAATGGATAAACAAATTTTTACGGATAAAATTAAATTTGATGAAAAGTATTATTTGAAAAGAGTATCAAGAGCGGATGAATGGAAGCAAACAAATTTTGAGGACATAAAAGAAGCAGAATACGGTTCTCCATTTAACTTTGCAAATGTAATTATTATAGGTGTTATCAAAAAATAACATGGAAAATCTAATCAAACGAGTGAAAAAAATATATGCAGAAGACGGATTTTTAGGTTTATGCTGTAGAATTTTTACCAAGTTGAATTACTATAGAGCATTAAAAATCGGTGGTTTCAAAGCGAAAATAAATGATTTAGTAATATATTTAAACCCTGATGATAAGGTTGTTTCATTGAGTATATTCAGAGGAAACTATGAAGTGGAAGAAACAAAATTATTCAAAGATATGTTGAGTCCCGGTATTGTACTATAACAAGTGCTTTTCGGACATATAACCGACATCATTAGTTGGAACATATTTCCAATATTTCCATCTTTTAATTAGTTTTTCACCGTACTTCGCTTCTATACCTTTCAAGGTTACCCTCATCTCTACTGTAGTTCCCTTCAATTTCTTTGATATATGGTAGTTTCTTCCTTTGAATCGGACTTTCCCGTCCTTCTTCACGATCCGGTTTTTCTTTTCAAAATGCATTTCTCTTATTATTTCTTCCAGTTCATCATCGGACATCTTTCTTGGTTCTGCTTCTTTTAGCGCTTCAGATGCGGTTTCTCCATATCTTGCCCATTGTGCTTTTACATTATTTCTAAAGTTGAGATAATCAGGAATCGCTTGTTTCACTTCCTCAACTATCTGAAAATTATGTTTTTCATAGAAATATTTTCTATCTTGCCCATTTGCTTTTTCTTTCTTTCCATTACCTTTTGGGTTTTCTATCTTCGTCGGTACATCAGTAATATTAAATTTTTTTAATAACCATTTTACGGATGTGTTATTATATTCCCCGCCATTATCATGATGAAAGAGCTTCGGTATTCCGTATTGCCTAAATGCTTTTAACATACAAATAATCACGAGATAAGTGTGCTTACTCTCAAATACCGCCATAGAGACATAAGCTCTTGAATAGTCATCCTCTATCGATATTTGATATACTGTATCCCCATTTCCAAGTATTATTTCCATTGTATCGGCATGATACATTGCGTAGGGTCTGTGTTTTTCGTAGTAATTAACTTCGTTATCCTCATTCTTATTCAGGTTTCTATATTTTTCCGGAGATAATGTTCGGAGTATGCTCATAGTGGATACATGAACGTCTTTGGTTTTTGATAATATTAGTGCCAAGTTCCAGGGACCCATTTCAGGATATTCTTTGTGAACATCGTTTATTGCCGATTTCTCTTCCTCGGTTAGAGGTTGCGTCCTTTTAGGGTCTACATTTGGATTACGCTGAGGATTGGATTTTGGATTCGTATACACATTATTCCTTACTTGGGCTTGTTCTACTTCTGTGTTTTCATTGATTGCGACGTTTTCCTTTTTATCCCAATTGTTTTTTTTGAACGCCTACCTTTAGGTTTGTTCAGATGGTGTTTAACCAGTATCCTTTCAACAGTTCGCACCGTCGTTGTGAACCCTTGTTCACAAATTACCTCATAAATATCGTTAGCATCAAGTTCTCTATTATTAGATGCAGTCTGAACTATCTTATCCTCAAATTTTTCAGTTGTTTTATTATGGGGCATTTGTGGACCTCTTTTCTTACCGACCAAACTGATAAATCCCTCTTCATGATACCTTTTTTTCCAATAATAGTATGCGCCTATAGAAACTCCATACGTATCTCTGATGTCTCTTATTTTTATCCCAAACTTTTCGTGTGCTAATATCATCTCGTGCCGTTCCTCAAGTATCTTCAAATTTTCGGGGGGTAATGTTTGCATCATTTTTTATAGAATTAGATTTGATATATAAAATGTTCTATTATTGCTGTCGTTTATATAGAAAAAACATACTTGTTATAATACACATCAAATAAGGGATTTTATATTTCTGTATTCTAATATAATAAAGTGAATCACGATGAAACATATCTATGCGATGGGCTTAACTTTAGAAAGTAAAAATGGTATAACAAGAGTTATTTCCGACCTTAGTTTATATTTTAAGGATAAATTAACTATTTTTACAGAAGAATATAAACTTGATGATACCTTTGAGATTTCAAGTAGTACTAAAATTTGGGAAATCCCCCACTCAACAAACATTTTGCTTAACTTATTTCGTGTCAATCGTTTATTACATTATATTAAAATTGCAAGAATTATACGAAAAGACGGTTTTCAGGATATTGTTATCAATACGCATTCTTCTACTTTCATTATTGTGGCAAGCGCAATAAAATTATTATTATTTAACAAAAAAGTGCGGGTTTCATCTATAATTTATGATTGGGGTGTGGTAAAAAATGAGTTAATTCCACAAGAAAATCAAGGTGTTGTAAAAAAATTGAAGCAAATACCTAAAACATTAAGGTTTTTTTCAATTAAGCTGCTTATTAAACTGGGGGTTGTAGATGAACTTATTGTTTGGAGTGATGAAATAAAACAGTTTTTATGTAATCTATTCGATACCAATGATGTCGTAGTAATACGAGTGGGCATATCGCAATCTTTTATAAAACTAAGTAAAGGTAATAAAATAAGCCCATCTGAAAAATTAAAAAAATCAATAAACAAAGAAGATGAGATTAAATTATTTTTCCAGGGGATACCTATTCCTGGTCGGCGAATAGAAGATATTATAATGGCACTTGCTTTATTAATAGAAAATGGTAAAACAGATATTTCATTATACCTAGGGGGGTCGACACTTTTTGATGTAAAATATGTAAATAAATTACAACTAATGATTAGTGACCTACATTTAAACAACAAAGTGCATTTTTTGGGAGGTTTATCAGAAGAAGAATTGATGTACATGTATAATGAATGCGATATTGTATTATTCCCCTGTTATCAGATTTGGGGTCTTGCACCATTAGAGGCAATGGCATTCAAAAAACCAGTGATTGTATCTACTGATTGCGGAGTAAGTGAGGTTTTAAATGAAAATGTATCGATTATAGTTCCTCCGAAAAATCCGGAAGCTATTAAAGACGCGATTTTGAAACTAATTGACAATAAAGCTCTGCGCGAAGAACTTGGTAGTAATGCTCGGGATTATGTGCTAAAAAATCTCACCTTTAGTAATACGGGTGATGCTCTTAAAAAATTGTGGGAAGTAACCTAAAATTATATCTAAAAGATTTTTAAAATTAATTAATCAAACAAGGGTTCATTAATATACTATGGAAGGAAAACAACCGAAAGTCTCGATAGTAATGTTGAGCTATAACACTGAAGATTATACAATTCAAGCCCTTAAATCAATGAAGGATACGGATTACGATGATTATGAAATAATTCTCATAGATAATGGTTCAGAAGAAAAATCAAGAATAAATTTAAGAAAATTTTTAGAAAATTTTGAAATAAAAAATAAAATAATCTATAAGGAGATATCACCAAATCAGGGCTTTTCAGGAGGCTGTAATATAGGGATGTATGAGGCATTAAAGAACAATTCGGATTACGTGCTGTTATTGAATAATGATATTAAAATAATCCGGGATAATTGGCTCAAACTTTTTGTTGAATCTTCTGAAGGAGATGAAAAAATAGGCATAGTCGGTTGCAAACTAATAAATCCTGATGGAATAGAGTATGGTGCGGGGGGAGTGAATATAATGGGTATGAGTGATTATGTATACCCCCATGACAAGCTTAATAAAACGAGAGAATGCGATTATGTGTGTGGCGCGGCGTTCCTGATTAATAAGCAAGTAATTGAAAAGATTGGATTTATTGATGAGGGATTTTTGCCGGGATATTATGAAGAATCAGATTTTTGTTTTAGGACGAAAAAAACAGGGTATAAAACGATTTATGTGCCGGATATAAAGATAATCCACTATGAGAATAAAACAATGAACAGAGAAGTAGAAACAAAAAAACTATTATTCGGCGAAAAAAACAGGATAAGGTTTAAATTATTAAATTTTCCAATTTCCTGGCTTGTTTTTTCTATGCCCTATGAAATATTACATCTCGGAGTAATATTTTTTAAAAAAGATAAAAATTCACTGCTAAAAATAAAAATAAGAAATAAAATCTTAAGTAATTTATTCTTTTATTTTCCAAAGGCTTTATGGCCTAATATCAAAAACATCCGGGAAATCATGAATAAAAGAACGGATAGAACAAAATTCATAAATTCCGAAAAAGTTCGCTCGTATCTAAATCAAAAGCCAGAAATTATCTGAGTTTCTAAAATAATTTTCTCAAATCCTAATCTTTTTTATGTCAACTGCTAAAACCATTGCAAAGGGTTCTGCATGGATGTTAATCTCAGTGATTATTGTAAAATTTTTTGCATTTATTTATTTCATAGTAATTGCAAGAATTGTCTCGGAAGAAGAGATAGGGATGTTTTTTCTTGCATTAAGCGTTATTAGTATCATCATGCTTTTTTCTGATCTCGGCTTGGGTGCGGGAGCGGTTGCAAGATTTGTTCCGTTTTATATGGGGCAGGGGAAATTCAATTACGTAAGAATGGTTTTAAATAAGTTGTACCGATAAAATTCCCATGAATGTAACTTTTTTATCACTGAATTTTCATTTATTTTATGAAAATTCAAAAAGATTGTGTGTTTTTATATCTAAAAAACATACAAAAAAAAGGGTAC
>Ga0210036_1005074_pt1 | contig 11685 bp, 11 predicted proteins | sample CryGeymeta201515_FD_185469 | JGI IMG/M metagenome (GOLD analysis project Ga0210036, IMG submission 185469) | Groundwater microbial communities from Crystal Geyser aquifers in Utah, USA - Crystal Geyser metaG 2015-15 (SPAdes) (version 2) | ecosystem: Environmental > Aquatic > Deep subsurface >...
GATTGGCTACCCGAGTGTGAGAGCAACCCTAGCGGTCTGCCCTCTCACCCGGGCGCCTCGGAACGGAGAAAAGGTCGGCCCTAGTAAATTGCCGAGTTTCTCCAAACCACCCTACCTAGCCGAACGTAGCCCTAGAGAGCTGGCATAGTCGAGAGAACGCGGTAGCGTTCGCTCGGAGTAGAAAGTACGATTGGCATCCATCTCTCTATTAGTATTAGGGAGTAGTACTGGAAGAGGCACTGACAGTAGACTACTACTACCAGGTAGAGTACCTGGTAGTAGTCTACTGTTATTGGTTCTTGCTTCTTCTTCTTCTTGGCTCCAGGTTGCACTATCCTACTGCAGCACCAATCAATTCTTCGGCAAAAATGACTCAAGAGTACCAGGTACTAGTACTAGTGATGAGGGTCCAAAGGATTCCCCAAAAGGCTTTCGTGTCAAATATTGATGAGGGTTCACCAGATCATCTCTCTTGAGACCTTTGTTCACGAGTCTCCCCGAATGTTGCCAGTGATAGCAGTGGTACCAGTTTTATGCATATTAAATGGACTAGAAAGGCCATCATTAAATAATTGTGTCAGTGTGGGCTTAAATTGCTGTTGCTAAATAAATACTAATTCGTGAATGACTTCACCATTTCGCGTTTTCGAGATGATTGTCACTTTTGGACGCCAAGGCGAAGGGAGTTAGGGTAAAGATCAATAGTGTCGTCAAAAACATTATAGTATCTACTACCCGTATGCCAATGAACATAAACTACCCCATGTCCTATCTACCGATGCCAGATTGTCCGACAAGTCGGAGTCTTTTCATCACATAAACACAAGAATCTTTTGGTACCATTTGGAAGTGCTAAAATAGGCATTACTGTACAGTAACTCATAATTTTGATTTTCAAGCTCGAGTACTACTACTGTACTGATACTGGTAGTAGTCAGTAAAAGATTTATTGCCTTGTCACCACCATCCTATTTTGGTCCGAACCATTCCCTCTACTGTACTACCAGGTAGTACCTGGTACCTGGTACTGTACCACTACTGGTACTTTAGGCAAGGGCAAGACATCTCTTTAAAGGATTTAAAGCCGAATTAAATTCGCAGGTCATAAGCCCCAAGCGATGCAATAGTGATAGTTTCACTTTCTTTACCAACAAAACTACTCATCCGATTATTGCCACCACTCAAGTTTTTTCGCCTTCTTCCTTCATTTACTCGGATTTTCAGCACGACCACCATTTTAAATTAAATTTCGCTTTCATACTTCCTATGGCTGCTCGGATATCCAGAGCAATTGTCGTAAATTAAAGATCTACAACATTTTCCCAAGATTAAAATGTGCTGCCCTCCGCTTGAATTGTCCCCTACAGCCTACCAAAAACCTGCCTCTGCTAGAGCTGCTTCCATCTCTCCACCCATGTTGTCCAAATTCAAGACCGGCGGCAAGAGACGAAGGTGCCACAGTGTTCAATTTCAAGACGACAATGCCATCGCTCCGGTGTTGGTCCACGAATCTTCACTGGATAAGAAGACGTTATGGTATCAAGATTGTGAGATTGATCAATTCCGAACCGATGCTCGATTGCTCTGTCGTCAGGCACGACAAGGGATTCCTCTACCGGCTGGTGAGAGTGTCCGGGGTTTGGAATATCGCTCCACACAACATCGCCAACAACGAAGACAATCGATCGTCAAGTGCATCATTCGAGCCCAACATCGCGCTTCAAGTCCCCGTCAATTGGCCCATGTTTATCGCAGATGCAGCAAGTGGGCCATTATTGCTGCTGCGGCCATGGCCAATAACGACTTCTGCGAGGCCTACGACCTGGCGCGATTTGCATGCGAAATTCCCCCGATGGCCGATCATCCTCTACCTTTTCGTACCAAGTCGGACGAAGACAGCAAGCGTGCTGCAGTTCCGTCCGTTTCGATAGAACGCATTGTACGACAAAGAACGGGCGCTGTTCCTGTTGTTTAAAGGGCATGATTTCCATATTTCCATAGGAAAGGTACTATCTAGAGTAAAAAAAGTAAAAAAAACTAAGAAAGCTAGTTACTATCTAGAGTAAAAGTAACTAAAAGAAAGCTAGTTGTTGCTGCAAGTCTCGATACCAACCTACTTTCGACCACACTACCAGTAGCGTCGCGAGAAATCTTTTACTCCATATAACACGATTACTGCGTTCCGAGCAGTAACAGATACGATTGCATGTAGTGGTACAGAAAACAGAACTTCTTTTGTTTGTTTTTGTCATCACGACCCGAACATCAACATTGCACGAGCTAATCGTGCAGAGTTTGGCAAATACAGGTGAAAAGCAAGAACTGTAGTATGGTAAGGCCCAAGTTCGACACTACGGTACCTACTTTCTCAATTCGAGAAGCAGCAGAATTCCTGGGCAGTCTCTTCGTAGTAGTATGGTACGCATGAGAATACTATTAGCTAGCTAGTAGCAACTACTTGTAGTAGTGGTACTAGTCGTGGAGTAGATCGTGGTATGGGCCTGTTAATAAGACAAAATAAATAGGAAAGAAATTGCCATCTGCTGCTCCTGGTATTGTGGTTTATCTCAAAACCGCAAGGTTGCCGATGAGCTTCTTTTTCTCGTCTCCACGATGGTGCAAGTCGAACCTTTTTTTTGCGGAGTTGGGACCAAATTCGAGATTCACCAAATCTCGAGGTTTTTCATGCCAAAACTCGAGATTTTGAAGTTTTTTCATGCCAAAACTCAAGATTACCACCAAATTCGAAGCAAAAAAAGGATTTGAGTATTAAATGTCTACCAGCGCACAAGACTGTCAAGTCGTGCATTTAGTCGTGCCATCCTCGCCTCCAACAAGACACTTCACATTAATTTCCAATAGAATCTTTCATCGGCATAGAATAATTATACAATGCGATAACTTCCCTCCAATGCCACCATCAATGCGACTGTGACGAACTTTACATACTTGTGTGTTTGTGTGTGTTCTGCAGAATTTGAGGTTACGATAATATGATGCACAAAGAACAGGATATGACGGCTTCAACATGCAGTCCGGTACGGCACGAAAATTATTTTGTTAAGCTGTCTTAGGTCTTAGGCAAAAAATTGTGGCGTATTGGTGATTATTTTATACTCGAGAACGATGTCATGGTCTGCTGGAAAAGGTGTACTGTTTGCCTATTGTTTTTGCCTTTTGCAGACAGTCTCGTATTTTCCAGTCGATTTCATTCCAATGAATTTCCATATCCATCCATCCATCCATCCATCTACGTACATCTTCAAGGCATTTGTGTTGCTTTTACATGACCTCGAGGAGTTCCATGGTAAAGACCAAGGCAGCACCTCCGGGAATGGAAGCTCCAGCTCCTGTATTTATAGCATGATGCAACATAGAGAATACGTGAATATTACATTCCCAATATCAAAATCAAAAAGCACCAGTCACCAATCGGAATATCCATGTCCAAACAACAATCCTAATAATAATAATAATCATCATAGTCAAAAAAGGGAAAAACATCATTATTTCGATGACGTACCTCGATCACCGTATCCCAATTCCGAGGGAATGTACAGTTCCCACTTGGCACCTTCCTTCATCAGCTGCATAGCTTCGGTCCAACCCTTGATGACTTGATTCGGAGACAATGACAGTGGTTGTCCACGTTTGTAACTGGAATCAAATTCGGTTCCATCGATCAAAGATCCGGCATAGTGACACTTGCACTTGTCACTGATACCGGGAGATTTGCCCGTACCGGGTGTGATTTCCTTGTACCTGTGTATTTTGTTTTGGTTTTTTTCATAATAACAACAGTAAGATTAAAAATTAACATAGCAGTAGTAGGTAGTAATAGTAGTAATCCCAAAAAATAAAAAAGGACCAGTGAATACGAGAGACGAATAGAATATGATGACAATAATAAGATAAAAGTATACGAGTGGTACTCGAGTACTAGTATATGTACTCAAACGCACACTAAATAATGATGATACAAAGGTTTTACGTACAAAAGACCCGAGGGTAATTTGACAACGCCCTCTTCCGTTTCTTTCTTGGCCAAAAATGCAAGACCTTCGGCATTGGTCCCAGCCGCGACAAGGGACACTAATAGAGAGGAAAGGAGGAGAAAGAAAATAGAACGAATCATGATTGTCGGTAGTGGGGGGGGGGGATACTTGTACTGGTATGGAATTAATAGAAATCTTTTAGTCGTTTTGTTGGCTGTTGTGTTGTGTCTACTACTTGGTGTTTCGTTGTGGATTGGAATAACTGCTCATGAAAAAGTAGTAGACCCTATGCGTTGGAGCAGACGCCAGTCGATGCCCAAAGATACAGATTTTTGGATTTGTCTACTGAACAGACACATCTATTTTTAATTCACTGAACACACATATATTGACGTCCAGTATTCGTTTGAACCACAAAAACCAAACATACACTAGACTACTACAAACTACTGTACAAACGAATATCCTAGATACTGTAGACACACTAGAGACTCTATCCAAAACACACCTTTCTTCATCTAATAGGAATCCATACAAGTCACGACAATGACAGAATCACCAACCAGTACTACTACTAATCTTCTGGAAGAACGAACCGTCATATATTGTGGCAAATGTGGTATGCCTCCAGAATATTGTTCGTACGGACCCGATTTTGAAACCCATTGTGCTCCGTGGCTCAAGAAACATCATCCCGATTTGTTCAAAAAATACTGTCTGGCAGAAGGCAATGCCGCAGTTACTTCTACTGCCGATGCTAATAATGATGATGATGATGATGATGATGATATTAAAAAATCACCCCGACCTTCGGCTCCCCGTACCATCGAAGAACGACTCGTGGCCTTTTACGAAGAGTATCAACCCGACAAACTCGATAGTATTCCTGGATTGTTGGAGAAGTATGCTGGTAAGGAAGATAAATTGTTTACTGCCTTGACAAAAAAGTACGGCGAAGAACCGCGCGATCCTTATTATTCGGACAGTGATGATGACGACGAGGATGACGATGACGAGGAAAACGTTGGAAAGACTCTAGAAGGATTGCAGGTGAGTGGCGACAAGAAGAAGCGTCGAGGTGCTGGTGCCAAAAAGAATACCAACGTTCAAGAAATACGCGTCGTGGTACAAAAACGAGCACAAAACAAACGTCGAATCCTGACGGTCGTGTTGGGTATGGAATCGGTGCCCGATATTAAATTGAAGGATGTTAGCAAGGCCTTTTCGAAAAAATTTGCCGGATCCAGCAGTGTGAAGGAAGGTTCCAAGGGCAGCAAAGAAAAGGAAATTATTGTTCAAGGTGATCACTGTTTTGATGTCGCCGAACTATTGGTCGACACTTTTAAGGTTCCCGATACCGCCGTCTTTATTGACATGGGCGAGGGTGATCTTGTGCCTCTGCGATAGACAACTAATGGAACATCCATACATCCACATATTAGTACTACAGGTCTGTTCAGTGTTGCATTTGCTGTAGATTTTTCTAATAGCGATTAAAGTAATTCTAGTTTGTTGCTGTTGTGGTACGAAACTCCTCAGGTCAATCGGTTTTTGTTGACTACTCGGATTTTGATAAGTTAAGCCTTGGCCAGAGTGCACATGCTGCACGCCAATGCTGTCATGTTTGAATTGATAAAGGTACACTGCTTGCAGGCCCAACCAGCATTGATGAAATCGTTTCTATAATTAGCATCGTTATCGACGGTCAAGTCAATCACAGCTCTTGCAGTTGTCTCAGTTGTAGGTAGAGCTGGTCGGGATGTGGCTTTGGGTCTCTTGGCGACAATGTTCTTAGAACTAGTGGGAGTTGATGCACTGGATCTCCTTTTCGCTGCTGGCTTTTGATCCTTCGAATCAACTATATTTCCCTGAGAATTGCCAACGCCACCATTATCGTCGTCATGATCATCATCTAAGACAACAACATTACGAATGCTACTTGAACTAGTAGTAGCATTTTCATCATCACTTTCATCATCAATGGTAATGGTACAAGGCTGACAGCAATGTTGTCCACGTGCACGCAATTTTTGTTGACGACTCCGAGCTTCGGCTGCCATACAGGCGGCTTCTCTGGGTGACATCCACTTGATAAAACTCAAATCACCTCCCAGGGTATATCCAGGATTCCGAGGATTCATAAAGCCGCCATTGCTACTGCTGCTGCCCTTGCCCAAGGTTTTTCCCTGTCCCGGGAAAAAAGAGGACGTTCCTGATTCACCACCAATGGTTCCTACCTTGGATGTTCCGATCGATTGACTCATTAGGAGCATGTGCTCCTCCAATATCTCGTCCATCAATTTGTGAAATTGATCGTTGTGCGGTCCAATTTCACAATGCGCCAATTCGTGGGCCATGGTTCCCGCCACGTCCTCGTACAGCAAAAACCGATCGTGTGACGCTGGATGTCGCAATCGCAAATGAATAGCGTGTGATTTGTTGCTGCGGCGGCTGCTGCTGCTGCCACGACGGGACGTGGTGGCGGTTTGATTGTATCCCCAAACATTATTGGACATGATGCGACACTTTCGTCGCCCTCCTCTATTGCTGCTGCTGCTGTTATTACTGCTGTGACTATCGTTGGTGTTAAAATCGAGACCATCACAGCAGCAACACATTTCACTGACGCTCAAGACATTGTAATTACGACGTTTGACGATGGGTTCAAATTCACGACAAACTCGTTCGATCAAAGTTTTGGCATTGTCAGCGTTTGGTAAGGTTGGAATAGAAGCAACACGAAATACAAAAGGATTGGACGTAGATCGTGTGGATTGCGTGTTATTCGTGTTAGTTTGGTTGTTGGAGATGATGGGTTTATCAAAGTTCGATGTTCCTTCACTTCCTCTGCCATTGTCACCAATGGAATTCCCATTCAAATCGTTGAGCGTTCGAATATTTGCCTTTCTCTTCTTAGTTGGCATTGTTAGTTGGTTCGTTGTTTGATTGGTTGTTTGGTTGGACGGTTACAGTTGATGATTCGATTGGTGAAGCTGACAGCAAAACCACCATTGTGGAAAACAACGTTTGACTGTTCCTAATAGTATTTTTTACACGCAACATATCTAGTGGTACCGAAGAACAACCAACGCAACGATTCATTTTTTCCACAGTAGAATTGGAGTTTTGAAGAGAAGCTTTAACCCTAATGAAAACTGAAAGTAGAGAATGACTCTGGTCGTAAATTGATAAACAAAAAGGAACCATTGTTGTATCTTCAGATGCCAGCCATACGATACGGTAGCGGTTCTTCCTCTTGTTGTCAGACGGGACAGTCGGATACTATTCAGTTGTTACGGTATTCAGTGCCGTACTAGTCTAGTACCTGGTAGTTACTACTACGGTAGCTAGTAGTAGATGAATTAGAAGAGAAGGCGACAGTTGATAATAACTCAACCTAAAAATATCTCATATTTGTGCAGCAACAACAACACCCCAACCTCATCACATCACATAGCACATTATAGCACATATCACATCACAACGTTACAACCATGTCCTTTCGAACGAGACGCACCTATTCCAATACACAAACTACGAGTTTCAACTCGGATAACAGCAGCAGTATCAGTGAACAAGTTGCTGATGCTGCTGCTTCATCTCAGTCCGATGGACTCATGCAAGATCACAATCAAAGGGTACGTATTATTTTTCGAATTCGTGTTATTCTTTTGTGGCAAGCGATAACATCGTACACACACACAGACATTTTGTACTGTAATGCGTGTTTATGTGTTTGTTTTTTCTTTCCCAAGGACGAAATACAAGAATTTGCTCAGAGATTTCGAGTCTTTGGTGTAAGATGAGGCTTTGCGGGTTCTGTACTCAGTCTCGTTGTTCCAGAGCTGCTCAAACTACTTCTATTGCTACGACCTAGTAATCGGAGGAGCTGATGTGGGATGAGAGATGGGACTTAGTTTCTCTTTGATGATGAGTACGAAACATTACAGCAGTATGATGCATATGGAGAGCCAAAATTCTTTGTTATACACTTTCTGGACAGTGAAAAGAGAATCTTCTCTCGGAGGGAAGACCTTTTTTTTTGTTTCATACGTTTTTATTACATTGAAAAGAGGATCCTGACACACCTAAGTTTGCTCTTCTTCTTTTTGAAATTTAATAGCAACCTCAATTCATTCCAGTCGATAATATTCACGTCGAAGCTCCTTCTGATTTACCCGGTGGCTACCAGATGGAAGTCGAAATTGAAACACATCACTGGCCCATTTTGATTACCATTCCCAAGGGAGGAGTCCGAGAGGGGCAGTACTTTGTTCCAGCGTCGGCACAGCTTCTCCGGAACCACGACGGCGGCAATAATGAACGAGGCGGATTCGATCATGGTAGGATGGTGGGAGACAATCCACATAACATTCCAGTTGGACATTGGAGAGATGGATTCTGGCATCTTTGTTCCCACGGAATTTGTCACGTGACCGTCTGGCAATCTTTGTGTTGTCCTCTGTGTAAGTAGTAGTTGGAATAGATGTTGTCTGATACATGATGTTGGAAAGACAAGGAAGTCTCGAATATGCTTTTGATTGATTGATGTTGCGTGGTTTTTGTGATCGATATGGTCCTCTGAAAACGACAGTTCTCTCATCGCTTCGTTATCCAATTTCCAGTGGCGATGGCGCAAGTTATTACCCGTCTGCAATTGAGCTGGTACGGTACACCAGCTTCCAATGTTGCGCAAGTCGCAATTGCCTTTCAGACTCTGGTTATGATGCTCGTGGCCTTTGTCTGCATGAGGATCTTTATCTTTTTGATTGTTGCCTACATGGACCCCAACGCCGACCCTGCAACCACTGTTTACACCGACCCAGAACCAGCCTATTTCTTTTTTGCGGCATTGGACGATATTTTGTTTTACATTTATATCGCTTTTTGTATCATTTTAATTCGGAATGTGCGAGCGCACGTCCGGGCAAAGTACAACATTCCGGAATCCGAAAACAGCTGTCGTCCAGGATGCGAGGATGTCTGCTGCAGTCTCTTCTGTCCTTGCTTTGCCGTCTCTCAGATGATGCGTCATACTTCGGATTACAACGAGTACCGGGGAACGTGCTGTAGTAGAACTGGTCTGGAAGGAAGTGCACCAGGCATTGTTTAAAAGGGAGGCAAGAAAGGCTTGTCGGAGCTTCGTCTCACCTGTAATTTTTATATCCTTAACCCTACGATATTTCTACCCAATCGTCTTATCAGTACTAGTACTATGCTACTACAGCATCGAATTTTCCAAAAAGTCCCTTTATTTTTTATCATCAGATCATAATAAGCCGACGCTGTGCTCATCAATTTGTAACAAACTACGTATCGTATCCAGTTAAAATCGTTTCCAAAGGGATAAAAAGACCAAAAATACGAATGCTAGCACCCAGAAAGAAACTCTGGAGTACTCCGACTGAAATTTTGGACGTAGCGTCCTCATGGATGCAGCTTCAACCCAATGACAAGGTGGTTGATATTGGCTGTGGGGACGGTCGCGTCTTGATTCATCTGGCAGCTCACTGGACAGCTCTCTACAATAAGGAAAAGAAAGACGAGGTATCAGAAAGCGAGCAAAGTCTTTTGTCCGTATCGTTTGTAGGGTTAGATATCAATCTAGAACGTATTAAAGAAGCTTCCAGTGCGTTGAAAAATGCCCAACAAGACGGGAGGGTACATTCTGCCCTTTCAATAAAATTTTATTGTGCCAATGCCATGGATTCCAAAGACTTGTACCAAGATGCTACCCTTTTTTTCTTATACTTGATACCAAGAGGATTAAAAATCTTCAAGCCCATCTTACTGGAGATATTGCGAGAAAGGTGCGAAAAACGAATGGCAGCATCGGGGGCAGGTGATAGCGGCAATTCCTCCAACAACAAGGGCGTACTTAGAGTTCTCACGTACATGTCACCACTGCCTGAAGAGGTATTTTTGAAACGACAAGTTTGTGAGGTTGCACATCAACCTGGGGCTGCATGGCCTGTGTTTCTTTATCATTTGGACGAGGAATGTCTTCCACCAATAGAAGAAGCTGACTATAGCAACACAAAGATTTGAGGGGAAACATGGGAAACCTTTGCTATAATATGTTTCAGGTTATTTTTCGTCACGGCCTCCTCTTTCAATTCTAAAATAGCTATGTACGCTTGTCTTATGTGGATTTTGGAGTGTGCGATTATTCTCAACGCTGAACAAAGATGTCTGCATCTTGGTTTATTGAGATGCCATTGTAAAACCCGGCAGAACTCCTTTGAGCTCGTGCATTTCGTTCATTCCAGTATCGCAAAAGCCGTTCAATTTCTAAATCTGTCAAAGGGTAATCTTCACTATCAGCCTGTCTGTATTTCGCGTGGAACCTGCGAAAGGCTTGAGTCACTTCATTGCGGTGGACATTGCCGCCTAACACCAGTCGTTTTTTGGCGAATTCTTTGAACTCTTCCTCTAGAATATTGTCTCGGTCAGAATCCTCGCGAGTTTGTTTCTTTTCGCCACTGGCAATGCGTCCAATTTCAAGAGCTCCTGCGCTGATTAAAAGAACTCCAGCCAATTGGAGGCTGATATTCACGGATCCATCGGCTAGTGAAATGATTGCAACATGCACAGCGCATCCAAAGAGAAAAAATAGGACACCCAGTAGAATTAAAAAGGGAGCTGGGAGCTCGCCAAACAATCCTTCGTTCCGGTCTTTGAGCCACTGTTCCTCCTCAGGATCGTATAATACATTCGCCACTGGAGTGGCTATTGGATTTGACCGAGATCCCGACAAAAACCATAAGGCACTTCCCCATAAGAACGCACCAAATCCCAAATCCAAGGTTCCGTTATTATCAAAAATAGATCTTTTCGGTATAGCCTTCTTAGCGAGTACTTTTTCTCTGGGTGATCTCATATCAGCACCGATCGTATCCAGCTCCACAGGAAACGTCTTGTCGTAGGCGGATGCAGATGCCGGCTTGCTCAAGAGCCCTACCAGCACTGCCACCGACATGGTTCCTAAGGCTTTTCTGCGACTTTGAATTTTATTGTCGTCGCTTTTGTTATCCAGATAGCTTTCAGGAGATGTCGACCTTTCAAGAGTTGCAGCTCTAGCTCCAGATACTGGATTCGAAAATGCTGCAACGTCAAAGTCTGCAGAGGTAATCGCAATTAACAGTACAGCTATTCGAGACCTTCTTGTAATAAACGCAGGCATGGTCATGTGATTCTGCACCATGTGATGTCCTACCAATTTGTTGATTATTTTATTTGATCAAGCACCACATCAAGAGAAGAGAGAAGTGTTGCTGAAGAAACGGAGAGATGGGAGATTTTATTTTTTGTAATGTATCTTTGCTGGCACGACTGCGTCAGACCCTAATTGATCAGCAATATTACTACGATACTACGTAACTGGTACTAGCTAGTAGACTAATACTGTTGGCGAAAGTGCCTAACTCAGTGGTCAAAAAGCCTACGTTTCAAGGCACTACTAGTAGTATCTAGTAGGACTGACTGATATCAAATAGTGATATCAGAGTCCTCTCACTTTTACAGTATTATCTAATAATAAATACAGAGTATCATCAAGTGACCATACCAAAGTATAGACATAGTGTTTGAATTGTCTATTCAACAAATACTACTACTACTAGCTACTACTACTAGGCTAGTGGTTTACCGCCGAACTAGATTATTACCTCCAATATCCTAGTTCTAAGGG
>Ga0210036_1005076_pt1 | contig 11676 bp, 7 predicted proteins | sample CryGeymeta201515_FD_185469 | JGI IMG/M metagenome (GOLD analysis project Ga0210036, IMG submission 185469) | Groundwater microbial communities from Crystal Geyser aquifers in Utah, USA - Crystal Geyser metaG 2015-15 (SPAdes) (version 2) | ecosystem: Environmental > Aquatic > Deep subsurface >...
AGTAGTAGTCTCCAGTAGTAGTCTACACCGATTTAAAAAACTTATTTATTTCATCATGACATCGACGTCTTCATCCTCGGACCCCACCGAATGCCTTCAAAAGACAAAAGTGGCTTTGCAAGAAATCAAAAAACAGTTGTTACCTTTTCTAAGAGATTTGGGTTTGGTAGATACGACAGCAACAGCAACAGCAACAGCAACAGCAACAATAACTACGAGTACTACGACGACGACGACAGCGACCACGACAAAGATTGTTTCCAACGAAGCATCCGAACCATCGACGACACAGGACACGCAAAAGCAGCAGCAACAGCAACAGCAGCAACAACTACATCAGAATAGAACCATTCAAGCTGCTGCTGCGGTTGCATTGGCCATGGGAACATTGCGGTACATGGGAGCAAGATTGCGAGGACTGGATCAGGGACGCAAATCCGATGATCCGCTGCGCATAGAACTCGACAATATGAGAAAGCTTATGGTTCGATTGCAGAAAAAAATAAACGACAAATCCTCTTCTTCTTCTTCTTCTTCATTATCATCAACATCAACATCAACAGCATCGTCTAGTCTTGCGGCGGGGAAAAAACGAAATCAAAACAATTCTGTGAAAGCAACAACAACGTTACCAGAACAACCTTCTCCTGCTGCTGAGACGCAAGAACCACTAGCAGCAGCAGATCAACCTGTTCAAAAAAAGAGGCGAAAAGAATCGAAATAAAAAGAACGGTTGCTCTTTTATTCATAAGTAATTGATTCAGCAAAATAAAATCACATAGAGTATTACGAGTATATTACAATAATATTAGTATATAAATTATAAATAGCTGGAAAAAAGTGGACAAAAAAATTGAAGTCCCGCATTTATAATGTTGAAACAAAATAAGGGGGATGGGGAAACATGCGTCTCCTCAAATAAAGAGGTAGGCTTCGTCTTCCTCACTGTCATTAGTGATTTCCTCGTTTTCTCTTTCTTCTTCTGCATTGGCGACTTTTTGTTCTGTTCCAAGATACAAACAATAACCGTCAAAAAAAGAAAGGAAAAAAGAAAGAAAGAGTGATACATAGTCGATAGGTGAGAACGTGTGAACATTTCGATTTATATATATATTAAAAACATTCATAAAACCAAATGGACGCAAACCTACCTTCTTGTTGCTGCTCTTTGGATAGAGGTAGTGGTGGTGATGGTGGTGGTGGTGGCGGCGGTGGTTGTTGTTGCTGTTGTTGTTCTTTCGGTGGTAGCGGTTGCTGCAATTGATGACTGACAACACCTGTTGTCGGGGGATTCTTCTTCTCATTGTTCTTGTCGTTCTTGCTGTTGTTTTGGTTGTTGTTGGCCTGTTCGGCTGCCATGCATTGCATAATATCCAGTTGTCGTTTCTGCATTTGAAGGTGGTGCTGGTATCGTTGTTGCTGCTGCAATTGTTGCTGCTGCAGCTGGTATTGTTGTTGTATGCCAAAACGTTGCTGGGAGGCTGCTGCTGCATGATGATAAAAATGCTGATGGGCATCACTACCAGCACTACCATTACCAAGCTGCATAATGGTAGCATTCGGTCTCGTTTTTACCCCGTGATTGGAATACATTAACATCCCATTGGTTGGATAGCTATACCTGTTATGTAGCCCAGGATTGGCAGGATTTTGTTTGTCTTTATTAGACTGTTGTTGATTGGAGACAATTTTGGGAAGGGAACTAGGAATATGCGAGACGGGAGGTGCTTGTGTTCCTGTACGATTTTCAGAAGATGCAAACGAGGGCGACGAATGCTTTTCACCACCGTTATTATTACCAGTGTTCAAGTTCTTTTGTGTTGGTAAAACAAGGTTGGAAGATCGCTTGTTTGGTAACTGAAGTTTTTTTCGTTTCGCATAATTGTATATACCATTGGCATCTTGATTTTGATTGCTATTGTTGTTGCCATTATTTCTATCAGGCAATGGCGATCCTCCTCCTTGTTTTGACGGAGTCATCGTAGGGTTTGTCGTGGCCATCATCATCATCATCATATTGTGAATGGTAGGTGCATTCTTTTGGGTCGGTGTTGCTGTTGTCTTCTTTTTCAGGGCTGCAGGCGCTCCCTCCTTGGCAGTTGCAACTGCCATGCCTGACCGTCCCCGCTTCTTCATTTCGTCCCTCATAGCTTGTTGAACAGCCTTGATAGCCATTTTACCATCTTTTTCGTCTTCCAAATTCAATTGATAATAACCAGGTTTGCTCTTATCAATGACCTACTCGAGGTGACATACAAAGGAATAATAGTAGTAGTAGTTAGTAGTAGTCACAAGGCATAATAGTAGGCGGTAGTGTGTGCACAAAATTGAGGGTGTTTGGTGGGCACTGGGCACAGCATGAGTGAGTCAATTAAGCACGAGAGTGCTACATGATAAACACTACCCCCCGACAACAACAGCATCAACGACAACAAATTCCACTACCAACTACCAATATACAACAACAATACCTAATGTTTTTTTTATTATACACTTACCAAAAATCTCCCACCCTTTTCCAAAATGGGATGAATAACGTGATCTGCCACGTAGGCACGCTTTTGAGCCCAATCGGAAGGTGTTATATTACTGTATCCGGGTGCATGCTTGCAGATCAGTTGGCGGTAGATGGAGTGCTGCCGAAAGTAATTTCCTCTACCTCCAGCGCCCAACACGGCATCCCGGAATGGATCTGGTTCGACCAGTGTCATTTGACCCATTTTATATTATTTATGTACTACAGTAGTATGTTTTGTTGTGTATTCTGTAGTACGCAAGTGCAGTAGATGTTAAGGAAGTATAGTTAAACTCTTGATTGATGATAGGTTATCATCAATCTTGTTGTTGTTGGAATATCAGTATTGGTAGTACTTACTACTACTACTAGGAGCTAGTAGTACTATCTACTAGTCCTCTACTATTCGAGTATTAGCTAGCTAGTATTAGTTCTACTACTACTAGCTATTAGTAGTAGTCTAGCTAGTAGCACTAAGGTAGGCAGGGTAATAAGTGGACTACTAAAATGCCAGAAAAGGGTCGTGGCAAGGCCCAAACACCTGGTGGTTTCACGAGTACTCGTCACTTCAATTTTTTACGTGTAACACTCCCGCATGGGAGTGTGGTTTCGACTTATTCGACTAAACCTATTTAAGAAGACGCACACACGTATCTCTTATCTTTCTTCGGTGGATACGAATGATTGATCAAAGAGCTACTCTAGCTACTACTAGTCTAAAGGCCTACTGGTAGCTAGTATCACTACTAATAGACTATTCTACTCCATAGTAAACGACTTTATTTAATTCTGGTATTTAGCTAGACTACTAGCCGACACAGAGGCATAATGATAATATTATTTTATGCATCACCTGTGTACGATTCGTACTTCGCAATGCCTACCTCCCAATCCATTTTATGTATGTCATTATTATTTTACCAAAGTGCTAAATCGGTTTGTTTTCTGGCCACAACAAATCGTTCCATGGACAAAAGGTGCGTGGTTGTTGCTGTTGGTTTGCCAACAAGAAATAAGTTTTGTGTTTGCTGCTGTTGCTGCTGCTGTTGTTCGGAAGAGGTAGTAGCATACAAATCGCGACAATCACTTGCAGTACAATCCCATTCGACTTGGAAACCTAAATCTTGCAAAAAATATTTCATCTGCTTGGGTGTAAAACCGGTAATCCACTTTTGATCCCTGACGATTTGTCGAACCGTTTCTAAATTATTCATAGTATTACCAGTACTAGGATGACCAACCTGGTCCTGGTCCGGAAGATGACGAGGGCGATGATGATCGAAGCACACCTCCTGATCGGCATACGTTAGCAGCAATACGGACCCCTTGGGAAGCACTTTGGTCAATTTGGTCAATTGATCTTCCGTAACTTCTTTCGGTACGTACTGCGTAATATCTTCCATAACAACCGTAGTAGGTTTGTTGTCCCAACTGTACTGTTCCGATCGTGCCAGTCCGTGTTTTTGGTGCGATGCTACGTAACTGATCTTTCTAGATACCAATCGCTTGGCAATATGCAAGGTCTGATCCATCCGACCGGCCACGGTTAGTTTGTTCAACTTGTCACGAAAGACAGATTCTTGATCAATCTCGAATACATGAACGTTATCACCCAACGGTAAACGAAAAGCTCGTGTATCCAAACCTGCCTTCAAAATGACAAGCTGCTGTTGCTGTTGCTTATCATTTTTGCTATTATTGGCTCGAATACTGGACATGATTCCATCGTCGATCCATCGTGTCCGAACAGTTACCATTTCCAACAAACCAGGATATTGACGGTACATTTGAAGTTTTCCTTCCTGTTTCCACATCCAATCCCTCAACCAATCAAGATTTTTCTCGTTGTGTGTTTCTTGCACCAAAGAAAACGCCGATAATGAGGACAACAGGTTGAGTTTTTGGATACTGCTGCTGCTATTGACGCTGCTATTGCAATCTTTTGTTTCTCCTCCTTTCTCTGCTCCTCCTGACAGCATCACCTCCACCGCTTTGGACAATGAGCCACAGCCGTCAGGCTGGATCTTGGCACCATGACACAACAAGGTGTTTTGGAGACTGTGAACTTGTCCCATACTAGTGCCTATTTATTTTAAATCAAGATTGTTGTTATTACTGTTCCTGTTGCTGCTTCTACTGCTGGGTGTCTATTGTGTATATGGACTGTGCTCTTATCAAATTTGTTTTTACGTAGTTTCAGAGTCGTTTATCTATAAGCAGAGCGCCACTATTCAAGGAACTCGCTCATCCATCCGTCCTCCCCATGCGGAGTACTCCCACGAGTGGTATGTACTACTAGCTAGTAGTAGTAGCTAACTAGTACTCGAGTATGCATTATTTTGTTTTCTGTCTGCGTTGAATCCATGATGTGCTCCTTGAAGATCTTAAGAAAATAGAATATCAGCGATTTTACTTCTATTAATATTATTATTTTGTAAATCAATCCACCCACCCAATTAACCCAAACGCTAATGCCTAAAGATTCAGATTTATTACAGCAGCGTAAAAAGCTAGTGTGGAGACTCATGAATATTAGAGTAAATATTGAATATTATGATAATAGTAGGAGTAAACTAGACTAGTGTGTGGATACAGAGCAGGCATAGGCACACGACCTAATAGAGTAAGACCTAACTCCTGAGTCCTATCATCGTCCCTAACAGGAGACAAGGTAAACTGCCGTAGTCCACCTGGGCTTAATTTGGCAGGAATTCTCTTGTACTCTAGCTAGAACGAGTAGCTACTAGCTGGAGTAATATCTACAGCTGTAGCATGTCTAGTAATATCTACTAGCTTACTAGCCTAGCTATGCAAGGTTACCTTGCCTTTTTTATTACTTTGCTGGTATATTTGTTTAGTGCTCTCGGTATTGACAATCTCACGGGAGCTGCTGGAGCAGGTACGGCTGTCATGTGAGCGGGACAGATGTGATGCAGAGACACTTGGCGAGTAGGATTGGAAACCTGGCACTCTTGTTGTTCTCGGGCAACCGTTGAACTTCTTTCATCGTTCCGAACGGCCGCTTGGCAGTTGCCCGTCGTTACACCAATGCAAAACTTGGCAGATACCGTCATTCGAGTTCGATTGTTCTTGAGTGTCACAATGTTAGGTTCTTCGGTAAAGCACTTAACATCTTCAATGCAATTTTCTGTACTGAGGTAATTCCAGGGTGCACTTGTTCTTCCAAAATAAATGTGATAATCGCGAAGACTGCTTCGTGGTGTACTCGTTACGAAAACACCACAGGGTGAATATTTAACCAAGTCCGCAGTGAACCGTTCGCCATACAAAAAGTCACACGAAAGACCATCATCGGTGGTATTATCAATGTTCTGTACAGTTGTTATAGACTTCGCCACGGCAACACTTGGCGACAGAAATTTCGGAATTGTCTGCTCTGGTTTGCCAATGTACAGCGCCACTCGATCCTTTCCGTAACGGTTCAGAAGCATTCGCAACGTTTCCTTTTCATGTGGCTGATCCATGGTACTAAATATATGAAGCCGTAGTGACTCTGCGGACTCTAAAAAGAGGGCCGATGTGTGTCCATTACCAAAGCCTTCAATACATACGTTCAGTGGTCGATGTTCCATCCTTGCTACATATGCCGCAAGCTCAGAAACAATTGTTCCCAGAATAGTAGCCTGACGAGGTCGTCGGTTGGCATTCGCCTTTTTCTCGGTTAGGCCAGCCTCGCTGTCGAAAGCTTTCCACATTTCTGCCAGGGATGATGGGATCCGTGTCTCCGTTGCATTACTAGGACATGCACGAGGCCTGATACGATCAGTAGTGTCTATTGCGGTAGAGACTGCAGAGCTCATTTCTCGCTGAAAGACATCATCAAGGTGAGGACAAATGAGGCTTTGCTCTTCTTCCGCCAAGTTGCAAGTTCCGAGATTCGGAGCCATGAATACTCGTTCTTCTTCTAACAGACAATACTCTGGTCGCACAAAAGCCTGAGCACAGGTCCTTCTTGGAAAAATTTCAGACCTCCATAAATGATTTGACCAACTCGGATAGGTCGGGGCGATCGAACTGTTTTCTCCGATCATACTGGTGGTAAGTGTATTGTAGAGATCAAACCCCGTCGCAAGACGGTTCGTATTACGGAAAAGCGCATCCAGCGAGAGTCCTGAAAGATTCTTGGGAACTATAATTTCTGTCCATGGTCGCAAAGCCTCTTGTTGAATACTGTAGTCAGGAGTTGACGGGCCTCCTTGCAAACCATGGTCTGAACGGAGCACGATGATTGTGTTCTCCATGTTAGGCCTGCTTAGCATACGCTTCAAAAAGGAAGAAAGTAGTACATCATAAGCTTCAGCTCGCATCGCCATGCTGGAAAGAAAGGCAGTATTAGTCTGTGGGTCTAGTGGTAGCGAGACTGGTATTGACAATTGCACGTCTTCGCGAAGTTTATGACGTACCTTTCAAAGCCTCCATAGTAGTGAGCTGCAATAGCATTCAAGTAGGCGAATTTTGGTGTTTCCTGATAGGTGTCCCACATACTCTCGACATGGTCAAGACTGACTCGAGGGCTTTCGTAGAATCCTCTTGTATCGGCACATAATGGTTGACCGGGAGGAGGATTGGGTGAATACAGAAAGGCGGGTTTTTCCATTTGAAAAGTTTGCTTTCCCGCCTTTCGCTCAACTAGACGACAGAAGAACTTTGAAGGCAAAATATCAACCTCCAAAGGGAACATGTTGCCCTGTGGGACCCAAACTGACCCTTCGTAACAAAACTCTTCCGCAAACAGTGTGACATATCCAGCTTCTTTTGCAATATCAAAGATCCAAGGGCTTCTTTCCTCATCGTCCGTGAGACAAAAAGTTGCACTAGATCTGTGTCGATTTACTAGCTCCATCTCATAGGCTTGATGACTTCTGTCCATGCAAAGTGTCCGATTCCTTTCGTCTATTGCCAACCTAGTACAGGCTTCTATTCCCGTAGTGACGATGCATCCACCAAAGGCTGCAATTTGATTTGGAATAGAATTTGATCCCACGACCGAAAAATATTTAAATTCGGCTGCACAGAATGTTTTGTTCAGGCCGCAGCTATATCCAGTAGGGTCATTCTCATTTTGTTTTAAACGGAGTGACTTTACAAATTCCCGTGTACGAGGAAAATGTCGCTCTGCGTACGCTGTGGAGACGCTATCAACTTCTAAAATTAAAATGTTGTGCATCGGTCTTTTCAACGCCAATGATTTTCTTGCAAGTTTCTTGGTTCGCTTCACAATAGCTGGGTCCCGTTGAACCTCAATTTTAACAGATCTGGCGGGACCACAATCCACTATTGCAAAGCTCTCTTGTGATGTATAGTATTGATCATCTTCCCAGGGATGGTTGGTACAGTCATACCATGGTCTGTTGCTCGTCGAACAGACACAGTTCTTGGTTTTTTCTGTACTAAATATGGCCGTTGATTGATTCACAATACATCTTGGTGTAGTAATTTTGTGAATTGGCGGAATATCAGCATAAAAAGAGAGCATCGACGGTGGATCGGGCATCCGGTTTTTGTGCTCTCTCGTTGAATTGCGAAGCATGTCGCATATTTTCGTCGGGATACTTGGAGTTGTTGCGCATGATTCACGGTTTACCAGAAACGGTTGAAGAAATGATGACGATGGCGAAGCATTCCCGACGCCGCTTGTTAATATACCATCATCCAATTTTAACTCCAAAATATCAGCAATTGTGTTATAGAGGTCCAACATCGTTGTCCATTTTGTTCTTGCATTCGCCTCGAGGATCAATGACGACGATGCTTTTGTTTTCGGAGTATGCAAGTATAGAATCGGTTGAGCAATTTCTTTTCTTCCGTGGGACGAAAGCGCATAGGGACCGTGGTGTAGACCATGATCTGAAAAGAGAACCATCAAGGTATTATCCCACGCGGAGCAAGGCACAGGTTGCCAGATGCTGGAAGCAGTCGTCGTGTGGCTACTGGTGCTGGCAGCAAAGTTCATCCCGCACGAAGCTTTTGCTTCATAAAGGGCAAATAAAAAGGTCCAAAGTGGATCATCCAAGATTCCTTCCATTGTTTGCGTTTCTTCGTGAGCATCAACAAATTCCAACATGGCCGCCCACGGCTGTTTATAATTGCTGCTGTTATCATAACGGTCGTCGCCACCGCTACTATAGGCACGAATAAAGTGGGTGGTATAATCCAATAGGTGTTTGGACGCGTGAGTATCACCAAGACAATTGGGCCTTTTGAATCCATAACAAAACATGCGTTCCAAGGCACGACCATGATCGGGTTGAAACTTCAAAAACTGCAGGTCGTCGTCATCGGCATCATTAAGCACGCATTGATCTTTGGCTTTGAGTGTGGCGTATCCAAACTTTCGAAGACTCGTCCACAATGATTTTTCGTAATTTTGCAGAAGCTTATTTCCGGTTGATAACGTCGACGATTGTTGTTGTTGTTGTTGTTGTCGTTGCTCATTGTTTTGTTGTTGTTCTTCATCTTCAAAATGGTCCGGAAAGCCCATCGGGGTAAACCGATCAAAGGACGTAAAATTCAATTTTTGGAGGAGAGCATTCGTTTTCATGAGGGATCGTTTGAATCGTGCACGACTAATGGGATTCACTTTTATTATCAATAGATTAGGTCTGGTGGTGGTTGTGGTGGTGGTGGATGCATTGGTACTATCAATTCGATAATTTGTTCTTTCTGTTGGACCCTCTTTCGCGAAGAAACTAGCTTCGATTGTTGCTTTATTTTTTGTCGAATTATTTCTCTGCCTGCCTGTTAAAATCCGCGATGTACAATCGATCTTATCGCTTTGATTGCAAAACACCTTGACACAGACAGTTTCCGAATTATCAATGGAATTTCCAGAATACCAAATATCTTTCAAAAAAGTTGCAGCAATATTTCTGCTATGGATCACAGGTTTACTGTTGTTGTACACTCGGATGCCTTGACATGATACAATGAGTGGTAACTGTTGTTGTTGTTGTTGTTTTGTGGGTTGTCGTTGCTGTCGATTGGTATTTTTGTCACCGATTGATGGAGGTGATGATGATAATGATGGTGGTGGTGTCCCAAGGTATGTATTCCACAAGTAGTCATTTCGTTGTTGTGACTTGGCAAATTGTACGTCTAATTTAGTTTCGGAACACTCTTTGTATTTGATTCCCTTTTGTGCTTTTGTTGTCGACATTAACTTTGGTTGATAATGCGTAGCCGATGGAATGGCCAGGTCGAGTCCTTTCGTGGCAAAGAAAAAGCCCAATACTGGAGTGTTGAACGCATTGGCACGAGTTTGCAATATGTCCTGAAAAATGTTTTTGTTTTCCAATGTTAAATCCAAATTGGGACGATAAATATTCGGATATTCTTCTTCGGAATCTGACGATGACGACATACCGTGTGATATAGACAAGAGTTGAACTTTGTACCGCAAATTTAATAGTTCTGTCAAAGCTTGAAAACCGTAGTCCGTTGCTTCGTTGGTTAGCAAATGTTGCTGTTGTGGATAAATACCGAATCCTACCACCAAGTACGAAATATGAACGGATTTCAAAAGATTGGCAAAGAGAAAGTCGAGAATTTCATCATTTTGCCATTCATGATCAATAAAGACCAATCGAAATTTTGTTGGTTGTTGATTGCGCTTGTTGTTAGGACTTTCCTTTTGCCACCACAACCACTTCCAATGATCATTATCATCATTCAAAGTCGTCAGGCTGTTGTTGTTGGTGCTGTGATTAGTCCGTCCGTCCGAAAAAGAAGAATAGTTCCAACCAAACAAGGTGTGATGTTGTTGACAATATGCTTTTAACAGCATAGATTCTCCTACAGAATAATTCAATTCTATCCTTCGAAAATCTTCTTCATGAGTACATATTGATGATTGTGGTTGTGGTTGTTGCTGTTGTTGAAAGGTCATCACTAATTCTGGAGCTCTGGGTGCTACTACCAAAACATTCGATTGAAAAGCTGTTGTAAAAAATAATCGATGATCCAAAAGTCGTGTAGCCAAATCTCTCATGACGTAACCAAACAGTGGCCGTACCACCACAACCACAACCCCACCCACTTCCTTTGTTGTGTTTGTCGGTGCAGTTATTACATGATTGTAAAGAACATATCCTGGAATACGACAGGGAGAATACTCCTTCAAAATTGTTCGACCATCCACTGGCTCTGGATATACTGGTGGAAGCGTATACTTTTTCTTTTGCTGCTTTTGTATTGCGTTTGGTTGTGGTAGTTGAGGTTTCCTGCGACTATTTCTTGCTATCATTGGTGGTTTGCGTTTCAGATTTCGTACATTCATGATTCTATCGGTTCCCTTTTTGACTCCAAAACCAAATCTTCCACCATTTTCGTTTGCACTGATGATAGTAGTATTAGCTTTTGTCGTAAGGGGAGTAGTACTGCTAGTAGTACTATTGGTTGTTTTTGCATGACCATTGGTATAGTTGCCTTCTGTCATTGCGACGACATGTGTTTCTCCCCGTTGCTGTTCTTGCCACTGTTTCCGGGTCAAGTATCCATAATTCAAAATACAAAGCGTCACAAGAACACCTGCAGCTAGATATAATAGCAAGCGCAACAACCAAATGCGATGCTTCTTTTTCGTAGCAGCAGCATGTGTTCTCGTAACAACAACACCTGATGATGATGATGATGATGATGGCCGAGTTGTAGACTTGTCATTGTGCTCCCTACTACTAATAGTCGTAGTGGAACGAGACATCATAATCTTGGTTCTTGGTCATCAAGGATTTGAAAATAAAATAGCTGCTCACCTCTCTCCCAACCAACTCCCAACCAACCAATCAACCTGTTACCTGCAGAACACTACAGAACATAGAACACAGAACAGAGACTTGTTTTGCTAAAAGTTACTGTATTATTAGGTACACGAAATAAATAAAAGTCATGGTCGACAACTAGTATGAATAGAAGAAATAAGTTTGCCTAGCTACAGTAGTAGGCACTTTTTTTTGTACCTGGTAATAATCACAACGGATACTCATTGAGAAAATTTAATCGAAAAAAAAATAGAGAATTGTTATCACCATTCCCGGGATATGGAAAAATCCCGGGGCTGTGTATCCAATTTTCCGGGATATCCATATCCCGGGCTTGTTTGACGATTTAGTGATCACCAATTCAGGGATATTGAAAAATCACGG
>Ga0210036_1005079_pt1 | contig 11671 bp, 6 predicted proteins | sample CryGeymeta201515_FD_185469 | JGI IMG/M metagenome (GOLD analysis project Ga0210036, IMG submission 185469) | Groundwater microbial communities from Crystal Geyser aquifers in Utah, USA - Crystal Geyser metaG 2015-15 (SPAdes) (version 2) | ecosystem: Environmental > Aquatic > Deep subsurface >...
CAGCCACCAGGACAAGAGGGGGAGGAGAGGATGTACTACTACTACCTAGCTACCACCAGTGGTGGCCAGAATAACAAGTAGTATACTAAGGTGTAGTAGTACTACTAGGCGGTGGTTGAATGATGGTTGTGCAGATGTGTGTCATTGTGGTGCAACAACAAAATTATGTTGTGGTGGTGCAAAAGCAAAAAATTCGGCACAGGGGGTAAATACCCCCTGGAATTGCAGGGGGTAAATACCCCCCTGCAAACAGATGAATCCTAATCTTAGCTATAATATTATTATTACATACTGAGTACATCCTTTCAAAAACGAGAACTCAGCTTACTGGATTTGAAGAAACTATATACTGTAACAAGCAAGACCATCTTTTATGATACAGAGAATGATAAACGAGCATCATCGGAATTCGATTTTGAACAAGTCAAAAATTGCGGATGCTCGTAGCTCTTCTATAATGAACTTTTAGGTGTATTCTACCCAGAATCTAGAGTCATTGTACGTTTCGACCAGGGGTCTTTCGGTATGAACCTAGTAATAGAACGTAGATAACCGTGTAGCTACTCAATCCAACAGTCCAACGCATCCTATGATTCACTGCACCAATCTACTGGTACTGTGTAATAGTCTTGTTATGTATGACGATAGCCCGGTTCGTACCAACTCTGTGTCTTGGACCATTGCTTCCAGTCAAATACGAATGCGTTTTTATCATTCTTTGACAAAAGTAGCCGTTTATTTTCATTGCAACGTTCAATTTTAGTTTGCAACCTAATTGAACTCATCCGACGGATCGTCGTGGCGAGTTTCGTGAGCTCAGATCGAGCATCTGTAGTCTTCGTTTGTGAATGATCCTTGTATTCACATCGTTGTTTCGCAAAGGCCTCCCAGTCAAAATCGGCAGCGTTCGTAGAATTTTTCTCTGACATGGAATTCGATCGTTCCTTAGTGTCTAAGGGTTGTAATTTTCGAACAACAGGAGTGGGCGTAGATAGGCAACGTGCCACTGGTTTCTTTCGCGAGACTCGTGGCTTCGTGTTTCCATCGGAGGCTGTTTTTGTGGAAAATGGCACTAATGTTTTCAATTGCCCTGGTCGAAAAGAACTATTGGCAAACTCGACAGGAGGTGCAACTAAAAGTCTTGGTTTAGTCTGAAAAGGAGTGGATAAGCTACGTCTCAAATGTCTGTCTTTCCCGACAGTATAACCTCGTGGACGGCGTCGACACCATGCAATGTCGGAACACTGCTGTTTATCTTTGGGATGACTTCGTTTCAATTCTGGAGCACGTCTAGAGCTGATTTGCTGCTTTAGCACACGAACCTCAAACAGAAAATTTTCCAACTCACAAGAAGTGCAGGATGCGCTAGTACTATTGTCAAAAGAGTCGTTTTGATTGTGCCGGTACTGGCCATGACGACAGAGAAATGGGATATTATCTTGCGTTAAAGTCTTGTTCATAGTTTCACTTTCAATCTTTTGATTGTTGCTTAGGCTTCTTCTGTTGCACATACTAAGAAATAAACTGAACTATTTGAGAATCTAGGCACATCTGATTTGATAAGCTAAATTCCTGTATGCGCGATTCAATTCCTGAGCGCGAATGAGCGACAGCGATGCCTACTGATCTCTGTCTTTAAGTCATAAATTAGGAAAAGAAGTGCTGTTTCCAAGAGTCATGTTTCATGTTTGAGCTTGTGGTACCAGGTACCACTACTACTGCTAGACTACTACTAGTATTCTTATTCTACTAGTATTGTACAACCTATTAATCTTGGCATCTCTTGTTGGAAACCTAGTTGTTCCAGCACAAAGAGAGAATGTTTCGCTGTCTACAACTACTACTACTGACTTACTAGCTAGTAGCGAAGACCACTGGAACATCGAGCAATAAAAATCATTTAATGATGTCAAACATACTTTTAAAAACAAAAATGTAAGGGCTGCTGCTTCAAGCCGTCGGAATTGCGCCGCCTCGACCATATTCTATTCATGGTGTGCTCGGATGTGGCTTACTACTGTGAGGCCAGACAAAAGCAGTACTCTCGTCAGGCCTCAGGCGATAGGCAGTACTCCGTCCAATAGCTGCCTAGCTAGCTAGCTAGTATCTACATTTAAATTTCGGCCGAGACGCAGTCACATCAGATCGCATAGGAAAAAAACAAGAAGCTATAACTAGACCTACTCTGCAGAACAAATATGGAGCAGTACGGTAGGGTTGCGGCGGAGACGAATGAACGAGCAAGACTCTTCTGTTTTCGCTTGCTTGCAGTCCCTGGGTGAAAATTAAATTTGAACGCCAACCCTTGGGATGCCACGCGGAACCTGTTCTGATCCAACAAATAATAATGGAAAATGAGATTTTTTTGAAAATCCAATTTTAACCATCATGTATGTTGTCTGCCTTTGCCGCTCGTCTAGCTGTTAACCTGCTGCAGCCAATCAAAAGAACTTCACAGTTGCATTTACAGTATTTTTTATTTGCAACAAAGATCAAGCACGCACAACAACAATCTTCGTCACTGCCATGTTAAGAACGGCGCTATTGATCATATTATATTATTTCCGCACTTGTTGCCACGGCTTTTCTCCAAGTTTCCCATTAGTAGCTTCTGCTCGTTCGCTTCTAATTTCATCACCATCATCACCGTCGCCATCAACGTCGCCGTCGTCGTTTTTAAGTTTGGCCAGACGGAAGAAACCCAATACCAATATAAACCCTAACAGCCCCAGTAAAAAGAGTGCTGAAGATCTTAGCGAAGACTTCGGTGATGATGGTGATGGTGGTGGGCGTGGCGACAACGAAGAAGACGGTGGTGTGATTGGAATGGGTCCCAATTGGATCGAACGATCTTTTCCGCTAGATACTATAAAACCATCGTCCTCGGCTAAAGATTTGAAAAGCGTTGAAGATTATAATTTGGGAATAAGCGGTATATCGTTTCAAACGGGAAGGTTGAGTAAGCGCATGTATGATGTCATTATGACAAAATCTCAATTTGCTGACAATCCCAATGATGACATTAAAAAGGCGTTTACGTTGTGTGCCATGGACTTTACCGCCAAGGAAGCCACCAAAGCAGCTCTCAAACAAAATGGATTAGAAATTGCACTCGCTGAGGACGAAGAAGCTGAAGGAATGTGGGGCGATTTGGATTCGATTCGATTATTAGATCCACAATCCGAGGAACCAATTCCCGGAAAGCTGTACGATTCTACGGAAGAAGCCATTGATGAAGGTGGCTGGACTCCAGGACAACCTTTTGACTTTGTCGTACGACAAGTTCCAGCCAAAATCAAGGAATTGAGCTTGGATGAACTGATTCAAGCTTTGGATCCCAATGGAGAATTGCGCCAGCAGGCCAAAGAAGCCAATATGACACTGCCAGACGAGGATATCAAGAGCCTGGTCGATCTGGCCAACGATAATGTCCGTCGAACAGAAATGGCGTCACGAGGAGCTACCACCGAACAAGAAGCCTTCACCGGCTATCCAGGGGCAAAGCGTGGATATACTCCCATTCAAATGAAAGATTTATGCGCCACAGTGGAGAATGGGACTCCAGCACATGATACTATGATGCATGTAATGAATTCTTTCGTAGCTCATGGAGCATTGGTAGTGGACCTCACCAATGGCGGAACTGATTTTGAGTTGGCCAAAGAAATGGCCAACATGTGGAAAGCTATTGATTTTTTTTACAACGGTGACATTGACAATGAGAAGAGAGTACAAATGCTCCCACCAATGACAACCATTATGGACACAGGGTCGGCAACAGCCGTGGCGGGTTATGCTAGCTACGATGCAGACTCTATGCAATTCCTCGAGACGAGACGAAATCGCAAAACAAAAGAGTTGCTTCCTGCTGAAGTGTCGTTGATCTTAGGCGAAGATGCCACTTCCTCACTCAGGAGTGTCTTTGATGCCGTAAGTGAGGCTGGTAAGCGAGCAGTCCAGGTCGCCGTCTTTGCTAGTACGTCGGAGGCAGGTGCGTTTGTAATGAATGAAGACCCAGAAGAAAGTGCTGCAACAGCAGCTACTCTATTGGTAAATGAATTACTTGATGATGGTAGTGAGTCCGTAGGAGATGGTGATTATCCAATTTGCATGAGCCCCCATCGGCTCTGTCGGTATACAAACAACCAAGCCTCGCAATTAGCTGATGAGGAGGAAGCGGAGGAACAACAATCTTCGTCCCGTGAAGTCTTTGGAGCTCATGTAGATAGTACCTGGGTAACGGCTGTTCCAGCTGCCGCCGTCAGTGGATTGGAGGTATTCGATGAAACGGAGGAAGAATGGCTTCGCCCAGAACTTGCTGCGAAATTGTTTTGGCAAGAAGAACAGAAGAAAAGGGGACAGAACCCCTCATCATTCTTTGAGACAATACCAGAGGCTGGAGAGGCCCTTCCTTGGCACAGTCGGTATGTAGTTCTGATGCCTGGCGAGCTACTACAGTTGGCAACAAGAAACGAAGTACCGGCCGCAGTGCATCGCGTTGTACACACCAAGTATGCAGCTCCAAGATTGAGCGCACCCATTCTTTTACGGTGTCGGCCGGGTGTAAAAATGAATGTGCAACGCTACTTGGGTGATTCAGATGGAGATCCTCTGTTGCAGCAGTGTAACAACATGACCATTGAGGAGATCCATGCCGCTCTGCAACCAACCTCATTTCAATAGCATTAGGTTTTCGCATCAGTGAAAGGCCCTCTGGATAACTTGGCTGCTGTATTTTTCAATTGTATCTCCCCATAGTTCAATTACAGCTGTTCGTGTCTTTCTGTTCTCGCAGTACAAATCCAGAACAACTCAAGTGAAAAAGGAATTGGCTCTATTACTACTAGTAATACAGTATCTCGACTTTAACCAACCCATTAACAACTTAAATAACTATGACAATACAAAAAACTAAGAAGTTAACTGTTGGTAGACTAGTAGTAGGCATTAATTAGTCCTGTTATTCAGACACTAATTAGTACTGTATTAGACAACGCAAGGCTAAGCTCATAACCAAATCAGCCGCCGCAACACAACGCCTCTAGCTAGTACGAGGCGGAGCGGCGAGGAGAAGGCAAATTAACAGCCAGGGCAGGAAGGTATCGCCGCGAGGGGGCAAGTAGTAGTAGTAGTAGTGGATGCAACAAGGACAGAAGAAGAAGACGATGAGAGGACCACGAAGGACACCGGAGGCGTAGAGGATACGACGAGGCCGGAGGATACCAATAGGAAGGAGGTCGATGCAATACCACTGATCCTAGCTTGTAGTAGCGCTACTACTACTAGTAGACTACTAGTAGTACTACTCCGTATCAGTTAGTAGAGTACTAGTAGTACCTGGTAGTACCTGGTAAGAGAATTGAAATATTGAATCATGGTACCAGCTAGTAGTACCACTAATCAACTGGTTTATTGTTTAGCGTTGGAGTTTGTAGATTCTTTTTACATACTGTAGCTCCTAATACTCCAGTAATAACCATCATCGTGATGATTCAACGCTTTGCCTCTATACAATGTTTTAGATACTCTTGGAACCTCTCACACCATATCTCTTTCATCCGCTGCTGACTGAAGATTTTCATCTGCTGCTGAAGAGATAGATAAGCAACATGTCACACGTGCCAAGAGCACACCCAAGACCTTTTAAAAGACTAATGAGCGCGAAATAGTGCCAATAGAGTGATAGTATGATCTTAATTAATACTGCAATATTTTCGTCGAGTGTAAATAACTTATTATCATTTTATAAGGCAATCACACATACTGAACGAACAGTCCGATAACCTTCGCTGACCTTTAGCTACTTCATCAACAATCATCACAGTATGTTAATAATAGAACTAATAGGGTAGAAAGAATATTTTCCTGAATATCACACCCTTTCGCACGATACACTTTTTGACGAAAACGAGAAATTACAGCACCTGCTGGAGAAGCGACAACAGAAAAGCTTTATACTATAGACACTACACACCACCCGCACCCCGGCTTAGAATGATCCCGCAACCGCTGTGGTGTTTCAGCAGTTACTCCGATGATGGTGACAAGATAAGAGAGTGTGACAGTGGCAATGAACAGCAACATAGCGATGCAACCACCGAGCGACAGCCAGCAGCAATAGTGAAAGACAGTCAAGTGAACAACCGCAACGACACTGGCGATTCTGCAGAACCTTACAAATGCCACCTTGATATTGAGATGCTGGAGTTCATACTGGACTCGTTTATTTGTCTCTTTCCAGAACCTACGGGGCACTGCAACCCCTACAAATATGATCACCAGGACAGTCCTTCCCTCATCACCGACGTTACACCTCTTGACGACACACAAGCCTGTGTGATTAGTGACATGGACGAGTCTCGTTTGTTTCGAAGGGGCCGATTTTACAGAAGAGGTGTTCAATATGACTATTTTAAAGTTATTGAGTGCACGAATTGTACTTGCAATGATTCTGCAGCATCATCGTCGCGCGGCCTGCGCAGGGGCATCAAGTATTGACCCAGCTAGACCTCTGGGAGGTCTGCATGCATACCAACAGAAGCACGAAGGGTAGGACGACGAATTTGTCGTCTTTATTGTGGGGAAGTATTGTTTTTGCTAAAGGGTTGCATTGCAAGAGTTGCATCGCACTTTGTATGGAAGATCTTCTGTTTTTCTCGAGAGATGGTGTGGTAGTTGGAAAGGCGTGAGCAGTAACCTCATTTATTAATAGAGGTCTATCTCGGATCTTGGGCTAGTTGGTTGCGGACTTCTTATGGAGTGCCGCCGCCAGCAGTGTACAAGAGTAGTCTCTTACGCGGCCCTCCACCATCTGCCTTGGTATCATCAATCTCCGCGATGATCGTTTGAGACTACTGCAAGGCATTTAAAGTCCAACTTGCACATACTGAAAACATTTAGTTGTATTAATAGATGTATCATTTATGTATCATTTTTAAGTAGTCCTAGTGTAAAAACCAGACTGAAATGGGCGAGCGCAATATCATCATGGGTTGGACATGGATACGGGGATGGTGATAGTAAAAGACAACCAAAGACTGCTTGAAGGTATCATGCGGCTGTTTTCAAAACTCCAATAGCCAGTCGTAAACCAGAGGGACAAATTAGCCTTAAATATCTGATGTTTACACATCAATCTCGGTCAACGCGCTCAAAAGCCGCTGCCACAATCCGACCCATCAGCTTGCAGGGCTTGAAGAAGGAATACCCAATTTCGCCTTTTGCTTTCGTCGCGGGATTCGATGGCAATGGCCCTGCCAAACAGCCAATGATTATGTGCGGCATCCCGGCAGTGTATGTAACATTTTGAATCACAAAAGCGGAACGCATGACCTTCCTGGTCTCATCATAGCGAGCCTGGTAGTTAGTTTGCTTACAGAAAAAATATGCACACGTTCAAGCATAAAGATTGACCAGTTGTCGCCAAGGTAAACATGATTTATGGACGGTTGCTTTCGGCGCCTGTAAACGTAACTAGAATTCCTAAAAAAATGTGGTTTTTTATTCAGGATATTTTATTAAGGATCCAGCCACCAATGCAACCGGCGGATGCCTTGTCCGCACCACGAATCAAGGCGTCACAAATATATACGTTTCGTTCTCCGGGCAAGAAAGCAAAAACAAGTATTTAAAAAATTCAGCCATGGATTAATCTCGTCGCCCAGGCTTGTTGGCTTAATTTACCAGTGGACCCCTATGTAGTATTCAAAGCAAGATTGTTTCTTCGATCGAGGTCAGCTTTAGCATAGTGGCACGGCGTCGAACAGAGGAGAATGACTGTGCGAAACATACTACTACTACTAGTACTAGTAGTCAAGTACACTACTACCACAGGTCAGGTGGAGACTCTGCTACCACTATTAGTACAAAATAATGCAAAGACAGCATTGTGATAGGGTTAAAGGTCAAAATTCTCAATAAAAGGCTAAGTCATCCGGGTTGGTCAGTCGGAATCGAATAAAAAATACTCCAAGTAATCAGCATCGCTGTTATTCAAGCACTTCTTATCCAATTAGACATGGAAATACAAAGGGGAGAGTCCTACTGTGGCAGAGTGAGCTATAAATTGGGCCGGGCAGGTCAAGAAATATGAAGCAGCTAGAAGCCAAGAGGAACTACGATCATCAGCTTAGTGCATTCACTTTTTGCTATTCAATGAAGAAAGAGGGTAGTGGGGTTACGCTGCAGCGCCTTAAAAAGAAATAGTATGGTACGTCTTGGCGAAATCAGTGGCGTCTGCTCCTGATGAATACTATCTGGACGATATCCCTGGCTCTGTGGGCGTCGATTGGCTGCTGCTTTCTTCAACACATTCTTTACTCAAGTGAGTTTGGCAAATTATGATTTATATCGCTAGTGGACACTACTTCTCGCATTCGCAAACGCAGACAATTTTCATCTGTTGACCTTGACAATCCTTGAAAATGCTCTGCAGGGAAGAATTGTGTTGTCATCTAATAAGAAGCGAATTTTGGCCGTCCTGTCTAGAACAACGAAATACTTTGCGTCACTTCGAAAACAGATCAGAACCCAATTAAAAAAACTACCAGGTACAACTGAAATATAAATACGGTTATTCAATACTCGCAGAAGTAAATTTTTTTTGTAGTCTTCGTTTGACTCTTTTCAGTTGTTTTTGATTTCATTTTTATAGCCACCACAGTTGGATATTGAGTACTAGTACCTGGTACCACCAGGTACCAGGTCCTATTTGAGTTCTCGGCATGGTAAGTATCCTGGTACTACCTAGTACTGTTGGTAGAAGGGAGAATCGAATTTTCTTTAACTACCAGTACAGTAGTCTACCAGGTAGGTAAATAAAACTACCTTGGCATTTTTTCTTAACGGAAAATAGTAGTACAGTACCTGGTAGTTTTCTTGTTAGAAAAACAACTACTAGTCTAGTACTAGCTGTTACTACTGCTAGTACTAGCAATGTACCGTACCAGGTACCAGGTACTGGTAGGCAGTAGGGTACCTGGTACTATACCAGGTACTGTACCATACCCCGCCCTGGTCAGCAGTACTTAATTCCAGGCACATTAGGTATTACCTGGTACTGTACCTCTTCCCCGCGGAGAAACCTTATTGATGAAAAAACAACTGCTGAAGTCTGTGATGGTGCTGGGACTGCTCAATATTTTGCTTGCTGGGACACATGATAGAAAGTACTACCTAGTACAAGGTACTACCAGGTACTGGTAGTAATCTGCTAGTAGTATGGTACCGGTAATAGTACCAGGTACGGTACCAGTATGGTACCAGCATTTACGCAAGACCCAACCAGAAATTAGAGGCAATTATTTCATGCGCTTGCCCGATGTCCCCGCAAACTCTGGAAAGTTCGCAAAGAACCCATATGTCATTTTAATTTTTGACAGAAATCGTTCCCTTTTATTATTCCTTGACAAAACTATCTGTCTTTCAACTTCAAGTTACATTTAAAAGCCCTCTATTCCGAATCGCAGCCGTTGTCGATTGCTAGGTCGGTGGTTCTTGAGGCCACCCAAAAAATTACATCACGTCGTAATTTTGCTGGGGCTGTTTTAATAGTGCGCACGTGGATTTGGCTCGGTGAAGGAAGTTTGATACCAGTTACCAGGTAATAACCAGCAAACCGCAGTGTCGCTGGCCATCGTCCGTCGAATATTGAAAAAGGGAAATGACAGACAATTAGCGTTGAATGTACACAGAACACTCTTACTTCGAATAACCAAAAGCATGCGTTCCAGTTATGGCAGCGGCAGCTTTGGGAAGCGGAAGCGATATGACGAGAATCGGGCCCCTTCGATTCGAGATGATGGTAAGAAACCGCCATCGGAGTCGGCGGGAAGGCACCATAAGATGAATGCACGGCCGAAGTCTACGGATGCAGACAGTGAGCTTGTATCGTTGGTTCGTCTTCATAGCAGATTGCCGCGAAAAATAGCTACTTGAACACACCATGCTCACGCTTTTTCTTTGTTTTCATTAAGTTCACGACGACAATCAGCTGTCCTGGATACCCCCACAGCAGCAGGTGTCACCTACGGATACGGCATCCCTGCATCAGCTGCAACAGAGCAGTCCCACCGAAGTACTGCTTTCCTCTAGCAACATTCCACCTACTGCTAACCAAGATCAGCGTATACAACTAAATGCACGACATCATTCGCATACTCCCGGTAGCTGGCAAGAAGGAAAGCAAACAGATTCTGGCTCTGCTTCGCTGGCGGCCGATATCAATCATAGCCTATCCACAGCTTTACACGGCAATGCTGGTTTCGCTACCTCACTAGAACCAACGCCACTGCGATACCCTGCACCGCAAACTCTCGCTACTCACTTGAATCACCATGTGTCACAACACGCCTCCGATTCAGCATTTCCGCTTGACCAGCCAGCTATGGAATTTCTGCTAAATCAATTTAACAACCAAGAGTCCAATCCGAATACTCAACAAACCACTGTCGATAGTAACTCGGGGCTACTGCTAGAATCCCAGTACCGACGAGCACTGTCTCGTCATCAGTCTTATCTGCAACAGCACCAACAGCAACAATTTCCATTCCCTATCTCGCAGATGTTTTCGCCGCCACAAAATATAAATCCACCGCAGCATAATAATCAGATACACCAGCAACAGAACCAACTTTTTGCGAGAATTCCTGGAATTCCGTTTCCAATGGACACCCAACTCAGTTCATCGTGGCAGCAACAGATTCCGCTTCCATACCCCCAGCAGCAAGAAGCTCCATTTCTTGCCGACCCGGCAAGAGATTTTGATTCTTTGTTACAAACCCTTTCTAATGCTGCCACCGTCAATACAGCTGCTTTCGGCTCTCACCCAGCACTCTCTAGCACTATAGTTGCTTCTGGAGTGGCAATGGAAAGACCGCCGCATTTACATTTGGCAGGACGTTCCTCTGGTATATTGTATTTGCCTTCTGACGATGCCACTGTTTCGGATTATCAATGCTTGGCACGAAAACAAATGGTGTGTACATTCTTGTTATGTTGATCGCCGCAGCCAAGGTAGAAACCACAAACACCTAATCTATCCGTTGTTTCCTGCCACCTCATAGGAGTTCTTTGAAGCAAATGAAGTCGACGTTGAAGCCGGAGCCCAAGGGCGTAACAAGCGCATCATTTTAGGGCAGGTTGGGATCCGGTGCCGCCATTGCGCTCATCTTTATCCTTCCCGGAGAACGAAGTCATCTACCTATTATCCCAGAACTCTCAAGTCCATCTATCAGACGGCTCAGAACATGGCCAACACGCACCTGACAAAAACGTGTCACGATATTCCGGCGTTTATCCGCCAAGAGCTGATTCGATTGTCTCAAGATCGAAAGACATCTGCTGGCGGAGGCAAAGAATACTGGGCAGACAGGGCAAGATCGTTGGGAGTATTTGAGACTGGGACCCATCTCATAATCCGCCGAACTGTTGCACTTGGAGACGGAGAAGCTGAGGACAGACATCGAGAAGATGGTGCCGGAGGCCAGAGGAGCTAGAAGCCAGCAACAGCTCCTAAGGGGTAAATATTATTATTATTATTATTTTGTGGTAAATTGTGAGCCTAGTTTTGGTAAAATGAACCTGTTCCACATTATGAGCGATCCATAAGTCCATTGGCGAGTGGCTCGCTCAAACTGCCATTGCCTCTTCTAAATACAGAACCTGCTGCAGA
>Ga0210036_1005083_pt1 | contig 11670 bp, 7 predicted proteins | sample CryGeymeta201515_FD_185469 | JGI IMG/M metagenome (GOLD analysis project Ga0210036, IMG submission 185469) | Groundwater microbial communities from Crystal Geyser aquifers in Utah, USA - Crystal Geyser metaG 2015-15 (SPAdes) (version 2) | ecosystem: Environmental > Aquatic > Deep subsurface >...
TAGTAGTAGTAGTAGTAGTAGTAGTAGTAGTAGTAGTAGTAGTAGTAGTACTTGATTCTTGAATACTGTAGTATTTATCCGCTTATTATTCTTCGGAGTGGTCAATTAGCTAGTAGTAGGGCTACAATGCGTCAATACCTGAGTAGATGATAGCAACAATACTACTGTAGCGTGCAAATCATAACTCCGAAAAGCCAGCAAGTGCCAGGTTTCACTAGTATTGATGAGTGCAATCGCAAGCTTCAGGATCTGTAATGACGAGTTCCGTAGTCAAAGTACAATATTATCATAGTAACTGCAAAACTAAAACAGTTGCAGTTGTTCGAGAACATCCGTTTCTGATTAGATGAAAATTTAACAAGACATAGAGGCGCCCTTTTTCCTACCCTTGAAATCTCGTGCTGGCAAAGTCTGCAATGGCGTACGCCGCTTCGTCTATTTGTCCAGACAAAACGGGATACAACTTTTCCCACCACTCGACCGGTGGCGCACCGTACGCTGCCCCCAGCACTGCACCGATCAAAATGGAACGCGAACAGGTATCTCCACCCGCCAGAATGTTTTCTCGCACGGCCGACACCAGCATAGTATTTTCTTTTGCGGGAGTCGTCGTCGAGTCGGCCAGATGCATCGTTCCCAACAAAGCCTTCACGTAGTAATTGTAGCCTTTGTACACGTGCGTGAGAGGCGATGTAACCTTTTTGGTATCGTCTTGAGCTTTTCCGTTGGCGTCCTCATCGTTGTAATTGGTACCTTGCTTCTGAATGGATTCCGTCATGGTGGCTTTGTAAAGCGCCTCCAACGACACAATGAGTGCTCCTGGCATATGACACGATCTTCCAAATTGAGCAGCTGCTTGTTCTAAGGAAGTATTATGTTCGGCAGCATCACGAGCCCGTGACCAAGCTTGCAAAAGAGTTTCCATCTGTTGATGATGCGACGTTAACGATACCGCAAAATGAAACCAGCCCTCTTCCGAATGATCATCTTGTAATGTTCGCAGGGTCGTATCCAGTGCTTCTCCCAATGACTTGACAGGTCGAGCAGCAGAAGTAGTAGAAGTTTCGTCATCATTGCTTGCCACACTTTTCTGGAAGTTACTGGTGATTTGACCAGTCGATGCTTCATCATCGCTTGTAGTATCCATCAATAAAACCCGCTCCAACAAATTGCTCAATGCCAATCCAAACATGACGGCCTGATCATTGTTTTGATGAACTCGAATGGCTTGTTCCACGTAATGACGCCGATGTTTGTGTCCCAAAAATAAACACGTCATGGGAACAATTTTGACAAAGAAATGGGCCTGATCATCATCGGGAGCACCACACGATTGAAAGTCGTCATCTTCCCTATCTGCCGTGCCACCACCACCACCACCACCACCACTACCATCATCGTCATCAATCACTTTATCGTCCACGTGTGGAAGTGCCATTTTTCGAGCCACAGCACGTTCTCGTTGTTCTCTTCGACACGTACGAAAGGAAAGAGTTGCTTGGTCGGGTCGTCCTCCAAAATGTTCGGCCCACTCCTCGAATGCATCAGACATGGGTTCCAAAATAGATCCTGGATCTACCGTATCATAATTGTACGAACTTTCTTCGTCCGTACTTACTTCTTCTTCTTCTTCTTCGCCTGTTTCTCGCTGTTGTTGTCGTCCTTTCCGCGTCATTTGTTGTTGTTTTTGTAGTAGTTGCTGTCCCAAGGATGCTGCATACTGTGTTACCATTAACAATTGTTCTCCGTACGGACTGGACTGTCCTTCGCGGTAATGCCCGGGATATTCTTTAGAACTATAAAAATTGGGAACGGGTGGACTGCGAAATTCTGGTTCCGTACGGGATTGCAACGTCCGTTCCAATTGCGCCATATCGTAAATCCAATGCGTACCCATTCCTGCTGCATCTGCCACAAAGGCTGCCCTGATAGCATGTACCATCCGATTCCGAATAATGAACTGTCGGTTATTGTCCGAGGAGGAAGATGAATATTGTTGTTGTTGTTGGTGGTGCTGCTGCTGCTTTGTAGTAGCACCACTTTGTATTCTGATTGGATTATTACTGATAGTTGCAGTGATGGGCTTCGTAAAAGCTGTACTACGCAACTGGTTCCGTCTCCCACCATTGCTCGTATCCCTCTTGTTGTTGTTGTTGTTGTTATTGTTCTGTTGTTGTTGCTGATTAAAATAATCATCGTAATCGTACATGCTACCAGAATATTTCACCACGGCAATGCACATGATACTCAGTACAACGAGCGAAGCTGTTTTTCGTTTTCGTCCACGACGAGTGGGAGGCTGAGATATATGCGCATGAGCTGCCGCAGCTGCCGCTTGTGCCGGATGAGATAATGCATCCAACAACCGCGACGAAGGATTGTTGTGATGGTGGTGGTGATGATGATATTGTCGGTGAGGAAGACGAGGAGCTCCAGTGCTGAGCGGTGCAGACGTCGGACCGTGGTTGCTGCTGCTGCTCAATTCTGTCATTAAACTACTGCTTCCATTGTTGTTGTTGTTATTATTGTTGCTGCTACTTCCACTGATACAATTTTGAGACGCCCGTTGCCGCATACCCGAGTTGGTACGCCGAATATTGCCTCTGTCATTGTTTCTAATACTAGTTTTAGTAGTTGTTCCATTAGTACTAGTAGTAGTGGCGGTGCTACTAGTACTGTGGCGTTCTCGGGATCGAAGAGAATAAAACATGCTTCCTCTTTTGGATCTGTTGTAGTTGCGGATATAAGTCAATTACAATGAGTTAACTTGAACAGCAGCATACAAAGAGTGGCCATGGAAGCATACAACCCCGATGTATGTTGGATAAGTTGGATCACTTATCTATTCTGTGTTACTTCCTCTTGTTACACTGTTACTACTACTACTACTAGCTACTACTAGTAGTAGCTAGTAGTACTAGTAGGGTTTACTACTAGCTAGCTTGAAGTAGCTAGTAGTACTAGTAGAGTAGTAGGTCTACTTCCTACAGTACTTCCGAACGGTAGACTACTAGACTAGTCTAGTTCCCGGAAAGACTTCGTCGTTTTAAATTCTTGTCAAGAAGGCAAGGGTTAGGATTTTTTTTGAAAACTGGAGATATTGTGCGTCTTTCAAAGTGTGCGTGATTCGTTTTTTTTTAGTTTCAAACGTGCGCACGTCCGCCGTACGTACGTCATCAAAGTTTTTCTCTCCCCGCGATCCCTCGGCACGTTGTTCACATTCGATTCTTATTTGATTTCATGAGGATGAAAGCAGATACAGTACTACTCTGTAGTCTACTGTAGTTTATTTATTATTAGCTTATTATTACTACTACGTTCACATAAAATTGAAAGAGTCTTCGTAAGTTGTTGTTGTAAGTTACAGTATCACGTATCACATAGCACGTTCAGACAAAAAGCATCATGAAAATCCTCAATAATTGCTCCGGCCCCTTGCTCCTCTTCTTCTGCTGGGCCCTTTTGTGGCAAGCAGAGGTTTGCTACTCGTTTGTTCCTCTCCGACAAGAACGACGAGCAGCAGCAGCAACTGTTGCAAATTCTTTGTCGTTTCGCCCTAACCGGTCTTTTTTGCAGCATGGCGTCCCTTCACATTCAGGCAGTAGTAGTCGACTATACAATGGCCTCATCCTAATTTTAGAAGAAGATGACGACGATGAAAATAATGGTTCCAGGAACAATGAAGATAACAACAATAACAACAATATGTTTGACGTATTCAACAGCAAGCAGCGGCAAAAGAAAAAACAACAACTACCACAGGATCAGATCATAGAGTTCATTATTGAAGGTCCCATTGGCAATAAAGCCGACCAGAAGGAAAAGGCATCTGCGTTTGTAGCAGATCTCAAAACAAAAATGCAGAATAGTAGTAGTTCTGTACCGCGCCCATTGACGTCGGCGAAACGAATCCGACTGGAAACGGAACGAAATCTTTTGGACAGAATGGCTCAGGATCATGGAATCGACACTACTGCCGCCACCACTACTGCGGTTCTTCAAAAATTATCAACGTTGTGGACAACCGAGCGAGGAGCCGATGCAGCCAAGCTTTTGGGAATAGCTGATGCGCTTGTTAACAATGGACATCCCATGGCATGGGGACAAGCCGAAGCCATTTTATATTCCATCATTCGAGATCAAGGCGTTCAGTGGGTCGCTCCTATTTACTCGTTGGCAACATTGTATTCTAAAACAGGGAGACTACATGAAAGTAAGGAATTGTACGAAATGGTGTTGATGCAAAAACCGTGGCATTGGGAGGCACTGGCAGGTATTCATCGAGTCTGTCGTGCCTTGAACGATTACCAAGGATTAGGAAAATGGGATCGAGAGCTACTTCCGGATGACAAAGAATCGCGACAGCAATGGGCCAAGCGCATGAGAAGTAAAGTCCAAGAACAGCTTACACAAGCCGAACAGGGTTTGCACAGCTTTTTCGATAGTGGATTGGATCGCACCGGTTCGGAGTCAAGTATTTTGTTGCCGGCTGATAACGATGACGACGAGGGCTTCGCCGATGCCTGGCAGTAATAACGACGCTAGCTTTAGCACATACGTGCAAAAATAATATTACAAAATCAGCAAACAGATTTAGAATTGTATAGGCAAGCGTAGGTGCTCATGGCCCACTGGTCGAGGATTGGTATCCCTCGTGACCAACGTCATGGCACTTGAAGCCAGTTACAGACACACATGCCTGGCTGTAATAGTGGCGCTAGTCATAGCACACGTACTCGTGGAAAGTTGACAATACTGCATCAGGCATCCAGGCTTTAAGCTAACACATCTAGTATTTTATCTGCAACTAGCATCTTCTAACGTACAAGCAAAAGTTTTTGAACTCGTTGCTCAGTTCATTTCCGAAGTCTCACTCTCTTTTCTGTGATGTCTCTATCAATAGAACACCAGGAGCCGCCCTCTTTCAAAGAGCAGCTGTCGCATACTGGATCATTCAAGTACCAGCTGTAAGTGATCACGAATCCTTTTCATCCAAGGTCAAACCGAGGCTAGCTTCACTGGTCTTTGTTGAGCTCAGTTGCATATTCCACATCTCTGCGTACAGTCCTCCCTTCTCCACAAGTTCTTCGTGCGTACCCTGTTCGTACACCATTCCGTCTTTTAGAACAATAATATTGTCGGCATTTTTAATTGTGCCTAAGCGATGCGCAATGACAAGAACTGTTCGATCGTTGCCGAGACGATCCAGTGCTTCTTTGACCGATGCCTCGGTCACTGTATCCAAAGCGGACGTGGCTTCATCAAAGATACAAATTTGGGGACTGAATACAAAGTAACAAAAAACTGTAAGAATATCAAGAAAAACAAAAACATTCACGACAACAACTCCGTCGAAACACGTACTTTTTAAGGATGCAACGAGCAATGGCGCATCTTTGTCGTTCGCCCCCGGAAAGCTTCAACCCCCGATCACCGACAAGAGTATCCCACTTTTTTGGTAAAGATTCAACAAAATTTGTGAGCTGAGCAGCTTCAGCAGCGGCCGCAACTTCCTCCTCGGGTGCGTCTGGCTTTCCATAGGCAATGTTGGAACCGAATGTGTCGTTAAAGAGCGTAGCAGCTTGTGGAACGACCCCAATCAAGTTTCGCAGGTCCTTTTGCCGGACATTCCGTACGTCTTCTCCGTTGACTCTGATAGCACCTGCTGAGACATCATAAAAACGAAACAGTAAACGGGAAATCGTAGTTTTGCCAGCACCTTTTGTACACAAAACAAAAGAAATAAGGACAAACCAGTAAGGGACACACAAGGTTCAAATTTTTGTTTTCGGAGCAACAACAGACGACAGTTTTCGTATTCCACAGTAACGCTACTAGACTTACCAGTAGGCCCAACAATGGCAGTGGTAGTTCCTTTCTTCATCTTGAAAGAAACTCCCTTGAGCCCACTGGATTCCGATTGGGTCGGGTAACAAAATCTGACATTATCAAATTCAACCATCGTTTCTGGATCGTTGGGATTCGACTTCGGTACATCGACAGGGTGCTTGGGATCTGCAATATCGGGGTTCTCTGCCAGCAGTTCAGATAGGTTTGTCAGATCAACAACGGCCACTTTTGTCGCAGAGACATAGCAGAAAATAAAGAGGTTAGTAAGCGCAAAAACGCACCCGTGCTGTGGTACAAGACAAAAGAATATGACAGAGTCCCTACTTACTAACAAGCGCATTGTATACCGTGCCAAGAAAGGTGAGAGGCGTGAACAGATTGACAGTATAGGTAAGGACTGCCACAAAGTCTCCAATTTCCATGCCAGGGCAAATGTTGCTTTCGAGTTCCGAACAACATTCCGAGAGTGACTGCTGTGTGCTCGCATCACTGCAACCATTGGCCTCGCAACATTCCAAACGATCTTGAATGGCCAAGACTGACAATATCAATGCTGCGGCCAAACACGACTGCAACAGAATGCGTTGAGAAATGTTAAGCATTGACAAAGATGCTGCCACGTTCACGCCGCCCTTTTGAAAAGCCTTAACGGCCACGCCGAACTTCTCCATTTCCCGATCTTCTGAGGTGAAATACTTGACAGTTTCAAAGTTGACCAAAGAGTCGGTGGCAATGTCATGCCAATCATTGTCGGACTTGGTGACTTGCTTTCGGAACTTTTTTCTCCACAAGGTAAGCAAAACCGTCAAAAGCATGTAGGCAAAGACAAAGTAAAAGACGGTCACAGCCAAGGGCAAATAATTGAAGTAGGTAGCGAAGATAATTACGACCAGTATACACTCGGCAATGGCTGGTATCAACCACAAGAACAAGTACTTGACCAACGTATCGCAAGCCAAAATACCACGGTCCATACTGCGAATTACTTCTCCCAATTTCTTTTGCAAATGCCAATCCAAAGACAGCGAATGCAAGTGTCGAAAGGACAGTTCGGCCAACTGTACAAAAGCAGCTTGTGCGACGCGCAAATATACCAAACTTTGTCCTTCTTTGCAAATAGCACTGGCTAATGTCAAGAGACTGAACCAGATAACATTGCGAATGCATTCATCGTACCGGCCTTGTGTCAAGGCGGTCGAAGCACGCCCTATGTACACCGGCGCCAGCAATCCCGCAGCTTTGGAGGCCACCACAAAGCCCCACGTTGCCAGTGCTCGTATCCGATTGAGCGTAGCCGAAGAGGAAGTAGCAGTCGGCCAAAAGTACGGTTTGAGAACGGTCAAGAAGGCCTTCCACGACAGCCGTGTTTTCTTATGATTGGGATTTCCGGCTAGTAAAACATCTGGCAACCGAATGATTCGACATTCCAATACCGCCATAATCGCGTACAAACCCGTCAGGATCATGGACACCACATCGAGAGCAGAAATACTGTTGTTGTAATTCAACGAGACCCAAATAATGACAGTAAGGGCCAACATGAGACTGGCCGTCATATGAAATCCTCGTTGGAATGTTGTGAATCGTACTCGGGTGCGATCTCTCACGTACGTCCAAAGGGCAAGACCAAAAAAGACAGCCGTACAACCCAATGCCACAGGATCTTGAAAGGTCATACCGCTGATTTCTTTCAGAGAGTCAACAGCGGTATTCATTTCCACCAACGCACTGAGAATGCAAAGAATGGAAAAGAAGACACACCAGCACAAATTCACCATGAAAGATAACGTTCCAAGTCTCGTTTCTACAGCTGTCAAGGGAGCAGCAGTAAACACTTCTTGTTCTTCGCTTTCTGCATTGGATATGTTGTTGTTGCTTTGTTGTTTGTCCTTTGTTGTGACATCTTTGCCATTGGCAACAGCAGTCTCGGTAGCAGCCGTATAATCGATGGCCTTCTTACTTTTCTCCTCTTCATCATTGTCGTCTCTTTGAAACTTTTTGGAAAAGAAGGAAGACCGGAGAACACTCCCGTTCTTAACGTCTCGCTTCTTGCTTTTTTCTTTCAACAAACGAGCTCGTAATTCTTCACGACTGGCTTGTTCTAGTTTTTTATCCTTTTCGGCATCCCTTTGAGAAGCCGTCGAAATCAAGTCCATGGCCCATCGACATAGTTGAAGGGTGGCAGCAATGCCGGTCAACAAGACAATGGTTTCTCCGCTACCTCCTCCTCCTCCTCCTCCGGTAGACGACATTTTATTTCGATGTATGTATGTGTGCGTTTGGTTGTTTGTTTTGCTATTACTGTTATCGTTTGATGTGTTTGCTTTCGTACTGCAGAAAAGTATGCAACAAACAGTTGACTAGCGGTACTACAATACCGAAGGGAGGAGAGAGGAGAGATCTATTACCACCAAATTCGAGATTTTTCTGTCTCGAGTTTTGGATAATGGAAACTCGAGAATATTTTTATTTCATTTCTCTAAGTATTACAACCGTTAATTTTTAACAGTCAATTTGTCTAGTTACCTTATTCATGCTAATTTATTACTTAAAGATGTTAACGGGTGGGTCAATGGGTGGGTCAATGGGTGGGTCAATGGGTGGGTCAACGGGTGGGAACATGGCAACCAATTTTTTGAAACCACTTTATTCAACAACGTGTTTCCCAAAATGAACTGCAACAATGTGTATATTGAAGAAAACCATACTACTCCCATACTTCATATTACTCCTATGCGTTTGAATGAGTGTCCACGGTATTCCACGTTATTGGAAGAGCGGATAGCAGATCATGAATATTTTGTTTTGTCCTTTCATAAAATTAATCTTTGTTGCTTTGAAAGAAGAATACCAAAACACCTTTGTGGTAAAATGGCTGCTGCTAATATTTCATTCGAGAATTCCCGTTTGTTGGGCAACCCCAATGGTGGTGCCTACAATGTTGTTAATCACGATGCCATGAATAACCAAGTGTATGAATTCAATGCTGGTCGCAATCCATCCATCATTCCTTCTTTGGTTGCTTTCAAGAATAACTTCATTGTTCCTGAAATTGAAGATGAAGGTATTTCCCCGGAGCGCAAGCGATATGAAGAAGCCGCAGCTCAAACATCATCTGACACCAATTCCATTCCTCATATCAAGAATTGGCTTTACCCTCATTTTCGGCATGGCAACAATCCCATTACTTGCCGTCCTTATCTTGAGACTGCTAAGAAATTAATCAGCTTTTGTTTCCGTGTCTCCCAAACCTTTATTATTCAGAAAGTCATGAATGTGAAGAAGTCCAAAAGTACCTTGAAGAAGTATGAGAGCTCAGTCCGCATTGGTGTTGTTGCAGCTGCCATCATTGGTTCTTGCTTTGGATTTGTGGAACATTCACCTTATAAAACACTGGAAAGCATCAAGGAAGATCTCGACTCTCATTATACTTTGGAACACTCTGAATATTATTCTCAGTATGTATTGGTTTTGTGTCGTTACATTTTTACATTTATTTTTCCTTGCAAGGACAGTGTTAATTGGAAATCTGTCAAGGATTTCAATATTGGAAACTTCAAGAGCACACACAACCGCCCTGGTGGTCGTATGGCATTTGGTATTTGGAGCAATGCCTTTATGGCTCATTTGCAGATTGATGGTGATAATGTTTCTGCTTCACGAAAGATGACTCGGGGCCACAATTTTGAAATGGCTCAATTGTTGGATAGTGTAATTCCTGGATATTGGGAGAAGCAATCACAGGTATCTCGTGGCTATTTGCTTCCTACAGAACACAATCTTCCAAATTGGGAGGATGAATTGGTTAAGAATCGTCTTTATCCAACATCCCAAAATTTATATGAAGGTGGTCATGTCAATATAACAAATCGTGAACGTGAGATTCCTTCTGTTAAGCGTGCATTGTTGGAAATTGCTATTGCCGACCCTGCTGCTGGCCCTGTCCCCCCTGCTCTCCCTGTCATTGATGAATCCACCAACAATGATCCTGGTGGTGATGATTCCACCAACAATGATTCCACCAACAATGATTCCACCAACAATGATTCCACCAACAATGATGATGATGGAGGAGGAAAGAAGACACCTCCTCATAAAAAGCGCAAACGCAGCAAGAATGGAAAGAAGGGTCAGGGTAATCCTATTATTTCTCCCTAAGAAGTGACATTAGTATATAAACAATATTTTAACTATTAGGTTTTACTATGGATATGTTTTCTTTATGTTATCATTCCAATCTTTGCTATCCCATACAATTTTTTTTCTAGGATACCAATCACAAAGCATTGTTCTTGCATTGTGTTTGATGGCAGCCCACACACACTTGTGCTGTTCACAACCAATGATTGCTCTTGCTGCCTCTGTTTCGAATATATATATATTTTTTTGAGATTCGCTCATTTCACTGAAAACAGTGTTGTCTCTGTCATTGATCAAGATTTGGTGAATGCAACTACGTCCCATGAATGAGATTGTAAATCCTCGGTAGTATGAATCTCCTGGAGCAATCAAGTCATCAGTGTTTGAAGAGTGCACCCAGTAATAGCCTCCCTCATGATCTTCATCAGCAAAGACCAGGATGAATGCGTCTTTGTGAAATTGTCCAACAACAATGTCTTCTCGATTTGGTTGTCCTTTGGGAATTCCCAACGGTGGTTTGAAATCATAACCAGAATGCTTTGCAGCAGGAACCATTTGCCGACGATGGAAAATCAATTTTTTGGGATCTCCTACTGTGTAAATAAGAACTGGAGTTCCTGGTTTTTGTGAATTGTTCTTCTTGGGTCCCGAGTATTTTGACATGTCTATATCATTGTGTTCATTCACTCTTTTCTCTCCCCAATACACCTTGACAGACAGCACATTCAAATGATTTTCGCCCAATTGCTCATCATATTGTGGGTCTAATCGCATTAGTTCTTCCATAAGGGTGAGTGCCTTGTCTGCAATACTTCCAACAAACTCATCTTTAGTTGCTTTGAAGACTTTCCGTGTAGACGGATTCAATCCAATTGTTGACCCTCCTGATCCACTTCCATATGACCATGCAAGCGAGTATCCTTCTTTATCCTCCAGTTGTCTCTTTTCATCTTTTCCCACCAATCGGGAGTAGTATACATTAAATGCAGAAGGAGCATAGGAAGCAGGCACTGCAGGGTTACAATTTGAGGCTTTTAGGTCGTCATGAAGGAAATCTGTATCCAAGAATCCTTCCACCAAGATTTCCATGGTGTCATCCAGTTCTTTTTTTTTCTTTTTTATTTTCTCTCTCACAGCGGGGTCTTTGTTATTCTTTGTAATTTTTTTGGAATGCAATTTGAAGTTGCTTCGTCTTATTTGATCATATGCATACTTGAGTTTGCATGACATTTTGTCAAACCATGTTTTTTTCGCAATCTCCTTGTATCCCAATGGGCGAAGGGCTGGCACCACCACTCGTGTCTTTGGTATTTTATCCACTGCTTTTTTCCCTCCTTTGCTGACATATTTTGATTCGTTTTTCTTGTCATATTTCTTATTTCGTTTCTCTTGGTTACTTTTTGAAGTTGCTTCCCTCCATCTTAATTCGCAGATTTCTGGAGTATTGTCAATAATGTGTTCTTCCTTTGTCCTTTTTTTATTTCGTTCTTTACCCTTCATATTTGTACAGGAAGGCCCCCTTTTTTTCCCAATACGTTTGTCTTCATCGTCTTTGTATTGCTTTGACAGAAACAGTAGGTTGTTCCTGCTCTTGGAAAGATCCTTCTTTAATTTGCTTTCGTAAAGCTTCCAAGCTGGCTGAAATTGTTACTCGATTTTCGTTTCTCAATATAATCAATT
>Ga0210036_1005092_pt1 | contig 11652 bp, 10 predicted proteins | sample CryGeymeta201515_FD_185469 | JGI IMG/M metagenome (GOLD analysis project Ga0210036, IMG submission 185469) | Groundwater microbial communities from Crystal Geyser aquifers in Utah, USA - Crystal Geyser metaG 2015-15 (SPAdes) (version 2) | ecosystem: Environmental > Aquatic > Deep subsurface >...
CAAATTAAGCCCAGGTGGACTGTCATAGGACTCAGGAGTTAGGTCTTACTCTATTAGGTCGTGTGCCTATGCCTGCTTCCTATCCACACTATACTCTAGTCATAATATTTATATTTACTCTATATATCTAATAGTCTCCACACTAGCTTTTTACGTTCCAATCTCATAAAATACAACAATAGATGCCTGGGTAACCAACAATAATTGAAATCTCTCCCGCAAAAAGAGGAGCATTTCGCATGAAAATTGATGACATTTTCTGGACATTTGTGTAGTTGTTAGTTTCGTTACGTCTGTACATCTCATGTGTTTTGAATTCGCGTCGCTTCATGTGAGAAAAAGCTTATTATCATTCGTCCAAATCCGTATACCACGTATGCTCCACTAGCAGTTAATCTCAGTTTTCCGATGCTCTTGAGTTTTGGGGTTCGTCAATTCGAGAATCCTCATATCCTCCACTTACAATTGGGGCTTGGTTTTCCAATATTATTGAGTTTTTGGGTTCATCAATCGGATACAAAGAATCCTCGTTTGCTCCACTAGCATTTGAATCGTGGATTTCTAATATTCTTGAGTTGTTGGGTTGTTCAAGAACAGGACTTAGGGCTGCCGTCTCATTATCGGGCTTGCTTTCACTTGGATGGACTTCAGGGGAGTTCGGAAGGAGCGAAAGAATAATTGGAACACTTCGGCGCACTTGAAAGGCAAATGCCGTTGAAGCAATTATATAGAAGTGCGACAAAAAGACAAAAAAGCTCGCCTAGATGTCAGACAGAACGACAAGAAATGGGAAGAAGGGAAAGTAAGTTTCAGACTTGCGCTATAACGAGGGAAGAAGAACGGTCACAAGCAGCAAACAGGCAACGCACCCACAGAACCATTTTGATTTCCTTTCTGGCCCACTCGTTGCAAAAACTTTGAAAGTCAGCTATTCAAAAAAGAGTGAAAGGTGAGTATTATATAGCACTTGCTCTGGCACAGCCTCACATTTGAGTCGATAAACTCACATCCGCAAGCAATTTTAGAAATTCCAAAAAAATTCAAATCCAAGCAGACTCCATCCAACGACCCGACCGTGTGGTTGCAAAGTTGAAGAAAAGCCTCCGCAAATCCAACAATCGCGACTCCTGTTGGAAGATAAGAAAAAAGAGTCAGCAAAAGAATGATACGATAAGAGTAGATCAGCAGATATACGCAAATCGACAAAGAGACAAACACTCCCGTTGCAACACACCCAGCAAGACTGCAACCATTGAAAGCATTAAGCTCAGAAACAGAATTGCAAAGCAGAATATAAAAAGAATCCGAACCGGACTTGGACTCCAAGGTACAATTTTTTCATCACTGGACAGCAAGTCTTCACCTTCGGTACTGCCAGAGAGTTGGACTTGTGTATAGCGAATCATCCGCGACATCTCCAATGTCTGCAGCCACATGATAATAAAAAGAACTGTCTGAAAAAAAAGCACAGTGGTGGCCATGGCATCCACAAACTTTCTAATCGTGTCCCATGGAATGTACAAAACGATTCCTGAGAGTAAATCCAGCAGATCTCGGCTTCCAGTCCAAAAGAAACAACCAGCGACGATAGTGAGAACGTAAAATACTGTATACACGCATGCACCGATCGTATACGAAAATTTTGTTATCGTTCGACGACCGTCCTTCTCGGAAATAAAACTGGCGGGACGGCAACACATCAATATTCCAGTTGGCAGAAGAATATTCAGCAATGACAAGATGAGAACAATTGTGATCATGGCGTTGATCTGTTCTTCTGTTCCCAAGGATTCGGGGTAGACATCCGCTGACGAACCATCGCGGATATCCAGTTTGCTTGTGCAGTAGTCTTGGCCTCTCAGGCTTATATTCGCCACTTTCTCCCAAAACGGCGCAATTTCGGGCTCCACCCAGGTCACGTAGTAATTCTTCTTGGCTGGTCCAAACGGAGCCCCGCTTGTTGCAGCAAAAGTATCCGCGATCTTACTCGAAACTGATTCAATGGAGCCAATACTACCGGTGGAAGGCTCTCGGGCACCCATTAATTGCATGGTCAGGTCAAATGCTAAGTACCAACAATGATAATAAATATCTAAGTACGCAGAAACGAGAGCGACATTCTGACGTTGATACATGAAATACATACCTGGATCTTCTTCCGCTGTAGGACAGTCAATAAAGCTCTGCTGATCCTGCGCCAAACACAAGGGTGGCTCTGGGGATAAATCAATTTTGCTTTTACTGCCCCAATTTCCACCGAATCCTTGCCAAAAGTACGGCTTTAACGCTTCGTTTTCCAATGTCAAGTTGGCTGGACTTTGCAATCTTTCAAGATTCATCGTTTCTGGCATAAAATAGTTGTACGATCCATCAGCTTTCTTGTACATTGTGCGGTCCATTACAAGAAATCCTTGCACATTGTACCAAACTCCTATCGGTTGGTCCACATAAATCAGATCTTTGGCAGAGTCTGGATATGTAGCATGGCTATTGAGTGCCACGAATCCCACTGGATGGTATGTTTTCTTATAGAATTTGCATTCTCCTTTGGTACAATCCGTAATTTGACCCCAGCTATGTTGTCGATAATGAATGGCAAGCGGCTCTTCTATGCTAGTATCGTCCTGCAACATATCCTCAACGTTATTGGGAGGACAGACCATAACAGACAAGTTTTCCCAGTCTCCTTCGTGGACGCCATAGGGTTTCAAGGTAAAGCCCGTGAACTTGGTCTCTCTGTTGGGGACGGTAGTAATGACACCCATGTTGCTGTATTGTGACGAAAAAGTGTGTGGATCGTGTAAAGGAAAAGAGACACATAAGAGCATGGCCGAGTACACTTCTAGTATATAATAGCATTGATCATTTCCTTGTTCAACCAAACGTACCCTTCGCCATTAAATTGATAGTACAACCAGTAATTAAAAGTCCATGTTCCATTACCAGATTCGTAGGCATTGTAATAAATCCTGGCCTTACTCTTGCCGTCCTCATCATATCCGTCTCCAAATCGTTCGTCCGGTAGTGAATGGTACATATCCTTTGCACGTTCTTGCAGCGAAAAATAAAAATCGCTGGATCGCAAGGCCCACACGGGATCTCGACTCGTCTTCAAGAGAGTAGTCATATTCAGTTGATCTTCAACAATATTTTTGCCTTCGTAGATTTTGCCTCCACCGGGTTGTTCAAAGGTAATGTCTGCAAGAGTACAATATTTCGCTCAATCGGCCGTGAGCAAAAGTCTGTGTAAGCATTCAATGTGTTGACGGACGTCTGTCAGGTAAAAAGCCATACTTACCGACACCGGATAGCGTATACTTTTCTAAAGGATGAAAGAACAGGACGGGTGCATACGCCACTGCGAGATTGTGTAAGACATTTGGATCAAGAGACGCAAGATCCACGGGCGTCGCTGTTCCCTCCTCACACTGACCCTCCTTGGGTTTGAAGTAATTTTTCGGATCTGTATAGGCCGCAACTTTGCATCTCAAAGTATTGTCCGCTTCAGGATCAAACTCAATATTATTGCCGCCGATGACTGTTGTCAACAAAAGACTCAGCAGCAGCAGTGGCAGTGGCAGTGGCAGTAGCAAATCGATGGCGTATCTGGATATAATAAAGATCATTATTCTGTGCAGAATGTTATACTATGGTACTTTATACTTGAAGGTATTGTGGGGAGGAGATGTATGGAACGCGAATCGAAGAGGAGGTTTTAAAAGCTTTGGTGGGTTCGAGTTAATTACGTGGTAAGATTCACCCGCTAAGGGAAAGGAATAATATGAAGGAACTTTCTTCATTTATTTGAAGTTGGTCTATTTGGTGGATTACTACAGTACTAGACTACAGTAGTACTACTGTAGTAGTAGTCGTCTACTTGGTACTACTATTGTACAGTACCGGTAGCTATGGTACTAGTACTAGTAGTAGTCTACTAGAGTTTACTTATTTATTATTTCTTGGCATGCCAGTACAGTGTGGAAAGTGGATCGATCTTCTGTTTTACTGGTACAGTACCTGCTACACAGTATCTGTCTTCGACGAGAACGAAATAAGAAGCCCAGCAAAATCAAAACCCTCAACGAAATTGAGCTCATATCCCGAGAAAATAATAAACGTAATAAATCAGTGTGCATGGACTGAATGAAATTGAATGCTGTTGAAAAAAGTGCACCATAATCAAAGCTAAATCCCGTCATGGTGGGGATTGGGTTGATCCTCCAGCAACCGTAGTAGGCCCAGTCACACTACGACGAAAAAATGGTAGCTCCTATTCCATTTTTTTGAATACATTAATTGTGTAGAGTACTCCAATAGGTAATGCCTACTAGTAAGCCCTGGCTGCGAATGGCGCACATGGAAAACTTGATATTTTGTTCTAAGGTAAAATGGAAGACAGCGACTGTTCTTTGTCGTCTCAGATGGCATATTGTGGAGTTTTCTTCTTGATATCCTCTAATAAAAGAGCAAAGAACAAACCTGTGGCTCGCGATGAAAACATCTCTCATTTTTTGAGCAAGGAACATGAGAAAGGATTTATCCAAACCGCCGAAAGTGATCGTCACCATGCAAGAAATTTAATCGGTTCTGCTTCTCAGCCAACGCCGCCAGATAATCAGTTTACGTCTATTGTTTTGAAATTCTATTGCTGCGATTGTCATTGACCGAAAATCTATTTCTCCTCGGCTTGGGCCGATAGTTTTCATGATCTTTGTGTTGTTGTTGTTTCACCCACTACTGAAATGGCCGAGCAACACGCACCCACGTGAACGATTGCTCCAGCTACAGTCCATTGTTTGCTCTCTCTCTCCCCCCATTGCAGCATATGATTTATTTGGTTTTGTTTCCCAGACCTGTTTTTTTCTTGTCGGAGCTAATAATGACAGGATGTTTGCGAATGGGAGCTCTACGTTTTCGTCGCAATCGAAGGTCGGATAAGTCTTTACTTGATTGTTCGTCTTTTTTCTTTTTCGGCTTTGCTTTTTGGGGTTTGCTCAGTTCAGCCCTAAGGAATGCAGGCAACAGGTTAGTGTCGTCCGACACTGTAGTGTGACTGTTGTTGATTCTTTCAATAATCATCTCGGCGCTCTCTGACGAAAGAAAGGACAGAAAAGCATACCCACGACAGGAATTGGTTGTTTCGTTGCGTTTAAAAAGCGTGGTGCCAGGACCAGCCCACTGGATGCTGTCGTCGAACGCATAAGTGCTGCTGCCGTATGCAGTGGCGTTGTTGAGATTGAAGCGATCGGCCAAAAGACGTTCGAGATCCTCATCTGACGGCTCGACCGTCTGGTTTAGACCAGATACGTAGACTTGCGTCCATGACATACTATTTATCTATGTTGATAGTGTAACAAAGAGGCCCTGCTTTATCCAGGCCCCGTCATGGGTTGTCTGATATCTTCCCGTTCAGAGGAAAATGAGTGGTTGGCAATCCTCTATCCCGCTCGTGATCGAAATGAAAAAGATTCTCCGCCTGGGGTACTCATCATTAGAGTAGTCTACTAGTTGTAGCTACTAGTACTGCCAGGGTAAACTAGTCGAGACATATTGTCAATAAATGGCTTATCACAGTCAGTACATTAGCAATCTACCAGTCCTACTAGAGAGCATCCATTCCAGACCAGAGCTCGTTTCTATAGTGATACGTACATTTGCCCCAGCAATTCTTTGAATCCAATGAAAGGCAAGCACTTCTAAGAGAATGGCAGCAGCATGAGAAGAAATTTCCCCTAAATGCATGGCGGAGTCCGTGGAAAGAGACCGTTCGTGATTTCAGCAGATCCCATAACAGAGAACGCAGAGCCAATCCAAAGTGGAACGCTTTTAAACTGTATATGTTTTTAGTTGCAGTAGAGGTAGGTAGCCGTAGTTGTATCCTCACTTGCAAATAGCTGGTCGCCTGGTTCTAGATCACAATTCCAACAACAACAAAATCGGTTCCTCAACATCGCGAAATGAAAAAAACCAATGCACGTTGTCATCCACACAAAACACAAATGCCACTCAATTACCTGCACTTTGAGCGATATCAAGATCACCGATCACAATCACATCAAAACAAAAGCATCCTTGGTATGGTTGTCCGACGCCACCATGAAGCAACGCTTTTTAACTATTTCCATGGAAATACATTTATCCCAGCAAGACAATGACGACCACGCAATGAACATGCATGATCACCAAAGGTGTCGCCTACCAAAGCTTGTTATACAAAACAAAACCAGTGCTTACTGGTTGGTGTAGACTTGGATCATCTCGTGTTCCAAAGCCCGATGTTACTTTGGAAGGAGCTCGTCTTTTGTGAGGCCACTAAATCACGGCAGCAGTATAGTAGCCCTCTTTTTCACCCCCCATATAAGCATCATCGTCGTCGTCGTCGTCAAAATCCTCGTCAAGTTGCTCGTCACTATCAATGTCATCATTTGCGTCAGAAACAGTGTTGTCTTCGCTGCTGCTACTGCTACTCGATGAAAATCGGTCGGTCGAAGCTGGCTGGTCCACCTCCTCTTCGCCTGTGTTGGGTTGTTGGTCAACATTTTGAGAAGTTCTTGTTTCCTCCGAATGTCCGAATTCCCGAATTCCCAATGCCTGCAAACTCTTATCCCACAGATAACGACTTTCATCCCTTGTGAAGGACATGTGGTGCCACGATCCATCGAGACGTCCCACAATTTTAGGCGGTCCTACCAATCCCAAGGCTGGTCCTATATAGGCACCTCCCGCAGAAACGGGCAAGACGGCCGCGTACGCTTGCGACAAGGCACCGTCACGAGCCGTCATCTTGAGTGTGCCAGTTAGCAAGTTCGAGTGTGCCAAATACTTTAAGAAGGGATGCGTTTGTTCCTTGCACCCATTCTTACAAAGATCTGTATGAGTAAATCCAGGCTGAGCTGCTACGACACTAACTTTATGGTTTCCACCACCGTACCGCATCTGCAACTCGTGTGCAAACATTAAATTAGCTCGCTTGGATCGACCGTACAGTAAAATCGACTTGATCTTTTGGTTGTTTGGTTTGTCGTCTCGGTACCATCCCAACGTTGGATTGTTAGCCGCTGGTGCTGCCGTCAAGGAGCTCACTGCTACAATCCGCGCGTGATCGGAAGCTTGTAATAAATTCGACCACAAGGCGTGTACCAAATGCACGGCACCCAAATGATTGACTCGCATGTGGGTTTCTACGTGAGTATCTTCGGTATCGTAACTCACCTGAGCTGTAGACCCTGCAACTCCCGCATTATTGATCAGTATATCAATAGGTTGTCCTTGCAATGCCTGTGCAAATTGTTCTACAGACGTCTTTTTGGATACGTCCAACAGCATGGGACGTAATGTTGCCTTGATAGTGTTGGTGTCATCTAATAAAAGTCGTTGCTGTGCTTCTTGACAACGTTCCATTGATCGGCACGCCATGATAATGGTCAAATTCGGATTGTGCACAAAATGTTGAACTGTGGCAAATCCTAATCCAGAATTAGCACCCGTAACAATCATGGTTCTGTCTTTGTTGGTGGGCAAATCCAAGCTTAATCCAAGTGGCAAATCTTGATAGAGGACTTTGGGAAGAATCGATATCGCCACGGCAAATACTAGTACTCCAATGGCTGTGGTTTTCCCAACAAGGGTAATGACGCCCATGGTTGATTGATGTGTATTATTATTATGCGTGCTGGTAGAAGTAGTTCTCTATTGTCGATAGATAGTTTTTTATCAACTCCGAAGTAGCAGGTACTGTGTTATGAGTGGTGTTACAAGCAAATACGAGTAAATAATACTGTAAATAATAATAGGATAACGAGTTCTTGTGTTCGCCCAGGCTTGTCCTGTTGTATTATTATTTTAGTACTCTACGAATTATGAGAATCTTTTGAATTCGTATCTTTTGTATGGAAAATGCGTTTGAATGAAACGATTTTCTAGTCTGTCCTTCAACGGGCAAGTAATCTTCATTGTGATAAAACTCCACAACAACCTTTCGATACGGAAGAAAGTGAAACAATACTGTAAATAATAATATGAGTAGACCAATAGCACCGCCTGACATATTCTACACCAAAAACCTAACACACGTCCTTTATTAGCAGGCGATAACAGCAAATCTATTCTCTCTACCACACCTCACACACTACTTGCAACCAGCGGTGCTTAGGGTGAACATTAAAATCAGCAGGGCGTTAAACTAACAAATCTCGATACTCGATACCATCATCGCTATCCGCTATCTGTTGTGGAGTACATTATTATTTGTTATATCCTTCATCAAATCTCAGCACGTATTGCACACACCACAAATCATGATGCAACAACCACAACCACCGCCGCCCCCGCCGCCACCATCACTACATCCCAATGTCGAAGTGATGGAATTAAATTCCTCTTCAGCTGCGGCACAACAAAGGCACCAACAAATATTATTGGACTTACAAGCACAACGTATGGCATCTGGTATGGATGTTCCCACTTTACCGGATGCTGTGCGGACTGCCTTGCGAGAATTGCGGTGTCCGGTACGGTTGTTTGGAGAAAATTTGGCCAATGTTCGCGATCGATTGCGATTGGAAAAAGCCAAACGACAAGTCTACGCAGAACATTATGGAACGACAGATGGTATTGCTCCAACAGCGACCAGCGCAACGGCTACCACTGCTACAACAACAACAACAGTTTCGGCACGACATCCCGAAGAAACCCAATACACGAATGCACCACCGGCTCTGGTAGTAGCTCGTGAAAAGATATCAATGTTTTCGTTGCAACGATCTCGTGTGAGATTGGAACGAGAACGCAAGGTGAGAATGTCCTACAAGGAATTGGCCGCCAAAAAGCGAAAGTCCACAACAACAACAGTTACAAACGAAAATGATGATACGTCCAATACGAACGAAAAAAGCAATGGCGTATTAACAGTGATAGCAGAAGAATATGATCGATTGTGTTGTGACATGTACCAATCCTTTCAGGATGCCACACTGGCGGGTTCACAGTACGGTGATGTCCGACCGTTGTCAGCCATTACTGCTACTGGTCAGGCGGGTATAAATGCTGCGAATCAAGCCCCGCGTATATTCACGGCCAGCTGGAGTGCTACGTTGCAATGGTGGGATGGCAGCAGTCCAACATTGGATTTAATGGGACGACAACGACAGGCACACGAAGATCGCATCATGGGCGTGGCATTGCGACAGCAGCGGCAACAAGAACAAGACAAAAACATCATGGCAGGAACCGCATCCATTGATTTGACCGCCAAATTGTGGACCATTAGCGAAAAAGACACAACAATGACAAAAAATAATGGTGATATGGATGAGATGGATGCAGCACCAACTACGAGTACAACTGTGAATACGACTGCAGCCAGACAAGAGGACGAGGATGACGAGGCTCTGCCTGTACAATTTACACAAGTGGCACATTTGAAGGGACACAAGGCACGGCTGTGTCGAATTGCCTTTCATCCTCAAGGGGATTACGTAGCCACGACTAGTCACGATTACACGTGGCGTTTGTGGAATATTGAAACGTGTTGCAACAATAATGACGGTAGTACTACCGAGTTGCTCTTGCAGGATGGTCACGCACGAGAAGTCTTTGGAATCGATTTTCATCCCGACGGATCGCTTGTGGCTACGACAGACTATTCGGGAATGATCCACTTGTGGGATTTGAGAACAGGAAAGACTGTCATTCAATACTACGGACATGCCGGTCGGGTCTTGTGTGCCAAATTTGCTCCCGTGAATGGCTTTCAACTCACGACGGCCGGAGATGATGGCTGTCTCAAGGTGTGGGATTTGCGCCACCGACGAAAAACGGCCAAGACCAATGGAGCCCCCGAACCGAGACGGACTATTCCGGCGCATTCGAAACTGATTTCTCACTTGGAATATTCTGACAACGACGAGTGTTTGGTATCCAGTTCGTTTGATGGGACCGCCAAAATTTGGAGTACACGAGGCGACTGGAAAATGTTGCGGACTCTGGAAGGTCACGAAGGAAAGGTTATGGGTTTGGGTATTGTATCGACCTACAACGACGCCATTACCACCAAACAAAGTGATAGTGGCGTTCGGAGTCCAGCGCGAGATTGGGGTGTTGTAACGTGCGGCTACGACAAGACATTGAAATTGTGGAAGTAAACCTAGTCTAATACAGTACGCCAGATTGTGAATATCTACACCTAGAATTCCTCTCCTCTTCCAATATCTTCGTTATCATCGGCGTAGTATATTTCGTCTACTCCCTCGTACTTTGGCCAATAGTCCATCCGGCCCACGTGGACCGGTGCTTCGTCAATGGGATTCCAATTCCAGTCTTCTTTGTACAGGTTCCGATGTTCCTCATTTGGAATGCTATCACCCCAAGAATCCAAAGTGGCCATGTCCTCTTGCGACAGCTCAAAGTCGTACAAGAGACTGTTCTCGACGATTCGAGTTCGGTTGGCAGACTTGGGAATGATTAAAAAGTCGTGCTGGAGCGCCCATCGCAACATAATCTGGGAAGTTTTCTTTTGGTATTTGGCCGCCATTTGGACCAGTATTTCTGGCTCGGACAACCATTCTTCGTATCCGTGCATGAGACTCCCGTAGGCCTGAATTTTTATATCGTGTTGTTGGCAGTAGCTCAACAGGGACGCTCGTTGTCGGTAAACCAGAGGATGCATTTCGATTTGATTTACCACCGGCATGGGTCGGCCACTGCTTTCAATGGCTTGTAAATGTCTCAAACCAAAATTGGAAACTCCGATCGATGTAACGTAGCCCTTGGACTGCAAGTACAGCATGGCATCCCAGGTCTCCACGAGTCTACCACCAAAGGGTGAATGAATCAGATACAGGTCCACAGTACCAACATTTAAGGACTGATAGGATTCATCAAAGGCTTCCAAAGCTTCCCAAAATCCGTGTGCATCATCCCACAATTTGGTCGTTACAAAAATATCATCTCTGCTGATTATTGCAGAATTCTTGTCATTATTATTACTATTGCTGTCAATATTAATAATATAGTCTCGAATGGCCCTTCCGACCTCCTCTTCATTGCCGTAGGTATCTTCTTCGGCAGCGGTATCCATAAGCCGATATCCGGCATCCAACGCCCACTGAACAGCACGGTAGGTAACATTTGCTGTCAATGAAAGTCCTAAACCAATACTGGGTATTGGATTTCCATCGCGCAAGGAACGTGTAGAAGAAGAAATAATAACAGTACTGCTGAGCGCAACTGCTGCTGCCTTTGTTGTTTTGGACGTCGTCGTCGTTGTTGGCGGCAACTGATGATGCTCCGGCTGTTCCTGAGGAGGGACTGCTGCTCCTTTCGTTGTCGTTGTGTCATTTGCAGCTCTGATAGTAACAACCAAAAATAGTGAGAGTAATAATAACCACGGAAAAGATAGAGTGGACATACTGCAGTAAAGAGCCTGGATTAAACCCAATGGAATTGTGGATGATAGAACGTCATTGGTTGCTTAATTGACTGGGAAGTTATTGAAAACAATAAAAGATGTTTTGTAGTGGTACTCGCAAATTAAGCCCAGGTGGACTACGGCAGTTTACCATGTCTCCTATGATAGGACTCAGGAGTTAGGTCTTACTCTATTAGGTCGTGTGCCTAGCTTGCTCTGTATCAACACACTAGTCTAGTTTACTC
>Ga0210036_1005105_pt1 | contig 11635 bp, 11 predicted proteins | sample CryGeymeta201515_FD_185469 | JGI IMG/M metagenome (GOLD analysis project Ga0210036, IMG submission 185469) | Groundwater microbial communities from Crystal Geyser aquifers in Utah, USA - Crystal Geyser metaG 2015-15 (SPAdes) (version 2) | ecosystem: Environmental > Aquatic > Deep subsurface >...
CTGGGCCGTCTGCATCTCCCAGTGCTGGACCTTCTGCATCCCCATCTGCTGGACCATCTGCATCTCCCAGCGCTGGACCATCTGCATCCCCATCTGCTGGACCAAGCAGCAGTCCTTCTGCTGGACCTAGTGCTTCCCCAAGTGCCTCTCCCAGTAGCAGTCCCTCAGCTGGACCAAGTGCCTCTCCCAGTGTGAGTCCCTCTGCAGGACCCTCTGCAGGACCCTCTGCAAGCCCATCTGTGGGACCATCTGGCAGCCCTAGTGCTAGCCCATCAGATGTTCCTAGCACATCTCCCAGTGCCAGCCCAACATCCAGTCCCCAGCCCAGTGGTATGCCTAGTGATGTTCCTACATCGAGTCAGGCTCCCAGTGTTTCTCCCAGTGCAGGTCCCAGTGCCAGTCCCTCTGCAGGACCAAGTGCTTCGCCTAGTGCCAGTCCCTCTGCTGGACCCAGTGCTTCCCCCAGTGCTGGACCATCTGCTGGACCCAGTACCAGTCCTTCTTCTGGTCCTAGTGCCTCACCCAGTGCATCTCCAAGTACTGGACCCAGTGCCAGTCCCTCTGCTGAACCCAGTTCTGCTCCAAGTACTTCTCCAAGTGCTGGACCCAGTGCTTCACCAAGTGCAGGTCCCTCAGCAGGACCAAGTGCTAGTCCCTCTGCTGGACCATCTGCATCCCCATCTACTGGGCCGTCTGCATCTCCCAGTGCTGGACCTTCTGCATCCCCATCTGCTGGACCATCTGCATCTCCCAGCGCTGGACCATCTGCATCCCCATCTGCTGGACCAAGCAGCAGTCCTTCTGCTGGACCAAGCAGCAATCCATCTGCTGGGCCCAGTGTTTTGCCAAGTGCCTCTCCCAGTAGCAGTCCCTCAGCTGGACCAAGTGCCTTTCCCAGTAGCAGTCCCTCTGCTTATCCCACTGACTCACCAAGTGCTAGCCCATCAGATGTTCCTAGCACATCTCCCAGTGCCAGCCCAACTGCCAGTCCACAACCTAGTGGCTTGCCCAGTTCAAGCCCAACTTCAAGTCAAGCTCCCAGTGTTTCTCCCAGTGCAGGTCCTAGTGCCAGTCCCTCTACAGGACCAAGTGCTTCCCCCAGTGCTGGACCATCTGCTGGTCCCAGTGCTGGACCATCCACTGGTCCTAGTGATAGTCCCTCATCTGGTCCCAGTGCTTCTCCAAGTACTTCTCCAAGTGCTGGACCCAGTGCAAGTCCATCTGCTGCACCCAGTGCTTCGCCAAGTTCTGGTCCCACTTCTGGGCCCACATCTTATCCTACTAATCACCCTAGTGCAACCCCAAGCACTATGCCATCAGCTAACCCAAGTGCCATTCCCAGTGCCAGTCCTAGTGCTTCCCCTAGTTCAAGCCCATCTGCAGGACCCACTTCAGGACCCACTTCAGGACCGACCAGTGGACCAACGTCAGGACCGACTAGTGGACCAACGTCTGGACCAACCAGTGGACCAACCAGTGGACCAAGTTTGGGACCTACAGAAGGACCTACAAGTTTTCCCACAGAAAATCCCAGTGCTGCACCCTCTTTTGCACCCTCTTCTACACCCACAACACTTAGCCCAACAACGGAATCACCAACAATTGCCAGTGGCCATCCCAGTGCTACTCCAACAACAAGTGAACCCACATCTGGCCCTACTAGCGGGCCCACGTCTCAACCTACCAGTGGCCCTACAAGTGGCCCTACCTCTGGTCCTACAAGTGGCCCTACCTCTGGTCCCACAAGTGAACCTACCTCTGGTCCTACAAGTGGACCAACTTTAAGACCTACAAGTATCCCAACCAATTATCCTACAGAAATGCCAAGTAATAAACCATCTGCTGCACCATCAACACTAAGCCCAACAACTGATTCACCAACAATGGCCAGTGACCATCCCAGTGCTACACCAACAACAGGTGAACCCACTTCTGGACCTACGATTTCTCCTACCTCTGGACCCACAAACAGCCCAACGAGTACACCTACTTCTGGACCAACAATTACACCTACATCTGGACCAACAATGTATCCCACAGAAATGCCAAGTGCCACACCATCTGCTGCTCCGTCAACACTGAGCCCAACAACAGAATCACCAACAATGGTAAGTGGGCACCCCAGTGCTGCTCCAACCACAAGTGAACCAACTGCTGGACCAACCTATGGACCTACAAGTGAACCAACTTCTAGACCTACGGATGGACCTTCTAGTGGCCCTACTGGAAGTCCTACCTCCTCAACCCCAACCAGCAGCCCTACCAGTGGGCCCACAAGATCTCCCACTGCAGCCCCAACAAAGTGTGTGTGTGAACAGGGATGCTTTCCTGACGATGATGTACCTGCATCTGATGTTGCTAAAAGATCTCTCAACGAAGAAAAGGCTTTTGCTGATGGCTCATCCTTAGACCTTGATAATTGCTACATTAATGATGGAGTTGCAAGCTCAGAGGAGAGGTGGGGATGGACGATTGGCCCCCTCTCCAAAGGCTCATATAGTTTCCCCATGTACGCCAAAGTTCAGGGTTGTGATGCTTCAACAGGAATTCAAGTTGGAGTTCTTGATTTCACTTATGGTGAGAATGGTGCAACAGCAACGTTTACTGCATCAGATGGTATTGCACTACTTGAATCTCAGTTTTATGTTGGCGCAACTAAATACCCAAAGAAAGCTGGTCTTGATTCTGTTTCACCTGGACAGTTTACTTCAAAACATGCACGATTCTTGGCTGACTCTAGTGAAGACACATTCAACTTCTCACACTTCTCCAAGAACAGCAATGGTGAAATTTATATCATTGCGCGAACTGTGGTGTCTGGTGAGGATACAAAGCAAGTCATGGATAGAAATGGATGCGTCTGTGTTTGCCCCACGTCTGCTCCTACCACCTCCAGTCCCACATCATTCCCAACTGAAGCCCCCTCAGCATTCCCCACTGAAATACCAAGCTCTACACCCACTGCATACCCTACTACTGACACAAAAATATCTTCAAAGAGCTTCCCAACGACTTCCAAGGTTGAGATTCCAGAATCCATTCCTGTTTGTGTGGGATATGTGGCTTCTTGGGCGGGAGACCCACACATGAAAACCTTTGATGGATTAAAATATGACTGTCAAGGAGAAGGTGAATTCCATGTAGTGAGGTCACTTGACTCTGATTTTCAACTGCAAGGTCGCTTTATCAAATTCAATGACAAAAGAAGACCAACAGTGACCAACAGTGTTGCTTTTGATACTGGAGATGGCGAGCCAGTCATCCAGATAACCGTTCCGAAATCAAATGACAATGGATGCACTCCTTATGTCTATGTTGGTGGTTCTACTGTTCCAGTGGATATTGCAGTAGACGGTGTTGGTGACCCAACAGTGCTTGTTGAGAGCATCAAGAGCGGAAAGAGGGAAGGCTACAAAATATACTACAGCAAATCTAAGGTGGAACTAACTGTCATGTCAAAGACTTCCAGGAAGAATGGATGTGTCTTATCTGCCAAGCTTTGTCTGCCCTTTGACTCTGAAAAAAGTAAAGAAAATCTTGTTGGTCTCTTGGGAACTCCCAACGGTGACCAATCGGATGATTGGATGAAGCACAACAAGAATGGTGGAGGAAATCTGCCGGTGCCATCTTCGCGCAAGGAACTCCGATCTGAGAAAGCTTATGATTTCTGTGTGCAGAATTGGTGTATAACTGATGAGGACAAGTCTCTCTTTTCTTATGCTGGTGGGGAGAGCTTTGCTGGCTTCAGTGGATGTGCCCAAGGTTCTGATTCGGAGACTGAGAAGTGTGTCAATGACCCTGTATCAGTTCTTGGTAGTGGTCCTGGAAATGAGGTGATCCGTATCTGTGGAACCAACAAGGAAGCGAATGATGCCTGTTACATTGACGGTTGTGTTGGTGGTCCTGAAGCTGCAAAAGAATGGGTGGAGGCCAAAGAAGACCTTGTTGCCAGCATGTGTGGTAAACAAATTTTCCATGAAGACTTTGACACCATGATGGATGGTGCATGGGTACGTTGTTATTATGTTTTGACTCATTTCCCTTAAGATGCTGCTCTATTTATTAATTGTAACTTTTCTTCCCATTCCCTCCATTCAGGGAGATATTTACGGGCAAGATGACTTCAAGTGGTTGCACTTGCATGGAAAAAATGGCCAAGGGCCATACAGTAGCGTTAGTAAAACGTTTGATGTCCCAAAGTATGCGGATCTTGTAAGATTCGAGTTTCTCTTTTATGAGATTGGAGAGTGGGAACGTCAGGGAAAGTGGCAGGATGAAGTTCACATCAAGATTGGTGATACTTTGATTGATCTGAAAACGTTTGATGACAGCAATAATGAATTGGATGGTGTGTTGTATCCTGTGTTTTGTTTTCTGGGAATTTGTAAACAAAAGAATTTAGAGCATCTCACAATTGATTTTTTGCCCAATTTCTACCCGTTTAACAGAATTTTGGCATGATGTACAAGACAGCATTTCTTGGAGCCGTCGTAGCTTCTGCGGCAGAGGACAGTTTGGACCTCAGCAAGGCCAGATGCACAAGATTACTATCACTGTCCCTCAAGTCTACTTTGAAGATGGAAGCATTGACTTTGCCCTTTTGTTGAAAGTGACTGGTGATGTGAAGTCTGAATCTGCAGGCATTGATGATTTTAGAGTTACTGCATATGGTCAATCATGTGTCATTCCAAATGAGTCCAAAACTGCCATCACTCCTGCTACTGCAAAGATTCCTGATGCCTTGCCTGTACAATGTGACGAAAATGTTGCCATTTCATGGGGAGATCCTCATGTAATTACATTTGATGGCAAAAAGTTTGATGCTCAAGGAGAAGGAGAGTTTACTTTGATCAAGAATATGGACTCATCCTTTGAAGTCCAAGCTCGGTATGCAAGCTTCAGTTCCAACAAGGATTTATACGCCACTACCACAAGAAGTATTGCTATTAAGGAGGAAGGTGCTCCTACTATCCAGTTGAATGTCCCTGCCAATAAAGAGCTTGTATGCCCACTGGACCTCTTCCTTGATGGCGTTATGACACCCGATATACTAAACTTTGAAAAATATGTCGGCACTACCAACTTCAATGGCGATGACAGTGTAGTAATCCGCCGCATCTATGACAGTATAGGTACTCGCGTTGGAAAGAGTGGCAGCGATCACGAAGATGTGGAGAAGGTCATCATCTACTATCCTGGCACAGGCCTCCAGTTTGTTATTGAGCGAGCTGAATTTACCCAATATGGATGCTTCTTGTCCTTGAAGATATGCATGCCCAACAGCTACCGCGAGGGTGAAACTTTAATAGGTTTACTTGGTACTCCTGATGGAAACCCTGAAAATGATTGGGTTCAGCCCAATGGACATGTTCTGCAGTACACCAGTAACAAGATGAAGGCCTACGAATACATCACAAGAAACTGGTGTAATGAAGATGAAAGGAAGTCTATTTTTACCTACACTAATAATGATAACTTCCTGACTCACAGACGTTGTGGTAAAGGATATGGTAAGTTTTGTTACGACGAAACCTGTAGCTTGCTATTCTTTCGAGTGCATTTCCCCATTGAACCTTTTTCTCTTTCTAAACTGTTGCTACAGATCCAACCTTTGACAACTGCCGAGAGAACCCACCTGAGGGAGCTTTGGGTATTTGCAGTCATGAGGATGATCGTTGTATCTCTGAATACTGTGGTGGTGGCCCAGAAGCGGCACGGATGGCCCTGGATACTGAGATCAGAATGACCAATGAAATGGGCTGTGGTGAAACTATTTTATATGAAGACTTCAACATGAATGATGTCGGTGACTGGGGTTTGATTGCTACGCAAGATGGCCAGTGTGATCAGACCTTTCTTGGCCAATTCAACCATGATAGTGGAACAGTCAAGAAGGTTTTTGATGTGCCTGACTTTGCTGCCTTCCTCTCCATTGATTTCCTCCTGTACCAATTTGGTGACTGGGGTAACGCTGAATTGGATCAAAGCGATGAATTCTTTATCAAGCTTGGCCCTGATGGTACCAAATTTTCTCTTGCTACTTTTGAAGATGGCAATGCTTTTGAAAGTGGAGGCACTCGGAGTGGTTGGTTGGCAGGCGTCAACTGGAAGAGACAGTCAATTACAAAGCTTGGCAACACAAGGATCACAGATAAGGTTTCTGTTTATGTGCCTCCCAAGTATTTTAAGGACGGAAAGCTCGAAATTGAGTTTGGTGCCAATGTAGTGGAGGATACCATCAGTGCTGGTGTGGATGAGCTAAGAATGACTGCTCACCCCCGCAAGTGCGCTGATATGTACCGCAACCCAGAAGATACTGATCTTGGTCGCCGAGGTCGTGACCTTCTCCAATTGCAAGATCAGAATGTGTCCTCTGCCAGTGCAGCTGATTTCACCACTGGCGAAACTGAGCAGTCACCTGTTCAATGCCATGTTGCCTATGCTTACCACTCTAGTCGGGCAAGCCACTCCTTTTCTGACATGGGATTTGGCGAAGCTGTCGTGCATGGAGATGAAGACATCACCTTTGGCTGGTCCAACGGCCCTTTCGCTGCTTCCAGTTATGCCTACTCATTGGAGATGTATGCAGGTGACACTGTAGTTGGGTCTGTCTCAATGACCTATGATGATGGAGAAGCTGAAGTTACAATTGATGCTGGTGAGCGTCTGTGGTTGAAGAATGTCAATTCCTATGTTGGACATTCTCGTCTACCACTGTCAGAGGATGGAAGGGAGCTCATTGATCCCACCAGCTATCCTGTTGTTCACGAGCGCATGTCATTAAGCCGCTCCTTTGTTGTCAGCGAACTAGATGGAAGCCCAGTTTATATTGTTGCTGAAGCGACTGTCTGCGGCCTCTTTGAATCTCCCGAAGGAGAGGAAGTTGATGGTTCGGTCAATAATTTGGTCAACTCTGTGAGTGGTTTCTTCAAGAAAATCTTTTGAGAAAACCAGTAAGGAAGTCGTACAGATGTGTAACAACTCTTAAAACATAATATCAAAGGCGTTTGATGAAAACGTGGTCTGTTCTCAATTTTGCCCTGTAGTGATACCGACTGTTTGGATACAGGATCGTGTTTCTTCTCTAGCAACAGTGGGTCCTGAAATTGTATCTCAGAACGGATTAACAACAGAGAGCTGAAATTTCAATGACGAGAAATAGGCAATCTTAAACGGTAGGAGATTCCGTGACAGAATCAGGCGAAAGACGTATTATTGACATACTGCGTTGTAGTAAGAAAAGACCCATGATCAGCTCAAACGCTGACGGAGAACTAGAATTATTAGAACGTCTATTGTCAAGCCACAACTCCGGGCATACGAAAAAGCAATTGAACCAGCGATTCCATGCTATCGAACCCCCACCTAACCACGGTGTTTGAGTGCTAATATTAACAAGCCTACTTTATGCAGCAATTCTGATACCCAGAATACGGCAACCCATCTTGGCCAGTCCCTGGACATATACACCAATACCAAACTATTTCCGCGCTTTCCCTTTATAATTTATTTCTGTAAATTTCTCGTCTGTCATCACAGAAGTGATGATTGCTCGTTCACGAGTGTTTACGACTGAATCAACACTGCGCTCATAACCTACATCTTGTCAACAGGAGAGTGTGATGATACGTGGTGTGGTGGCACCTCCCAACTTCTTTTTTTTTGAACAAACAAAATAATAATAACGGGACAAAGTCAGCGTCTTCAAGTTACGTCCAGCGTAGTACGGTAGTAGACTAGAGTTCCAAAGAGACCAGCAAGAGTTCAAAGTTTACAGCAGCCACTTGTCATTCTTACTAAAGGCCCGATTTATAACCGCGCTCAGGCTACATCAATCAGCACTTGAGCGTAGTAGACTAGACAATGGCGTTTCCTCAACAACAAAAATTGACATTTCTTGTGTCGTGTTTCTGTTTTGTTTTGGCAGCAACAATAACTACCAGTAGTACTGCTTTTGTTATACCTACCTCGAGGTCGTTGCGACGATCGCCGACACTTCTGTATTCGGATGTCAACGGTGAAACAGCTTCGGATTCGGTAGACTCAATTTCCAGCAGCAGCAGCACCAGCAGCACCAGCAGCAGAACCACCAGTGCAAGTAGCAGTAGCACTGATGCAGATACGGTTGTCCAGGCATCTACAGAAATGAATTTGCCGGATACATACGTGAGGTGTGGAAAGTGCCAAACGAGTTTTGCAATGACCATAGATGATTTGGGAGGAGAAAACAGCAAGGGACGGTACGTGTGTGATATCATATTGTTAATTGTTGTATGTTGTATGTGCTCTTTCGTCTTGAGAGTTGAGAGGATTGAACGTTGCACTCCCGAAAACACAACACTTTCGATTTTCGATTCAGGTTGGCTTGCTCCATTTTTTTCTATCATGTGCTTACACATTGTGTTTTCCCTGTCCCTCTCTCTCTCTCTCGCTATTAATGTCTCTCGCTCTTCACTACACTGCCTGTTCCTTGTACACGCACGTACACACAGTCGGTTGGAATGCAGTGTATGCAGTCATTCCTGGTTCCAATCCAAAGATCGGATCATGACCATGAAAGATGGATTCGAAATGGTGGCTCGTCCCCAGTACGAAATTGAACGCGTTCACTTGAACCTACGAGAAAATAAAGCGCCCAACTTTTTGGGCGAGCAAAAGCTGTACGTGGGAAATATTGCCTTTGAATGTCAGGAGCAAGACATTGTCGATGCCTTTAGCGTGGTTGGTACCGTTGGAGATGTTAGTCTGGTGCGAGACGATGACGGTAGAAATCGTGGATTTGGATTTGTGACTATGCGAACCATTGCCGAAGGTGAAAGAGCCATCAGTGAATTAAACGGTGCCGAAATCAAGGGACGCAGCATTGCCGTGCGACCATCCAACAATTAACTATACTTAACTGGTACTGCTAGACCCTACTAGGAAGAAAATCGAGCGCGTCGAAGTAAGTTTGTGACACCATTCATGATCTCGAGTGCTTTGCCTCCCGCCCTTCCGAAAGAGCACAGTTGATGGTGGATAGATATTCGATTACGATACAAGTCTTGGCACGTTTTGAAATCATTCCAACGTGTGAATCTGAATTCGTAGATGATCCTTTTGTACTCGCCTGTTTTGCAGGAAACCTCTCCCTTCAGGCGTGCCATAAGGTTGCAACAAATATACTCAGTAGTCAATATAGAAGAAAGAGACTCCTTTATCGCACGATAGTCTCTTGTTCAATAATTTACGCATCACCATCACCAGCTAGCTGCTCTCGATTCTTCTTCTGCAGAAAGCGAACAGCATGCTGATATTCATCACAATGCGCGTGGTCCAGTTGGCGCTTTAGTAGATGCTTGATTTGTTCTATAATGTTTCTCCAGAAGACACGACCAATACCCTGGCGACAAAGTCATGCTCGGCAAACGTGGAATCTTGCAAAGCGGTCTTCAAGATCTGCTGCAAACACATATTGTTGATGACCACTGGGAATATATGGCAGGTCTTGACTCCCAGAAACTCGAGTACACCGCATACCGGTCGGTCGTGTTGACATTCTTCTACTACTAGAGAAAAGGTTAGTCATATTATTATTATTATTTGTCCAAAAATTTCGACGCTTTGCTGTTGACTGGCATTTGCGAAAAATTGTGTATCGAACTTTTTCATCTTGATTTTTTTCGTTTGTAAGTAAAAATTGGGTTCCTTTTTTAAAGGTCAAGCGCTTGATGGAGTACAGATTATAATAGTCTAGTAGTCTAGCTAGTCTACAAGATTACATCCAAAAAAGATGTTCCTCAAGGCTTAAAAGCTTGCATAGCATTGAATCTGAATTTATCATTGTTTTGGTTTGACTCCAACAAGGAAGAAGAAAAATCGGACAGAGTACAATAGGATTTCGACATCTGGACAACTAATAATAATGCGTAATCGTGACCAATCCTATACAGTACAGTAGTCTAGTTGCTAACAATAAGTAGTTGTCTAGTCTACAAAAAAAGTACGTTTGCTGTAATGGTGAGATTGGGAATGAGATCAAACTACTACTATACTACTGTTATCTACCTAAAGTTTACACCATCATTACTCATTACTACTCGTCCTCGTACTGTAACTGTATATTTTGTTTGTTTGTTTGTTTGTTTGTTTTGAAAAAGCTAGTTTTACATTACAAAACTACGAGTCGTTCTGGTGACAGCATGATCTCCTGCGATGCTCTAAAACAGTAATATCTGGAATGTACTTGTCAATGGAGGGTATAATCCGCGTCCTGGCGTTCTTGACAATCCTGGTACCGGTACTGCTGGTACTGTCGTGGTAAGAATTGTGACTCTGGTGGTTTGTTGTTGTTGGCATGTTGGACGATACTGATACTGATGATGATGATAATGATGATGGTCGTGGTCGTGGCGGTGGTGGTCCTTGAAACAGTTGGGATATATACATCACTCCACCATTGGTGGATTTAGCCACTCCCATTCCAAACTTAACAAATCTCGGATCGAGTATATTTTTGCGCTGTGGATTATCCTGCAGTCCGTGCATGATCAATTGGTGCATAAGCTTGAGCGATGGTCCACATTGCACGTTTTCTACCATGGTGTCACTGTTGTACGGCTGCAGTAAGCGCTGTTGTTTGGCCATTTCTTGAGCCTTGCCACGTGCCATCTCGTCCAAAATGGCACACCGCATAAGCTTGGATACGCCGTGTCTGGTACGTTCCTGATTCACCACAACGTGATTGCTCATGTACGCATACGATGATGATGACGGTGACGATGACAATGACATTGGTTGTATTACCTTTTTACGCATATTTGCCAAGTGAAGATTGTGTCCTTGCTGCTGCTGTTGCTGCTGCTGCTGTTGCTGCTGCTGCTGTTGTGGTTCTTCACTGGCACCATCGTAACAACGATCCGTTACGGTAGCATCTTGTGTAACCGATTCTCCCATATCATGACTGCGACAGGTCAATGCATCGCTGGATATTACGTTGCAACAGCACTGCTTTTTTGCTATCTTCCGTGACGATGCCGAAGTCGACGTTGTTGACGATGACGCTGTCAACGCTGTGCTGCGACGTGTGCGTGTTGTTCGTAGCCTCCAAGGATTTTGCTGTGTTGTAGTAGTAGTAGTAGTAGTGGATTGTTCGTCTTCTGTTCGATCTCGACAGGTGCAGGCTTTCTGTTGTCGTTGTCGCCGCTGTTGTGCTCTCTTGTTACTACTGTTGCCTGCTGCTGCTACGAAGACGCGATGGAGACATTCCATGCTGGTGGCTCAACTGCGAAGTACTGCAGTATTACGCGCTGTATTCGTAGTACGTAGTACTGTATGGCAGTATGTACTAGCTCTCTATATAGTGTCTAACGATTGGAAGACAGATATGTATGATACTACAATTATCAATTATACTCCCAGCAGCAGATATCCCAAACAAAGGAAAAGAAGATACTATCAGACTAGCCACAGGATCGATTGGAGACGCTTGATACAGTATAGAGTAGTATCTTTTTTTTTTGGCTTAATAAATGTTGATGTTGGATGTTGGATTGCTATGTGAGGATTTACATATTACACATTATCTGACCCCATTGCGGGGTGCTCTTTTGGCTCAGAGGCATTATCTTCAGATGGTAGCTGAAGTGGTTAAGCG
>Ga0210036_1005114_pt1 | contig 11618 bp, 7 predicted proteins | sample CryGeymeta201515_FD_185469 | JGI IMG/M metagenome (GOLD analysis project Ga0210036, IMG submission 185469) | Groundwater microbial communities from Crystal Geyser aquifers in Utah, USA - Crystal Geyser metaG 2015-15 (SPAdes) (version 2) | ecosystem: Environmental > Aquatic > Deep subsurface >...
GACCATTTTATTTTAATACACGAATAGACTAATACGTTTATTCGAATGAATTAAATTAAAGTGGTTCAGCAGCTACCTGTTAAATGCTAGCTTAAAAGGGCTTGACCATTTTATTTTAATACACGAATAGACTAATACGTTTATTCGAATAATGAATTAAATTAAAGTGGTTCAGCACCTACCTGTTAAATGCTAGCTTAGAAGGGCTTGACCATTTTATTTTTACTATTGACAGCCAATGGGCCATTATTTAATAAAATCGCACTGAGATAGTAATTAGATCACATGCTGTTAAAAATAACGGGTCATATTACTTAAGCCCAACAAATGGTATTTCCAGAAACAACCCCGGGATTGTGTTTTTCCCCATCCCGGGGCAGTTTTGGAAATCCTGGGGTTGGGATATCCCTGGATTGGTGATAACATATTTTCTCATCTCATCAGCATCATTGAAAATCTCCGCGTGGCAACAAGCATCTAGGAAGTACAGTTCAGAAACCCATCACTAGTAATGTAGCTACGTGTACTCGAGTAGTAATCTTTCCAGCCATCCAGTCGTCAATTTTCTTTCCCCAAGTACGATGATTCCTCTTTGAGTAAAAGCCGAATTGCACGCAACATTGGACGCCATTCTTCTTCCAACGCTTGTTTGGTTCGATCGTCCAGTTCCAACAATCTGGCTTGACACTTGGCAAGTTCTTGTTTACGATTTGTCAGTAGCGCATGTAACAGATCCTGCTCAAAGGAATCCTCATCTGGTTGAATCAAAAATTGTTGTTGTTGTTGTTCCACCAACAATGCTGCCATCATGGACAGTCCTCCTGTTTGGAGAGATTCCCGAGGTTGTTGTGTCGTACCGTCCCAAACGTACAGATCTCGCTGTTTCCCTAACCTTTCAAATAGTACCCACAATTGCGTCAACACGTGTGAAGTAAAAAAGTGTGGACGTGCTGTGGTACACGCCACGAACAAATCGTGTACATCCATCGTCACAACGGATGCAGGATTATCCGGTACGACAAAACCGTACGTTAATAGCATTCTGAGATTGTCTCGTTCCTTGTCGTCACCGTACGATATAAACACTTGATCGTGCTTCTTGTAGGCATCATTGGATTGGATACGATAGTACGAACCTTCCTGATGATTGTTGTTGTTGTTGTTGTTATTATTGTTATTGTTGTTGTTCTCGTGAACCAAACTGGGAGTTGTTTTTGCACCAAATTGATGATTCAACAAATCAAATCCTGGTAACAAGACCCGTATTTCGTGTGTTCCACCTGTTCGGATGCGTGTATCGTCTGGACCGTCCATGCCGACACACCGAGATCGTACCGTACTAAAGGCCCATAAAAAGTTGTCGACAGACATTACCGTTTCGATTGTTTCCTTTTTGGATTCATCACCATCATCGTTCTGCGACAACACCAACAACAACACATCCAACATGGTCGCGTGTAACATTCGACAGTGTTGTTGGTAGGCGCGTATCAACTTTTGGTAGGCCAAGGGCAAGCATTCCAATAAGACATCTGGCATTTGCAGTACGGAGTATTGCGGCGGCAAGGACGCAGCATACGGATCTTGGTCATTCTGAAGCAGTAACAGTCCCGTGGCCAGTATTTGTTCGTCTGATAACTGCTTGTTTCGGTTGGCAGCAAGAACAGAAGGTGTAGCAGATGCAGTCGTAGCAGCAGCAGATGCAGTCGTAGCAGCAATGTCGGCTGCCTTGGACAGCAAAGGATACGTTTGAAAAAGTGATTCGACCGTCACAGCCTTATCCGCGGGAACTTGAATCAAGACATCACCAACAGATCGATCGCGTGTCGTTCGCAAGCCACGTCCCGTAGTAGGAAAATTGTAAACTTCCAAATCATACTGTGCCAAGTATTCTACCAACCATGGTGGTGGTGGCGGTGGTGCGTCTGCTAATTTGTTGCTGTTGCTGTTGCTGTTGCTGTTGCTGTGGTTGTTGTTGCTGTTGTTGTCGTTGTTGTTGCTGTTGTTTGCAGGATTTCTTCTTGTGGATGTAGAGAATGCGAGAACAATCGGGAGGGTGACTGCGGATAAAAATAGCCATGACACTAAGACTACGAGAGACTTTCTGTGGGTCATAATATTTTTTAAAGTCGCTGCATGTAGATGTGGCAAAGAGCAGATTTACATGTACAATTTGCCTACTAGCAAAGTAGCGAAGTATGCTGTATGTGCTGATAAGAGGGATCGATGCGATGTTGTGATTATTTGTGATGGTTCTTGGTTTTTGTTGAAGGGGAGTACGTTTGTTTTAGTCACGAATTCAGTCACAAAAACAAACATTCCGGAAATGGAACCTACAACCTACAACAACATCATCTACTTCATGTTGTATGCTGATGATAGGGTAGGGTAACCTTCAATTTCACACAGAGTACTCGTATCACGCTACTACCATACCATATACTGCAACTTGTCTCACATCGGACTCGACAGGCTGCATAGTCGACTCGATCGCTACATTGGTTGCTAGAGACAAGATATCGAAAGAATATTACCTCTTCTTCTAAGATCAGCCAGTGGAATGTTACAACAACCGGCACAATCGACGACGCTGTTGGAACGCATCGGTGGAAGGCCAATGTTGACGGTCATTGTTCGGACCTGGTTCCAGCGGATCTTTACGGTAGACGAATTGCGTCAATTTTTTCGTACCGTCGATCTGAAAAAGGTGACCAGTCATCAGTGGGAACTGTTGTACGTACGTGTTGTGGACGAACCGCCGTCCGGAAGAAGAATTCGATTTCATGACCTTGATTCGAACCAAACACGAGCACCTCTTTCTGTTGGGACTGAACGAACATCATTACGATAGATTTATACAATTATTGGAAGATTCTATGCGTACCTTGGGACTACCGTCCGAGTTGATACATGAAGCCTTACAAACGATTGGACCGATACGACACGTCTTTGTGGAAGGCGGTGCCATGGCTTCACGTGGATACTAACGACACGACACTCCTACTTGATAACGAGACGGTTATTTGTTTAAAAAAAAATAGAACTCTACAACAATACTTTTACACATGCCCATGGACGGCAGTCATTTTATCGTTTCCTGTTCTTGTCCTTGTTGAGCTCGCAACTCGGTACTGCTAATGTCTACTCGAAAATCCGATTCTGCCAACAACACGAACAAGTCTTTGACGTCTTCTGGCAATCCTTCGAGGGTATGCTCGCCGGTTACAAATTTTTCACCGCTGCCATCTGCCATTTGTTCCAGTCGTCCACCGACCACAAAATCAGCTCCCATGGAGCGCTGAGCTTGCAACATGTTCTCGTAGGAGTTATCGTAATATTTAGGATTCAAAATTCGGACCATGGTATCGGTACCGATCACAAAGGACCAGCGATTATCGGTGGCTGGAGAATTGTCATTAATATTCGATTGCAGTGGTGCGGGGGCGTATTGTCGCAAAACGTTTACCTTGTCGGCAAAGAGTGGGGCACTGGTCAACAAAATACCCCACTCAGGAATTCCCTGATCGTCGTTCTGTTGCTGATACAAAACATCACGAAATTGTGACACACGTCGTGCCACTTCCTCTGGATCCATGGAAGGTTTGTCCACATTGGTAATAGAAATTTCGAATACCAAAGGTCGTTTGCTACTGCTGCTGCTGTTGTTGTTGTTGTTGTTCGTGGAGGTTTTGGAAATGGCCGCACGAGCCAGTCCCACGTGACCCTGATGAGGTGGATTGAAACTGCCGGGAAAAATGAGACAATTGTCGGGCAAGACGGGAAAGACGAGGGATTCCAAAAAGCTGTTCTTGTTGTTGTGCGATGCATCGTCGTCACTGGTATTGTCGCGAGACCTAGGTAACAGCAACACAGCCTCTTCGTCTCCCGATAAAATACGATTAGCAGCCGATTTCACAGGATCCTCATTAACAAAGGTATTGGATTTGTCTCCCATTTGCCATTGCTCAATCGTTACACCATTGTATTTCCTAGGATCTATGACATCTTCTGATTTGGTTGGTTGTGGTTCCATCTTGTGGCTAATGCTGCTGATGCCGTTCATGCCATTCTTCGCAACATTGCTATGCTTGGTATTCAACTTGGCCATGGCCTCCAAGGTTCGTAAAATCATGTGACTGCAAAAGACATCTTGTTGGAACCGAGATTGCGTAGGACAATTGAGTACAAGCTCCATTCCTACCTGACTGCCGACAGCATGTGTAGCCACAATATTACCATGACTGGGTTTACCTGTTTTGGACATGCCTCCTTGCGTGGTCGTTTTAAGTGTCGATGCCGAACCCAATCCTACGGTATCTCGCAAGGCCAACAGATTGGCACTCGCAGAGTCAAAACTGCGCGACTGCAATTGCATCCCCTGAAGCAAAGCTGCTCTAGAAACCAAGGTGGCCGCTTCTGCCGAACTAAAGGAAAAGCTCTTATCGCTCGGCAACGTTTTGCCCACGTAGGTTTGAAACGACGATCGATCGTAGGTGACCGTCCCTTCCAATAACAATTGTGAGGCACCAGGCGTGGCCGCTAATGTGGAGAGAGCGTGTCCACCGCCTCCGGCAATGGCCATACACACTTTTCCCAGTGCCTTGTGGTTTTCGATCAACCACTGGGTCCGCTGTTGCAAATGATGAAGACTATGGTCGTCATCTTCCATTTCCGCAGGCGGACAAGGAATTTGCGTGGTCGTTATTGTTTTGCAGGGTGCATCGCGAAGACTTTCATGGCTGGAGGCGACCATACTGAATCGCAACAGAGGTGTTAATTGAGTTGGATGGAATAATAATGATCTCTGCCGGATGAAACGAGAAGAAGACAGGATCCAGGACGTTGAGACCATCGGCTGGTGCAAAGAAAGAAGAAAGAACAGCAGTGCGTGAAGTTGCGCTTGTGGAGACGACAACTTTCGGACCAGGTTCATGGGTTTCTTCTTTGTTGCTGATAGTCTGTGTTGCAGTGCGTCCGCAGGAGAAACAGTAGATTTGTTTGCTCCTTGTTTGCTTCGCTTAACATTATTATTATTTTAGTGCCTTCTTTTGGTTGTTGTTTACAGTAGTAGTAATCTAGTAGTAGTAGTAGTGTTGCGAAGCTTAAGATCATGAACGTGACGTCAGTTGAAATCCGGAAAGAATGTGCGTCTTTCTGAATTTAACATCAAAGTACTACTCTAGCTAGTAGTAAGGGAATATCAATCATCAATCCCATGTTAACCAAAACCACAACCATCATGAACAAACCTTATCCCCGCCAGCCTACTTATTAGTTAACCCAAATGCAGCCACAGTCGATGCCATGCGCTGCCTTCTACAAAGTTATATACTGCTGATTGCTTGGCAACTCCTAATCAACATATGCTGCAGTGAACTTGCAAATAATGTGGATGAAAAGCAGCTACGGCAAGACTCACAACAACCACCACAACCGCACTCAACAGAAACTTTCACAAGAACAGACGTCGTGACCACAGATTCGATACCTCACGATGACGAATGTGGGACAGTGAAGCAACGATGGAGCGAAGCCAATGTTCAAGATGTGATTCGATTATGGAATCTTAACGATCAAGATGCTACGAAATTACGACAACTGGGTGCCGCGCTTGCCGACGTGGACCACTGGAAGAATGACCCGTACGAAGTCGTCCGATTCCTGACGGACATGCAGTTCGATGTCACCAAGAGCGAACCAATGTTTCGCAAAATGATTCAGTGGCGATTAGATCATCAAATGGATACATTTTTGGAACGATACACACCCAGTGAACTCATTTATTACAGTCCCATTTTTATGCTCCGAGGATTGGATTTGGACAATGACCCAATCTATGTCATACGAATCGGTGAGCTCGATGCCTGGGGATTGTACAAAAGTTTAGGTTACGATGGTTTGCTGGAGGCTAATTTGTTTGTAACGGAACTCATGTCGACGCGACAATCGGGTTTGCCACATCAATACAACTGGCAGCGAGATTCGTACGAAGCGAAGGTCGGACGCAAGTTTGCCCAATTTACCTGCATTGTGGATTTGAAAGGATTGTCGACGCAACTTGTACGACCGACCATGTTGGGAGTACTGAAAGAATCGGCTCGGATCAGTCAAGACATGTACCCAGGATACAGCAAGCGTGCCATCATCATCCGGGCACCAAAAATATTTCGCATGGCTTGGTACGTGCTTGTGGCATTTATTGGTCTGCGTGTTTATGAAACGTGATATATACCTACTGGTGATAATTACTGTTTCTTACCGTAAATTATCGTGTTTCTACTATTATTTCGTGAACAACAGGGAAGTAATTCAAACTTTTTATGATTCACGAGTCCGAGATAAACTCGTCTTTGTGACGGAAGATGATTATTTGGACGTTCTGGAAAAATACCTCAACCGGGCACATCTCCCGGCAGTCATAGATCCCGTTCAAGGGAAGGGACAGCCCATGCCAGGGTATTTCGAAAATGTTAAAATGGAGGGAGGGCGTATTCCCAGACAAGTATTAAAAACACCATAAATAGATAGAGCCAAACATTTATGAAAATGAGATGTCTTCTCTCAATAGAACAGTGCTTTCCTTGGCAGTACCAGCAGACTCCATAACAGAAGGAAATATTACTCATCTCAATCTCAATCATATTCCGATGGTGATATGTTCAGAGAGATTCGGACGCTGCCTTCTCTGTTGTCAGCTCCTATAACCGTTTGGCAAGAAGTCCTCAAACCAGTAGTAGGATCTTTCGAGCTCGAGGGTATCTTATTCAAGTACTCTTTGCCCTCTAGTATACGAACCATGCATGTTCCACAACTTCCCTCTCCGCCACAATTCATACCACTGCTATTAACGTCAACACCATTGCTTTGCAGAAGCTGTCTTAGATTATCTCCCGCCAATCCTTCGAGTGTAATGGGATCGCCTTTCCTGTTGACTCCTTCCACAATCACCAGGAATGGTTCGCGCGGAACAAGGCGATTGAACTCTAACAGAATGGATGCATGAGAAGAATCATCCTGTGCTGTGAGCAGCTTTGCCTCTGTTTTGGCGTGAATGATAAGGTCCATGGTGGCACCATAGTCGAGTCCCATCACGCCCTCTTTCATGACTGGAATTCCTTCTTTGGACAACACACCCACGCCGACAATGGTATCACCAACTTCAATGGGAGCACTCGCCTTTGCAGAATTCCCACCGACGTGGCTGACCAAGACCAATCCTCGCCCTTGAGTGGTAGTCGAATGTGCCACCTCTGTTAATTCCAATCCCAAACTGGGATCAACGGAAATGGTGGTACGAATTCTTTCGATACCATATTTTGGATCCTTCGAATCAAATCCATGGCTTTGTACGCTCACGCGCAATCGCTGTGCAATTGCTTCGAATTTGTCATGGAGATGTCGATCTTCGACAGATATGTGGTCTTGATTGATAGCTTTCAAAGAAATTGGAGATATTCGCATCGGCTTTGTTTGCGGATGAAAGCTGTATGCTTTATGCCAAGAACACAAACAAACAAATAATAGATAAAGGAACTTCATGCTTCAGAGTATGAGTTATTTATCTACTAAGGGCAAGGCAGGGCACGAGAAGGTAATCGTTGTGTGTGAGTGTTTTGAGTTTTGAAAAGGGTAATAAGTTGTTGTTGTTGCACTATTTCCATTGGATATTTTGGTTCACGGATTCGAAACACTCCAGGACTCGCTGAAGAATTCAGTCAGTTAACACAAACTCATGACGAATGCAAATGAGAGATTGGTACAGAAATTTTCTACTCGGAGTAGTTTTCAAAAATCAAGGACAAAGTCGTCAAATGAATTTAAGCTTTTTAAAATTACCAAAACTCGGCACTGCCTTCCCAGCTGGCAAAATCTTTGTAAAATCCTGGCTCGACTCCACTCTTGGAGTTAGTAGAGTCTCTCTGCGCAGAACGAACCTGGCGCACTCCTAATGAACGTTCACCTATGCTGCGGCGACGGTCTGCTCGAATATTGTCAACTCCATTCAAAGCTGAAGCCGGAAAGAGGCCATGGTGGTTTCTGGCGGTGATTTCCAATTTAGTATCTTCTTTGTCAACGATTTCTCTCAAGAATCTATCTAAAAGCTCAGGATTGTTGCGAACGGTTCTGGCGATAGTCTTGGATACAGAAGGACCTCGAGACAATAAGGCCTTTTTCAGTGTTTCAATCTCTACTTTTCTCTCCTCTTCTGCCGATTTCTCTTGTAGCTTCATCACCTCTAATGCTGCTTGTTCTTCTTTCATGATAAACTCGGCAGTCCTACCGTTCAAAACATCTTCCTCGCTGAGAGGTTTGACTGCACTGATTCGCTGCACCTGTTGACCTGCCACTGCTCGAGTGCGGTCTCTGCCGCGATCAGGTCGAGCCCCAAAATTTCGGGATTGGGATGTATTGTGTCGACGAAGCGGTGCGGATGTTTCCTCTTTGCCAACTCCTGAAGTTCCTTCAGTTGTAACGGCTCGACGAATACAATTTGATTCATTCTTGCCGCTACTGCCAGGGCATCGACCTGATCGCGCAATCCTCCTGCTGCGACTGACTCGCTCATTCGCCTTACTACACTTCGCCATATCTTTTGACTTGCCATGTCTCTCTGCCGACTTGCTGCGGCTTTTCCTTTGTTCTATTCTTGGCTTGTGTCGCTTCTTGTTGTCGCTTCCGCTCTTTTTTCCCCCTCTGTCATGATCATTTTTCAGACATATGTCGCTATCATTGTCAAGGGAATCATCATCGGACGCATCTGAGCTGCTTGTGTCCTTCTGTTCGGGGTCCTCTAAAAAAAGGGTATCTCCTTTGGATAAGTTATGTAAGTCGAAGGAAGCGTAGCCAGTTCTTGTCGTGTAGGTGGTCAATCCTAATTTTTCTAAAGTATCCAAAATATCTTTGGCAGCATCTTTGGCGGCACGATCACCGGCTCCAGCTAAAATTTCATCGTGAAAACTCTTGTCCATATCAAAACTACTCATGCTGATGTTGCCGACCGTTTGCAAAGCAACGGTTTCTCGTTGCTTGTGTCCTGATGGCTTTGAAAAGCCTGACTCAGCAGTATGATGAGAGTCTGCAATGATATCATCCAGACTCAATTCTTCAGAACTTTCCCAGATTCTCTCGGCAATTGCTGCATACTTGCTGTTGCCCTTGTGGTTATCGAATCTAGGTGTTTCGCGATTTTTCTTAGTAATTTCCGGGCACTGGTTTATTTCGCCATAGCTTGACTTTTTCCGTGCTTCTTCAAACTTAATGCTGCTAGTGCTTACGTCTTTGGTTTTATCTACCACCGCTGCCAACGATGATGACTTGAACGACTGCGAACTGGGGATCTTGTCTATGACCCCGGCCAAGCAGTTCTTGAGGTCCAGTGATTCCTGAGTAAAGGAAGCAAAACTGCTGCTCAAATCGTTTTCGGCAGTCACACTTTTCTCTCTGACTTGGTGTGCGATGCTCAGTCGGAGGGAGGAGCAGGTATCACTGGGATTCATGGGTTTATCTGGGGAGTGATTCATAGGTTTACAATTGATTGCTGTGATTTCACGATATTATAGTGATCGAAAAAAGCAACGAGAATCCCGGCTTTTATTTACGACCAATTTTCACGGGTGAGACCAATAATTTTCACCGATGAGAACTACTCTAGCTACTAGTCTACCAGTACTAGCTGGGGTAGCTACAGTACTAGTCTACAGTATCATTATTTGTTGCTTGCCAACACGCAACGATCGAAGTGGCGAATTTCAAGTACCATTCGGATATCCTTCAATCGGGGATAAGAAGGTGTGACACGAGATATTTAGGAACAGATTCAGTCGTTTACAGAAAAGAATTAATGAGATTGGATATCCAAGTCTCATTCCCAAACACCCAGGCATCATTTTGTGATGAGTTATTGTCCTTTTCGACACAAGTAGTACCTACCATACTGGATACTGGTAACTGGTAACACACAATATGAGTTGATCGGTTGATCGTTGATCCCTTTGCCTAACAAAGATGTGGTGCAATGCTATATTAACCCTTCGGGGTGCCAATGGTTGCCTTCGGGTGGCCTTGGCGCCCTGCGGGCGCCATAGTTGTGATCCCCGTAAATTAGATGTTCAATTTTTTTTTTAATATTAAAACGTTAGGAAGTATTGCATAGGAGGACTCTCACGAAAGCTATAACCCGAAGGAGGATTAAGCAAAGACATCATGGGCCATATTCATGACGTAAATTCCTATCCCCTGTCGTTCCTCTCGACTCTCGATGGATTGATTTGGAAAATATTCATCCAGTTCAGTTCCGTCGCGAAAAGAGGCTTCTCAATATTTCCAGCCACGCAGCCAACAGCTGAATAATTTGATTCGTCGTGCTCACTATGTAGTAGGTCCAATAAGTCCTTGTCTTCTTCGAGCAGATATCCCATTATTGTGCGTGGCTGCTTGTACAACGATGGTGATTTTCGAGTACAGATGGTGGCGCAGCGGGAGAGTGGCAGATGGGATATTCTTGCTGTACATGTTTTCTCTTGCAGTTGTTTGTTAGACAGGAAGGGCTCTATTCACATTATTACTCTGTCCCATTGAAGATTGAAGGCGTGACATGGATGGAGCTGTAGTCTTGTGCTAGGCTTTGAAATACGCCTCTCAATGGAGCTATCGTTCCAATGGCCTCGTCGACAATGGCCGGGCTAAAGCCTCTGTCCGCCAGCGTTTGTTTTAAATGCCCCACAACCACATCAAAATGTATTTCGTTTAATCCAGAAACAAAGAGGCTGTGATGAGCTCTACGAATGGTGGCCACAGCTGATTCTTCGTTCACAGTGGTGAAGGCCATGGCAAAAAAACGCTTTTGGTGGACGATTAGCAGTCGAGGATCCACACCCTCAAAGAACACTTGTAGGCGGTTGTCGCGAGTTACACGATTGCAAAATTCCTTGACGATGGAATCCAGAACAGCCATACCTCCAAGACGATCGAGGAGAAAGACTGGATTGTCGAACGTTGAATTCGACTGGTCGCCTGTCATGTATCCTGTAAAGGAACTCCGCTTCTTGGATCCTTGAAGCTTGCTTCCGCTGACACTTCGAATCAGTTTCGTGAGACTAAGTGATCTCTTGACTTTTCTTTTGGGTGTCATAATGAGAGCAATATAAATACCTGGCTCTAAATTGACAACAACTCTAGTAGGATTACGATGTAAAAATAGTTTTTGTTATTTTCTTGTTTCAGTTCAAACAATCCCAAAAACAAACTTTGACCAAAGTAACAGTAGACTAGACTACTAGTAGACAATTATTACAAATTTTTTTGTTATTTGTGGTGGTGGAATGTGGCTGGTCACAACTGGCATTTCAAGAGTAGTCATATGTCGTATATCATTTTTTATCACCAGGTATTTATAATGTTTTTGTTTTCGTCAGGAAGCTTCGTATTCGGCTCAAGTTCTTGCCAGTTCAAAGAATGGCGCTCCTCTGATAATAAGAAGTCCTCGAGTAGTACCAGGGTAGTCTACCACATCAGAGAATGACCATCTGGGTAAATCCCGATTCCCTGTGTAAATTACCCAAACACAAACCCTACGGGGTATGGTTATTGAACCCGTGTACATTGTTGTAGAATTATGT
>Ga0210036_1005118_pt1 | contig 11604 bp, 9 predicted proteins | sample CryGeymeta201515_FD_185469 | JGI IMG/M metagenome (GOLD analysis project Ga0210036, IMG submission 185469) | Groundwater microbial communities from Crystal Geyser aquifers in Utah, USA - Crystal Geyser metaG 2015-15 (SPAdes) (version 2) | ecosystem: Environmental > Aquatic > Deep subsurface >...
TGCGACTCGACTTGTTCGAGGATGATGCGGCGCACTGCGCCCTCGTCACCGGAGATGGCGATGGCGTTGCAGAGACGGGAGAGGAGGGAGATAGAGAGGGGCATGGTAATTGGTAAGTGGTAATTGGTAATTGGGGATTGGGGATTAGGGGATAGGTGATGCGAGATAGGGGAAATGTGGTCGGGTAACTACTCTCTGTTCTCCATTCTCTACTCATCTGGAACCAACACAACAAAATCGCCTTCGGGAAATTCGGCGAGTATCTCATACTCGCGAAGCATGGGAATGCTGACGCGCTTGAGCCAGGCGTTGTTCTCCTCGGCAAAGGCATCTTCCTTGTTCTGCAACTGACCGGGCGGGGTGGGCGCGATGATGAGCGCGTATTTGTGCGCGGCGATGTCTGCGTGGAACCGGTCAATGGAAGGACGATAGTTGGTCATGGCAAATTCCATCAGGTCAATGTTATCGTATTCGGGGACGAGTGGAACGCCGGTGATGAGGTCGAAGATCAGTAGGTGACGCTGGGTGATGAAGAGCGCCTGTCCGCCGTCCGCGACGGTTTCATCCACGAGTTGCTGGAGGGAGGCGAGGGAGTCCGCGTGACGGTCGAGGGACGGAAGGGCGGGATAGGCTTGCGAAACGGTGAAGACCGTCACCGCGAGGGCGGCGAGAGTGACTGTCAGCGGGGAAAATGTCTGCGGCGCGGAGGCAGGCGCGAGGCCTGTCCTGAGCGAAGTCGAAGGATCAGGAAGGAAGCGATCAAAGAGTAAATAAAAACTGACGGTGAGGGAAAGAGTCAGGAATCCGTCCAGATTATGCAGGTTGTTGCCGCCTCCAATCTTGGCGCTGACGATGAATCCGCCCGCGAGCAGGATGAACAGCATCAAGCCCAGTCCGGTCACGCGGATGGGATGCCAGGCGCGTCGTCGCAGGTGCGCGAGCATGAGCAGGATGAGCGGCGCGGTCATCACCAGTCCCGAAGGCAGGATGCCCCAGGCGTTGAGCGAACTCGGGAAGAGGCGGTACCAAAGCATTTGTTGCCAAAAGGCCGCGTTGAACATCGCGTCGGAGATGCCAGAGATGGAAAAATACCACTGGCGCGCGGCGTAGGCGGTGACGAGGCCGATGACGGCGTAGAAGACGGGCGGAGTCAGATAGCGGAGGATTGATTCTTTTGCGATGGGTTTTTCAAGCAGGTAGAGAGCGATGGCAAGCATGGCGGGAATGGGAATCCAATTGACGCGGCTGATGCCCGCCCAGAACGAGGCGGCGATTAATGCGAGGATGGATGGCGCGAGTCGGTCGGGGTGGAAAAACGCCAGCACGGGGATGGCGGCGAGGAGGAGATAAAAATAGACGGGGCCTTGCAGGAGGAAGAGCGTGCCAAACAGGAGGAGAGTCCACCAGAGGGCGCGTGGGGCGGGATGGTATCCCGCCGAAATTGACTGCGGAATGCCATTCCGCGCCACAGCCACCGCAACCTGCGGAATATCCCTTCGACTACGCTCAGGACAAGCCTTCCGCACCACGCGACGGAGGATGAGTGCGACCGTCAGCGCGGGCAGGAGGAAAGTGAGGGCGGTTTCCCAGAGACGTTCCAGCCAGAGGGAGGGGTGAGGCAGGAGGAGCGGGATCACCTCGATGACGTAGCGGCTGAGGTCCTGATAGAACGGCGGGAGGGACAGGTTATAAAAACGTTCGGATAAAAGCAGGGAGGCGTGATAGAAACGCGTCCCCTCCGACCAGCCGCGCGAGAAGGGGGAGAAAGAAAGTAATTGGAGATTGGTAATTAGTTGGTAGAGAGAAGTGAAAAGTAAGAGGTTGAGAAGGAAGACAGGCCAGGAGTGTGAAAAAGATTTTGTGGAGAGCAGGAATGTTCCCAAAAGGCTGGCGAAGAACAAAAGTAAAAAGCGCGCGGGGAGGGATTCAAAAGTTTTGGCGAAGGGGCCGAGGAAAAGGAAGAGCAGGAGAGCGGCGGTGAGGAGGAAGAGCAGGCGGTTCGCCGCAACCTTTGCGAAGTCAGCCTTCGCTGACTCAGCCGACGAAGGTCGGCTTCGCAGGCGTAGGCGCGATTTCAATCGCCCCGCCGCCCACGCCGCGGCCAGCATCACCAGCGCCAGTCCCGCGAGCGCGAAAACCAGCAGGGTGCGCCGCCAGAAGACGAAGAGCACGCCGCCCCCTCCCAAAACGGCGGCCAGCCAAAAGGTCAGGAGCGAGGCGATGACCAAAACGAGGCGGAGGAACCACAGCGCGGACGGATCGTCCAGCCGGCGGCGCGCGAGCGCGAGGGCTTCGTCAGTCATCCCAAACCACCTTATCGAGGAAGTCCGTTTCGAGCGCGAGCGCGAACTCGGCCACCAGCCGCGCGGCGCGCTGGATGTCGGCCAGCGCGGCCACTTCCACGGGCGTGTGCATGTAGCGGATGGGGATGCTCACCACCGCGGTCGGCACACCCGCCGCGGAAAGCTGAACCCTTTCGGTCTCGGTTAACGAACTGACCGGCATCGGCTCGATGGCGCAGGGAATTTCCAATTTTTCAGCGAGTTCCTTCAATCGTTTCAGCAGGAACGGATGGATGTGCGGACCGATCCCCAGCGTGGGGCCGCCGCCGAGCGGGAAATATTCCCAGCCGCCCGAACCGGGTCCCTTTGCATAGGTGACATCCACCACGATGGCGAGATCGGGACGCAGGGCGAAAGCAGACGTGGCCCCGCCCGCGTAGGAGACCTCCTCCTGCACGGTGGCCGCGAACCACACGTCCCACGCGTGGCTCTTGGCCTGCATCGCTTCGAGGGAGAGGGTCAGCGCGGCGACGGAGGCGCGGTTATCGAGCGAGTGGCCGCACAGGATGCCCTCCCCCAACTCCAACGGTTCATTCGCGAACGAGACGAGGTCGCCCACGCGGACGAGTTGCGCGACGCGGCGCGGCGGGAGTCCCACATCCACGAGCAGGTTATCGAAACCAAGCGCGTCCTTCTTTTCATCATCGGGCAGGAGCGCGGGCGGACGCGCCGCGATCACACCCTGCAAAGGCTGGCGCGCATGCACCAGCACAGGCTGTCCGGGCAGGAGACGCGGGTCAATGCCGCCGATTTCCGCGAGGCGTAGGAAACCATCCTGAATGCCTGTCACCATCATCCCGATGGAATCCATGTGCGCGGACAGGAGGAGCGAAGGCCGCGGCGCGGGCGCGTCTCCCCTCCGCAAGGCGTGGATGGAGCCGAGGCGGCTGGTGTGAATCTCGTCCGCCAGTGGCCGCCAGCGCTCGAGTATCAAATCCGCGGCGGGAGACTCGTGTCCCGAAAGTCCCGCGCTGGATAGCAAGGATTTAAGAAAGGGGGAAATGTCCGTCATAGCCGGCATGAAATCCCGCGTCTGCTTAGGGTTGAGCCGTTGTCGCGATGGGCGTGTCGGTGGGAGTGGAAGTCGGCGTCGCGGTGGGCGAGGGCGTGATGGACGGGGTTTCCGTCGCGGTGGGTGTGGGCGTGATGGACGGGGTTTCCGTGGGCGTGGGCGTGGCGGACGGGGTTTCCGTGGGCGTGGGCGTAAATGTCATTGTGGGAGTGAATGAGGGCGTCCACGTGAGAGTCGGCGTAAATGTCCGCGTGGGAGGCATGAACGGCGTGGGGCTGATCGAAGGAGTCAGGCTCAGGCTCAGCGTCGGCGTGAGGCTGAGGGTGGCGGTCGTCGTTAGAATGGACGGAGTCAGGCTGAGGGTCGGGGTGAACGAGGCGAAGGGATTCGGAGTCGGCGTTTCGGAGACGATGGCAGTCATCGTGGGGGTGGGAGTCGCGGTCTGCGGCCCGGGCGCGAGAGTCACCGCCAGAAAGCCGAGACAATAGCACGGGATGGTGGAAAGCGTGACGGCGATGAGGGTCAGGCGGCGGCGGGCGCGGGCGGCAACAGGATCATCCATGGGGTGATGATAACATGGGAGGGAGGGGTTGGTAAATGGTGACTGGTAATTGGTAATTGGTAATTGGTAATTGGTAATTGGTAATTGGTAATTGGCGGTAGGAGATAGGGGATAGGAAGCAAGTGTTGCGTGTTCCGTGTTGCGTGTTCCGTGTGTACGTGTGTACCTGTTGTACTGTCGTGTTTGTGCGCCGTGCGAATTACGCTACTCAAAACCGCATGTGTGTTTGCGCCTTTGAAACTTCGATTGCAGCCGTTGGTCTTGCGGATAATAACGGCGGGACGTAACTCCCGTTCGGCGAGGTTGTTGGTGGGCGCAACGGCGTCTACATAGAGAAAGGCCGCTAATTGATGAAGTAGTTCTGCTATACTCATGCTTTCAGCATACACCTTTTTGGCGCTAATTTCAATACGTCTTTTCATTAATGCGGTAAACAATTACAAATAATCAAACCATGAAAGGATCCAAACTCCTCGAAACATTGCTATCATCTCACCCCGACCTTATCCAGATCATTCAAGTCGTCAGGGAAAAATATAACCTGTCTGAAATCAGCCCAGATGACAACCCAATCCAAATGTTCCAGTAACTAAAATTGACACATAGAAAAAGACCCCCTTGCGGGGGTCTTCGCTTTCCATAAATCCAAAGCAGATGGCTTACACGACTGGAGTTTCCGCCATTTTGCGCTGGCGGAAGGTAATGCGTCCGCGCGCCAAGTCGTAGGGAGACATTTCAACAGACACCCGGTCGCCGAGCAGGATGCGGATGTAGTACTTACGCATCTTGCCGGAGAGGTAGGCTAACACTTCGTGTCCGTTGTCGAGTCGTACACGGAACTGTGTGCCGGGCAGGGCCTCAAAGACCACCCCGTCCATTTTAATCTTGCCTTCCTCTTTTGCCATACAGCCTCCTCGCGGCCTCCAGCCTATTCAAAATCCTTGAACGCGCGCCGCTTAATGCGGCGAATGGCCTTCTTCTTTTCCATGCGTCGCTGTTCGCTCTTGGAGACGAACCAGCGCTTGCGGCGAACTGTGCTGAGCACACCGCTTTTGACAACTTTCTTGCGAAAGCGTTTGAGCAGGGAATCCTGGGATTCACCCGAACGTAAATTTACTGCTGCCAAATGAATTCACCTCCTTCCGCATGGAAGATGATCCCAGCCAAGAGAAAACCCCTCGGCATGGAACAAGCCGAAGGGCGTGGAACAGTCAGAACCAACGAATATGATCGAAACGATCACTTCCATCAGGACGATTGCATCTCCTCGACTGTGTTAATCAGGGGCGGAAACCGCCTTACCATAGAACTGTGCGCAGGATTGTACTACACGACAGGGCGCTTGTAAAGAAAAGCCCCTTGGCGATGACCTACTCTCCCAGGAGGCTACCCTCCAAGTACCATCGGCGCTGACGGGCTTAACTTCCGGGTTCGGGATGTTACCGGGTGTACCCCCGTCGCTCAAATCACCAAGGGACGTTTTCACAACGTTAGGCTGAATAGTAAATCTGAATGTGTAGATAAAGAGTACCAAGTTCTCCGCACCACGGGATTAGCCCTCGACCATTAGTACAGCTTAGCTCAACACATTACTGTGCGTACACTTGCTGCCTATATACCAGGTAGTCTACCTGGGGTCTTACTCCATTAACTGGATGAGGGATCTCATCTTGAGGCGAGTTTCCCACTTAGATGCTTTCAGCGGTTATCTCTGCCCGACATAGCTACCCAGCGATGCTCCTGGCGGAACAACTGGCACACCAGAGGTCAGTCCACTCCGGTCCTCTCGTACTAGGAGCAGATCCTCGCAAATCCCTTGCGCCCACAGTGGATAGAGACCGACCTGTCTCACGCATCTCCAAGTTACCTTGAAGATAGACTATACCATCGCCTCTTTCGAGGCGCCGACGTATTATGACGCTCATGGATTTTCTTCATTTCGAAGAAGGGAACGCCATCGAGAGTTCTGTTCGTACACTCAGTCGTTACGGGGGTACAAGATAACCCTTGCTCTCCAAAACTACCCGCACACTTTCGTAAGTATGCTTGCGCTTCTTGGTATAGTTTAGGGTTTGAAAGATTTCCACTTTAGCGCACCACTCCAGAAATTTCTGCGGAGACGGTTCTGATTGACTTGTTATTTCATCAATCAGCCGAAGCGCCATTTCAACCTGCTCACGTTTCAAAATAACATAGGGGGAAAGCAACTCCAATACTTGTCGCACTGGAATAAAACCTTCTATGTCATACTCACTCATTCCATCATTTCGGTCGCGCACTGCGCCTACTTTCAAGTTCTCATACAACCACTCCAAAACGGAACGATTAGAACTCTTTTGGTAAAACGCCAGCGTGACCTTGATTTGAAATCCGTAAGCATAATCAAAACGCGGTTTAAGTTGGAACATAACGCTTCCATCGCCGTCTAAAAAGCCAGCGATGTATGCCAACGTGGTGTCTTGCATCTTGACCTTCCCACGGGATTGCCCTCCGAAGAGGGGTTCCCCGTTATGAGTCGGTTATCAGTTGAGGATCGCTCCTCAACGCCGCCATTGTTGACGGTCTGAACCCAGCTCGCGTACCGCTTTAACGGGCGAACAGCCCGACCCTTGGGACCTTGTACAGCCCCAGGATGCGATGAGCCGACATCGAGGTGCCGAGCGAAGTCGTCGATATGGACTCTTGGACTTCACCAGCCTGTTATCCCCGGGGTAGCTTTTATCCGGTAAGCCACGGCCCTTCCACTCAGAACCGTGGGATCACTAAGCCCGACTTTCGTCTCTGTTCGGCGCGTTGGCCTTACAGTCAAGCTCCCTTATGCCTTTACACTCTTTGGCAGGTTTCCATTCTGCCTGAGGGAACCTTTGGGCGCCTCCGTTACCTTTTAGGAGGCGACCGCCCCAGTCAAACTGCCCACCTGGCACGGTCCCCCACCCGGATTACGGTGTGGGGTTAGAGTCTAGGCATGATCAGGGTGGTATTTCACTGAAGGCTCCACCGACGCTAGCGCGCCAGCTTCAAAGCCTCCCACCTATGCTACACAGATCATACCCAAACGCAATGCCAAGTTACAGTAAAGCTCCACGGGGTCTTTTTGTCCTACTGCGGGTAGGCCGCATCTTCACAGCCATTTCAATTTCACCGGGTCCCTCGTTGAGACACCGTTCTAGTTGTTACGCGGTTCGTGCGGGTCGGAACTTCGCTGATTCTCGCATTCCTGCGAGCGCAGACTATATCTTGATCTCTTCTTTCGCATACTTACGGTTGCCTGATGGATTCATTTCAAACGCCAGTTCGAGAATGCGCTTGAACCCCTCTTTCGTGCGATGCTCGCCTTGATACATCATCCGACATATCTGAGCAAACAGTTCGAAGTCACGTTGCTTGCCTGAGAGCAAAGGATTTACCTCGAAATGAGGAATTACTTTCTCAACCAGGTCGGCAACGCTTCGCACTTCGTATTTCAGCGTTTTGTCGGAACGGTCCGGACGGATTGTACCGCAGGAAAAGTACTGTTCCAGCGTCTCCAAAACTTCAGCCCGGTCACCATTTTGGCTTGCAGAGAAACTCGGTCGAATCTCCCAGCCAAATTGATGACGCCAGCTTTTGTTGATCGAAACACAGAAACATCCTTCACCATCTACAAATCCGCTCAAATACGATCTGATATCCATCGGCCACCTCGCAGAGATCACCGGCGTATGATGACGATCATGGATTTGCCTTGCGGCAGGGATCATCATCTCAGCGTTTGAAACGCTTCAGTCGTTACGGGGTCAATCCTTTTCAGGACGACTTCCCACGGTATTACCCTCTCTATTCACACGATGCCTTGAACATCGCAACGAGATTGGGTTTCACCGTTATTAGCCGGTATGGGCAATTTTACTTACCCGACAAGGAATTTCGCTCTAGTTTGTTACTTCCCAGAAAGTTTCTCTGGGCGAGTCGGTCATTTCTGCCGACTTCCTCATGTCGCCATGAGGTACGGACTATATCATCCTCCAGGATTGGAGGTCTGGCGTATAGTCTCTGAGGATTTCCAGGCATTTTGCCTGGATCTTTCCTGCTGATTGTCTGCACTTGACGCATTTTCACCAAATAAATTGGTAGCGCAAGATACTAACCAGATTTTCCAGCAAACAGCCAGATTTTACTAAGGCTACTTGTTAACCTTAGGACCGTTCGTTTTGTTGCGCCCTTTTCAGGGGGTGGGGTTGGATACCCACTCTGCCTGTCGCCAAGCAGTCCGGACTATATCATCCTCCGGTTTCGGAGGTCTGGCGTATAGTCTCTGAGGATTCTCTGGGCTGAAACCGATCAAGGATTTCAGCTTCGCTGTAACGTCTCTTTCCACCATCGTTCATCTCACGTCGAATTTCCAGGATCTCTTGGATCCCTTCGCGCGTCAGGTGTCTTCCTTCCTGAAAGAGTTCCGCCAACTTCACGAATTTTGCAAAGTCGCGTTTCTTCTTCGCGGATAGGAAACCAAAGCGCTTGAAAAACGGTATGACGTGAGTGAGAATGGCTTCCAGGTTGTTGACTTCAAAATACCACACCCCATCCGGTCGGCTACGCAGGGTCCCACACTGCAAGTGTCTCTTGAACAAGGCCAGGATGACCTTGTCTTTTTGCGAGACATTGAAGCAAAGGGAAACTTTCCACGGCTGAAGATAATCTTGTCGCGGGCGGAAGGAGATATTGAAGCTCCCTTCACCATCGGCAAAACCAGCCAGATAGTAGCCTGTTTGAGGCGGTATTCGTTTGATGTTTAGCATCCAGAGCCTTTCCTGCTGATTGTCCGCACCTGTCGCATTGTCACCCATCCGCCTATAGCAGTGGGTAGCGCAGGATACACCGGGTTTTCCAGCAAATAGCCAAATTTTACAACTACAGGGTCAGTTCTATAGTTACGGCCGCCGTTCACCGGGGCTTCAGTTCAAAGCTTCGACTCCCGAAGGGGTCTAACCTCTCCCTTTAACCTTCCGGCACTGGGCACGCGTCAGCCCCTATACATCGCCTTACGGCTTAGCAGAGACCTGTGGTTTTGTTAACCAGTCACTAGAACCAATTTACTGCGGCCCTCCGGGGCTTTAACACCCCAGGGGGCGCCCCTTCTCCCGAAGTTACGGGGCCATTTTGCCTAGTTCCTTAACGAGGGTTCTCCCGATCGCCTTGGTGCATTTACACCCGTCTACCAGTGTCGGTTTGCGGTACGGGCATTCAGATATCATCGCTTAGAGGCTTTTCTAGGCAGCAAGGCTCAACCACTTATGCCTCAGGGGCTCGCTTTACACCTCAGCTCAACCGGCGGATTTGCCTACCGGTCTCAACGCCTAACGTGTATCGCACCACCACAACCAATCGGTGGCTGGCCTACCTCGCTGCGTCCCCCCATCGCTCCATCTGAACGGTTCCGGAATGTTGACCGGATGTCCATCACCTACGCCTTTCGGCCTCGGCTAAGGACCCGACTAACCCGACGCGGAATGACCTGGCGTCGGAAACCTTAGACTTACGGCGAACACGGTTCTCACGTGTTTGTACGCTACTCATGCCTGCATTCTCACTTCCACCCGCTCCAGCCGCCCTTACCGGTCGACCTTCACCGCTGGTGGAACGCTCCCCTACCGCCCCAGCTTGCGCTGAGACTCATGGCTTCGGTACCAAGCTTAAGCCCCGTTAAGTTTTCCGCGCAAGGTCACTAGACCAGTAAGCTATTACGCACTTTTTAAAGGGTGGCTGCTTCTAAGCCAACCTCCTGGTTGTTCCAGTAACCTCACCTCGTTTCCCACTTAGCTTGGATTTGAGGACCTTAGCCGATGATCTGGGCTGTTTCCCTTTCGACCCCGAAACTCATCTCCCGGAGTCCGACTGCCACACTTGGAGTACTGGCATTCCGAGTTTGATTGGGTTCAGTAAGCTATAAGCCCCTTAGCCCATTCAGTGCTGTACCTCCAGTACTAAACATGTGACGCTAGTCCTAAAACTATTTCGGGGAGAACAAGCTATATCCGAGTTCGTTTGGCATATCACCTCTACCCACAGCTCATCCCCTAATTTTGCAACATTAGTAGGTTCGGGCCTCCACGAGCGTTTAGACTCGCTTCACCCTGGCCATGGGTAGCTCACCCGGTTTCGTGTCTAATCCCAGCGACTATACGCCCTATTAAGACTCGCTTTCGCTACGGCTTCGGGTGTCACTCCCTTAACCTTGCCACTGAGATTAACTCGCAGGCTCATTCTCCAAGAGGCACGCCGTCAGGCATAGCGCCGCGCACAGGCTTTCGCCATAGCACCGACACGCTGTTAGCCCTTCGACTGATTGTAAGCTTACGGTTTCAGGTTCTATTTCACTCCCCTAACAGGGGGACTTTTCACCTTTCCCTCACGGTACTTGTTCACTATCGGTCGCCAAGTGTATTTAGCCTTGGAGAGTGGACTCCCCAGCTTCCTGCCGTATTAGCGTGCACGGCAGTACTCAGGTTTCCGGCGGGAGGCAATCAGTTTTCACATACGGGGCTGTTACCCTCTATGGCAGGCTTTCCCACACCTTTCTGTTAACTGAATGCTTTGTAACTCCCATGTGCCAGACCCTACAACCCCGTCCCAGCAAGCTGGGGCGGTTTGGGCTGTTCCCCGTTCGCTCGCCACTACTAGGGGAATAATCTCTTTTCCTCTGGGTACTTAGATGTTTCAGTTCCCCAGGTTCCCGTAGACCGGTCTATGTGTTCAACCGGCCACGCTACAGGTTCGCTGTAGCAGGTTTCCCTATTCGGACATCCTCGGATCAAAGCCTGTACACGGCTCCCCGAGGCTTATCGCAGTGTCCCACGTCCTTCTTCGGCACTTGGCGCCAAGGCATCCTCCGTAAGCTCTTAGTAGCATCTCCACGTGATGCGGAGAAATTGATACTCTTTTGTTTTGGCCTACATCATCAGATTACTATTCAGTTATTAAGGTACTAGTCCACCGTTGACCGGTGAACGATGCTCTCAACTTGCGTCCAGGGCATCGGTCACCCTTCAAACTATTCAACTTTTCGTATCGCGCCAGTGGCAGAGACAATGCGACCCGGCATCACCGCCGGGTCCTGAAAAGGCCGGAATAGCGGTTCAATCTTCGACTTATGCCTGCATGCCGTTTAACAAATTTTCTCTCACTCCTAAAACGTACCCGGCCGACTCAGTGGAGATGGCGGGATTTGAACCCGCGACCTTCGCCTTGCAAAGGCGCTGCTCTCCCGCTGAGCTACATCCCCGGTTAGTCTCGTAGTCTTTTAGTCTGATAGTCGCTTCGTCTTTCAACAACCATCCGACTACGTGACCATTTGACTACCCGACCACCTGACCAAACGAGTGGGCTTGACAGGATTCGAACCTGTGACCCCAGTCTTATCAGGACTGTGCTCTAACCAACTGAGCTACAAGCCCGCAGCAGGCCTCAACAACTGAGAAGTGATAGGAAAACTTTCGTTCTGTGCTAACCAGCACGCTCCAACACCGTGTTAGAGCGATTTTGTGAAGAAGTAGAGCGCAGGCCAAAGCCTTTGCTCAGGCACTCTAGAAAGGAGGTGATCCAGGCGCACGTTCCCGTACACCTACCTTGTTCATGTTTTTCCCTGTGTCGCCACAAGGCACGGACTATCTCTTCATCCTCTGAAACAAGCCTTCCTTACGCGGATGCCA
>Ga0210036_1005120_pt1 | contig 11603 bp, 4 predicted proteins | sample CryGeymeta201515_FD_185469 | JGI IMG/M metagenome (GOLD analysis project Ga0210036, IMG submission 185469) | Groundwater microbial communities from Crystal Geyser aquifers in Utah, USA - Crystal Geyser metaG 2015-15 (SPAdes) (version 2) | ecosystem: Environmental > Aquatic > Deep subsurface >...
AAATTTTGTATTGTTTAAATCGTACTATGTAGTATGGAAACTTGTATTTTTTATTGCACCCGTTATTGCGCCTATTGGTTTAAATCGTACTATGTAGTATGGAAACCTACAGGGTTTTGAAGGATATTTGATATTCCCCCCCGTTTAAATCGTACTATGTAGTATGGAAACTAAATGGTGTTGATTTTTTCGCAAGTGATGAGTTTTGTTTAAATCGTACTATGTAGTATGGAAACAATCTGTGATAATATCATCATAAGTAACTCCAACACGGTTTAAATCGTACTATGTAGTATGGAAACCATGTTCCACAGTAGTATATACTGCTACCATTGTATGTTTAAATCGTACTATGTAGTATGGAAACAATTCATCTAATCCTGACAAACTCAAACGCATTCTTGTTTAAATCGTACTATGTAGTATGGAAACTACTGATAAATTTTATTATGAGTATGTAGTATGGAAGTTTAAATCGTACTATGTAGTATGGAAACAATTTTTTTCTATTTTGTGAGAATGTTATTCCTCTTCGTTTAAATCGTACTATGTAGTATGGAAACCCTTTTTTTTCATTTTTCCCAGATACCGTATACTTGAGTTTAAATCGTACTATGTAGTATGGAAACTGAATGATTGCGGGCAATTATTTTCATCTTTTTCGAGTTTAAATCGTACTATGTAGTATGGAAACTTTTTAGTATGCGTTTTAAGTATAATAATCATTAAAAGTTTAAATCGTACTATGTAGTATGGAAACTTATTGGGGGGAGAACATAGCAACTCCCTCCGGATAGTTTAAATCGTACTATGTAGTATGGAAACTTCACCCTTGTAACGGTCAAGAAGCCGTTGATACTGGGTTTAAATCGTACTATGTAGTATGGAAACGAAAATCAGATAGGAGGAAAACTATCCTTGGGTTTTGTTTAAATCGTACTATGTAGTATGGAAACAACTTTATCGGCGTTCCTTCGCCAATGATGTATTCCAGTTTAAATCGTACTATGTAGTATGGAAACCCTTCTTCTTCTTCTTCTCCTTTTACCATAGCTTTAAGTTTAAATCGTACTATGTAGTATGGAAACAATAAACAACAATGGAAAACAAAAAAAGAATATGGGGTTTAAATCGTACTATGTAGTATGGAAACTAGACTGAATGATTGTTTCATTAGTAGCAGAACCAAGTTTAAATCGTACTATGTAGTATGGAAACACGAGGCGCAGATGATGGTTCTACACCCGAAAATTGCAGTTTAAATCGTACTATGTAGTATGGAAACTGTATGGACAACCGGCTGCGGATGTGAACACTGCAACGTTTAAATCGTACTATGTAGTATGGAAACCAGTTTCTTGAAGCTTCTGAATAGACATATCAAGAAGTTTAAATCGTACTATGTAGTATGGAAACTTTCTATGTAGAAATAGAAAAGGTAACCAAAAACAAAGAGTTTAAATCGTACTATGTAGTATGGAAACTCTTTTGAAAAAATGAAAATAATAGTCCGCAATCATTCAGTTTAAATCGTACTATGTAGTATGGAAACTGACACACAATAAAAATAGAGCACACGCAAACAAGTGTTTAAATCGTACTATGTAGTATGGAAACCTTCTATTTCTTCTTTTTCTATGAGCCACGATAAGGTTTAAATCGTACTATGTAGTATGGAAACGTAGAGGACACAGATGGAACAGTGCGATTATGCACTGTTTAAATCGTACTATGTAGTATGGAAACTACACCTCTAAATCATCATAGAGTATGTCCGAGAAAGGTTTAAATCGTACTATGTAGTATGGAAACACAATAGCAAGAGATGTAAATAGCCGTTACCTTTATGGTTTAAATCGTACTATGTAGTATGGAAACGCATTCCCTTTGCCAGACCTAAAAGAAGGCAAAATAGTTTAAATCGTACTATGTAGTATGGAAACGTAAAATTCCGTAGGAAATATAGACACATCGGATGCGGTTTAAATCGTACTATGTAGTATGGAAACAAAAATGACATTTTTATGTGTCATTTTTTTCAAAAAACGTTTAAATCGTACTATGTAGTATGGAAACTTTTCCATCTTTTATATATTTGTTTAATTATTTAGGTTTAAATCGTACTATGTAGTATGGAAACTACCAATCTGTTCATTTGCAACGATTTTTGAAGGCGTTTAAATCGTACTATGTAGTATGGAAACTACCAATCTGTTCATTTGCAACGATTTTTGAAGGCAGTTTAAATCGTACTATGTAGTATGGAAACTCAATAGAAGAAGTTCGAGGTAACATGTTCACATCGTTTAAATCGTACTATGTAGTATGGAAACTAATAAAATGCAAAATAAAATAAGTGTAGATGACTCGTTTAAATCGTACTATGTAGTATGGAAACTTTGTTGACCACAAGGAAGGCGTAGAAACATTAGTAGTTTAAATCGTACTATGTAGTATGGAAACTCGTCCGATAAACATATTCCTCGTCAAATCTGTTTAGTTTAAATCGTACTATGTAGTATGGAAACGATCTATTATTTCCATCTCATCAACCGATTTTTCCTGTTTAAATCGTACTATGTAGTATGGAAACCTTCAAAAGAGAGCATACAAATATATAAGAAAAAAGGTTTAAATCGTACTATGTAGTATGGAAACAATCGGTCAGCACCTTGATATTGAAAAAAATCCTGCGTTTAAATCGTACTATGTAGTATGGAAACCACAAAGAAAGGCAGGAAGAATGGGTTTCTTTTGAAGGGTTTAAATCGTACTATGTAGTATGGAAACCACCCGATTGCATCGGTAGAACAACCATCCGAAAAAGTTTAAATCGTACTATGTAGTATGGAAACTATGCAAATTGGGAGGTTTAACACCAGAAAAAAATAGGTTTAAATCGTACTATGTAGTATGGAAACAATACCTCGAGAGGACAACGAAGAGTAGAGAAGAGCGTTTAAATCGTACTATGTAGTATGGAAACCTGTGAGCGTAAATAATTCTTTCGCATAATGACGCAGTTTAAATCGTACTATGTAGTATGGAAACTCCATTCGTATCATCTCATCATATGCTTCGTCCGTGTTTAAATCGTACTATGTAGTATGGAAACCAAATAAGAAAATAAATAAAACAAAGCAACGATGAAAGGTTTAAATCGTACTATGTAGTATGGAAACTGATATATTTTCCGACGGTACTCAGGTTTTCAAAAAGTGTTTAAATCGTACTATGTAGTATGGAAACTTCCTTGCTTTGCATTTCCATCAAATCCGATGATTTCCGTTTAAATCGTACTATGTAGTATGGAAACTTGTGTGTTGTGTTTGTGCGTTTTCCGAAGATGTGAGGTTTAAATCGTACTATGTAGTATGGAAACAAATATTTTGCCGCATATTTCATCGTTACCGCGTGTGTTTAAATCGTACTATGTAGTATGGAAACCGACATATACCCTGCCGGGTAACAACGAGGGTGATGAGTTTAAATCGTACTATGTAGTATGGAAACGTTTCAACGAGGCATATTTTATACCTGTCCCGATTAATGTTTAAATCGTACTATGTAGTATGGAAACCAAAGGCGAAGCGATGGCTGACGCCAGACAAAAGAAAGTTTAAATCGTACTATGTAGTATGGAAACTAATGTATCATAATAATAATATAATATAATATAATGTTTAAATCGTACTATGTAGTATGGAAACCTTTTTCAGCGTGGCTTCCGCCCGAGACATTGCTCCGGGTTTAAATCGTACTATGTAGTATGGAAACTTTTCTCAAGAGCAAACCACTGATGACGATTGGAATGTTTAAATCGTACTATGTAGTATGGAAACTTTTTTTCCATTTCGCAGACAAGAGTGCGACTGTTTGTTTAAATCGTACTATGTAGTATGGAAACGCTACTAAATTAAACGAGGGAATGCGTCCTGGACGAGTTTAAATCGTACTATGTAGTATGGAAACAAAGTAAATCGGACACCTTTGTGCTTCGGGAATGCTGTTTAAATCGTACTATGTAGTATGGAAACGAAGCAACAATCCTCAACGGGAACACCATTGAGGTATAAAAAAAGGTTTAAATCGTACTATGTAGTATGGAAACGGAAGTTTTTTCACAACAAGCTTAAAATGTATAAGTGTTTAAATCGTACTATGTAGTATGGAAACAATAAGGGACGATGTTTGATATGATGTTTGTGTCGGGGTTTAAATCGTACTATGTAGTATGGAAACTATCTCCTACGGAATTTTACGGGTAGTATTAATATTAGTTTAAATCGTACTATGTAGTATGGAAACGAACCTTAGAAACAGTGATACTACACACGCTCCAAAGTTTAAATCGTACTATGTAGTATGGAAACTGTGATCGTGAGAAAATAGCTACACGAAAATTCTCGGTTTAAATCGTACTATGTAGTATGGAAACAAAAAAGAATCATCGCCGAAGAATGCACACTCGTCCGTTTAAATCGTACTATGTAGTATGGAAACGGTTTTCCAATATATAATTTCAGTATTGGAGATGAGGTTTAAATCGTACTATGTAGTATGGAAACCTACATACACTTTTCCAGCGGGTAGCGGTATGGGTGAGTTTAAATCGTACTATGTAGTATGGAAACTGTTCTCCTTCCATAAAAATAATACATAGCAAAAATAGTTTAAATCGTACTATGTAGTATGGAAACGAAGTAGATGTAGAATATGAACTTCGGACGAGTGCCGTTTAAATCGTACTATGTAGTATGGAAACTGTCTCTTCGGAATGTATCTATTTTTATTGTTGTCCGGTTTAAATCGTACTATGTAGTATGGAAACTCCCATCGTCCTTAAAATATCGAAAAAATGCACATCGGTTTAAATCGTACTATGTAGTATGGAAACTCGATTTCTTGATACTGATACGAAAAAAATCATAATCTGTTTAAATCGTACTATGTAGTATGGAAACTCATTCGTGATGCGTCTCGTGATATTTTTTTTTCTTGTTTAAATCGTACTATGTAGTATGGAAACCATAGTACGATTTAAACAATGAAAAAGCAATAATAGCAGTTTAAATCGTACTATGTAGTATGGAAACTATCGGCAAATCCAAATATGAGTATACAAGAAATAGGTTTAAATCGTACTATGTAGTATGGAAACTTATACCCTTATAATTCATTTTCGGTTAGTTTAAAAGTTTAAATCGTACTATGTAGTATGGAAACTCAGCTGTAAGCCTTTGAGTTTCTGTTTGGCTGAAAAAGTTTAAATCGTACTATGTAGTATGGAAACCATAGTACGATTTAAACGGAACGGCAGGTGTCGGGGTTGTTTAAATCGTACTATGTAGTATGGAAACAATAAAATGGTATACAGAAAAGCGAAACAAAAGGTTCGGTTTAAATCGTACTATGTAGTATGGAAACCTTTACGGGCAATCTGGAAATATCCACCTTTTGTGCGTTTAAATCGTACTATGTAGTATGGAAACTATTCTTCCTAATATTTTCTTAATTATTCCGGGATTTTGTTTAAATCGTACTATGTAGTATGGAAACTACATTTCCAGCAGGTATCGGTGGCGAAAAAGAAGTGTTTAAATCGTACTATGTAGTATGGAAACGGTAGTGAGAAAGTGTGTAAAACACCACACTATATGGTTTAAATCGTACTATGTAGTATGGAAACGCGTACGTCCTCCTCTTCTCGCTCAACCGCAAAAAAGTTTAAATCGTACTATGTAGTATGGAAACTATTCAGATTTATATTTTGTTTTTGCTATGTTTATTGTTTAAATCGTACTATGTAGTATGGAAACGCATTTACTGCGTCTTGGAATGTTACCGCTATTTCAGTTTAAATCGTACTATGTAGTATGGAAACCTTTACGGGCAATCTGGAAATATCCACCTTTTGTGCTGGTTTAAATCGTACTATGTAGTATGGAAACTATAATCTGTATTTTTTGTATGAGAAATAGTAAGAGTGTTTAAATCGTACTATGTAGTATGGAAACAAATATTTTGCCGCATATTTCATCGTTACCGCGTGTGTTTAAATCGTACTATGTAGTATGGAAACCGACATATACCCTGCCGGGTAACAACGAGGGTGATGAGTTTAAATCGTACTATGTAGTATGGAAACGTTTCAACGAGGCATATTTTATACCTGTCCCGATTAATGTTTAAATCGTACTATGTAGTATGGAAACCAAAGGCGAAGCGATGGCTGACGCCAGACAAAAGAAAGTTTAAATCGTACTATGTAGTATGGAAACTAATGTATCATAATAATAATATAATATAATATAATGTTTAAATCGTACTATGTAGTATGGAAACCTTTTTCAGCGTGGCTTCCGCCCGAGACATTGCTCCGGGTTTAAATCGTACTATGTAGTATGGAAACTTTTCTCAAGAGCAAACCACTGATGACGATTGGAATGTTTAAATCGTACTATGTAGTATGGAAACTTTTTTTCCATTTCGCAGACAAGAGTGCGACTGTTTGTTTAAATCGTACTATGTAGTATGGAAACGCTACTAAATTAAACGAGGGAATGCGTCCTGGACGAGTTTAAATCGTACTATGTAGTATGGAAACAAAGTAAATCGGACACCTTTGTGCTTCGGGAATGCTGTTTAAATCGTACTATGTAGTATGGAAACGAAGCAACAATCCTCAACGGGAACACCATTGAGGTATAAAAAAAGGTTTAAATCGTACTATGTAGTATGGAAACGGAAGTTTTTTCACAACAAGCTTAAAATGTATAAGTGTTTAAATCGTACTATGTAGTATGGAAACAATAAGGGACGATGTTTGATATGATGTTTGTGTCGGGGTTTAAATCGTACTATGTAGTATGGAAACTATCTCCTACGGAATTTTACGGGTAGTATTAATATTAGTTTAAATCGTACTATGTAGTATGGAAACGAACCTTAGAAACAGTGATACTACACACGCTCCAAAGTTTAAATCGTACTATGTAGTATGGAAACTGTGATCGTGAGAAAATAGCTACACGAAAATTCTCGGTTTAAATCGTACTATGTAGTATGGAAACAAAAAAGAATCATCGCCGAAGAATGCACACTCGTCCGTTTAAATCGTACTATGTAGTATGGAAACGGTTTTCCAATATATAATTTCAGTATTGGAGATGAGGTTTAAATCGTACTATGTAGTATGGAAACCTACATACACTTTTCCAGCGGGTAGCGGTATGGGTGAGTTTAAATCGTACTATGTAGTATGGAAACTGTTCTCCTTCCATAAAAATAATACATAGCAAAAATAGTTTAAATCGTACTATGTAGTATGGAAACGAAGTAGATGTAGAATATGAACTTCGGACGAGTGCCGTTTAAATCGTACTATGTAGTATGGAAACTGTCTCTTCGGAATGTATCTATTTTTATTGTTGTCCGGTTTAAATCGTACTATGTAGTATGGAAACTCCCATCGTCCTTAAAATATCGAAAAAATGCACATCGGTTTAAATCGTACTATGTAGTATGGAAACTCGATTTCTTGATACTGATACGAAAAAAATCATAATCTGTTTAAATCGTACTATGTAGTATGGAAACTCATTCGTGATGCGTCTCGTGATATTTTTTTTTCTTGTTTAAATCGTACTATGTAGTATGGAAACCATAGTACGATTTAAACAATGAAAAAGCAATAATAGCAGTTTAAATCGTACTATGTAGTATGGAAACTATCGGCAAATCCAAATATGAGTATACAAGAAATAGGTTTAAATCGTACTATGTAGTATGGAAACTTATACCCTTATAATTCATTTTCGGTTAGTTTAAAAGTTTAAATCGTACTATGTAGTATGGAAACTCAGCTGTAAGCCTTTGAGTTTCTGTTTGGCTGAAAAAGTTTAAATCGTACTATGTAGTATGGAAACCATAGTACGATTTAAACGGAACGGCAGGTGTCGGGGTTGTTTAAATCGTACTATGTAGTATGGAAACAATAAAATGGTATACAGAAAAGCGAAACAAAAGGTTCGGTTTAAATCGTACTATGTAGTATGGAAACCTTTACGGGCAATCTGGAAATATCCACCTTTTGTGCGTTTAAATCGTACTATGTAGTATGGAAACTATTCTTCCTAATATTTTCTTAATTATTCCGGGATTTTGTTTAAATCGTACTATGTAGTATGGAAACTACATTTCCAGCAGGTATCGGTGGCGAAAAAGAAGTGTTTAAATCGTACTATGTAGTATGGAAACGGTAGTGAGAAAGTGTGTAAAACACCACACTATATGGTTTAAATCGTACTATGTAGTATGGAAACGCGTACGTCCTCCTCTTCTCGCTCAACCGCAAAAAAGTTTAAATCGTACTATGTAGTATGGAAACTATTCAGATTTATATTTTGTTTTTGCTATGTTTATTGTTTAAATCGTACTATGTAGTATGGAAACGCATTTACTGCGTCTTGGAATGTTACCGCTATTTCAGTTTAAATCGTACTATGTAGTATGGAAACCTTTACGGGCAATCTGGAAATATCCACCTTTTGTGCTGGTTTAAATCGTACTATGTAGTATGGAAACTATAATCTGTATTTTTTGTATGAGAAATAGTAAGAGTGTTTAAATCGTACTATGTAGTATGGAAACTCTGAGAGTTTTGAAGGGCTTTTTGCGCTTCAGACTGTTTAAATCGTACTATGTAGTATGGAAACTCTGAAAGAAGCACCCGAATATCAAATATCGGCTGTGTTTAAATCGTACTATGTAGTATGGAAACTTTCTGAACATACTTTAACACATAATCAAAAATACGGTTTAAATCGTACTATGTAGTATGGAAACTGTTTAGATTTATTGTTATGTTGATTATTTAATAGCGTTTAAATCGTACTATGTAGTATGGAAACTCACACCTACTACCATTCATGATGTGGCAGAAATATGGTTTAAATCGTACTATGTAGTATGGAAACGATATGCTTCTTTTTCGTCTGCGTCGCTCGCACCTGGTTTAAATCGTACTATGTAGTATGGAAACCCATCACTTCAATTTTATGACGGTCTAACAACCTTGTTTAAATCGTACTATGTAGTATGGAAACCACAAGAAGAAAGAGATGATCGAGATATTTTGAAAAGTTTAAATCGTACTATGTAGTATGGAAACATATCGGAAAAAATCATATACATAGGTGAAAAAAAAGTTTAAATCGTACTATGTAGTATGGAAACTAGAAATATAGTCAACAAGCTTTGCAAGAGAAAAACGGTTTAAATCGTACTATGTAGTATGGAAACCCGCTATTCTTGCTTTCTTTCCCTGCGAAAACAGATATGTTTAAATCGTACTATGTAGTATGGAAACCTTCATATTTCTCTGCATCAATTTCTTTCCATCGTTTGTTTAAATCGTACTATGTAGTATGGAAACTTTTGAGCGAAGTGAAAACCGCGTGTGATGAATTAGTTTAAATCGTACTATGTAGTATGGAAACCCTTCTCCCCCTGAGAGTTTTCACACCATTCTCCTAGTTTAAATCGTACTATGTAGTATGGAAACTTCAATTGCTTTGAAATTATAATTTTTTTTGTGTCGGGTTTAAATCGTACTATGTAGTATGGAAACTTTTTTTCTTTATTTCAATAATTTCTTTTTCATCGAGTTTAAATCGTACTATGTAGTATGGAAACTCACAACTGATTTTGGAAAAAATAGTAGATGTTGCCGGTTTAAATCGTACTATGTAGTATGGAAACATAGCTGGGGCTGGTACAATATTAGCCTATTTTTTATGTTTAAATCGTACTATGTAGTATGGAAACTAGTTTCCCCCGACTTAAACGCCCATTTGATATCGTGTTTAAATCGTACTATGTAGTATGGAAACTTGGTTTTTCAGCTTCCCAGAGAGCCACATAGAGGTGTTTAAATCGTACTATGTAGTATGGAAACCATAAAAATAATGTTGATGAAAAAGAGATGATTGAAGTTTAAATCGTACTATGTAGTATGGAAACTTTTTCCCTTGCGTTTTTCGTCTTCCTGCTCGACCAAGTTTAAATCGTACTATGTAGTATGGAAACCCGAACACTTCGGCCTTGCCACCTTCACTTGGGGACAGTTTAAATCGTACTATGTAGTATGGAAACAAAAAATCAATGGATTTGTGCCATCTACCTTTGAAATGTTTAAATCGTACTATGTAGTATGGAAACAACTCTTCACCTCGGCCTCTCAAATTCAAGTATAAAAAGTTTAAATCGTACTATGTAGTATGGAAACTCTTATACCATCACACTTCTTTCTGTGCATATGATTTGTTTAAATCGTACTATGTAGTATGGAAACCCTATTATTTTCGGATTTTTCGCAACAAACCTAAAAAGTTTAAATCGTACTATGTAGTATGGAAACCTAACCGCAGAGGAACGAGAAGCCATAATAAGGGCACGTTTAAATCGTACTATGTAGTATGGAAACGAAGAAGGGTGAGCCTTTTTTATGAGGATGTTGTGTTGGTTTAAATCGTACTATGTAGTATGGAAACTTATGCGGTATTCCGATATTTTTGTGATAGTGGAACTGTTTAAATCGTACTATGTAGTATGGAAACCCGCAGATATCTGGTATGCTGGGTCTCCTCGCAGGTAGGTTTAAATCGTACTATGTAGTATGGAAACTCAAAAAAAGAAAACCAGGAGAAGCAGCAAAAAAAAGGTTTAAATCGTACTATGTAGTATGGAAACTGTTTTCCATCTTGTTTTATTTATTTAATTTTTATCATGTTTAAATCGTACTATGTAGTATGGAAACTGTGTAAAAAACAGAAAGAAATGCAGGAAGCAGATGAAAGTTTAAATCGTACTATGTAGTATGGAAACTGTCATTTCACCATGCTCATCACCCCTCAATGCTTGGTTTAAATCGTACTATGTAGTATGGAAACCATCATCTTGTTTTTTGGTTGCTCGGGCTTGGGACAGTTTAAATCGTACTATGTAGTATGGAAACGCGGGTGGAAGTTCTGCGTGCGCCTGTGCGAATGACAGTTTAAATCGTACTATGTAGTATGGAAACCAGAAGAAACATACCCAGCGTCAAAGCGGTTAAGTTGGTTTAAATCGTACTATGTAGTATGAAAACTTTTTATCATATTTATTATGCTGTTATTTTTTTCCAGTTTAAATCGTACTATGTAGTATGGAAACTACATACAACCGACAGTAAAAATATCGCACAGGCAAACAGTTTAAATCGTACTATGTAGTATGGAAACTTGGCTATATTCTTTCCGACTACGACCCAGCTTCTCGTTTAAATCGTACTATGTAGTATGGAAACTACCATGCGGTTTGGTCGGCAAGGGCCCTAACACTGTTTAAATCGTACTATGTAGTATGGAAACGATCCAACACTATTTTTCCCTTTCGTCGTTCCTCTTGTTTAAATCGTACTATGTAGTATGGAAACTTCTAATATTAACGCCTGCTTCCAAGCATTATAATCAGGTTTAAATCGTACTATGTAGTATGGAAACACGATAGTCAAAAAATTCCTGTCTTTTCTTTGATTTGTTCAAATCACACCATTTTAAATA
>Ga0210036_1005124_pt1 | contig 11585 bp, 9 predicted proteins | sample CryGeymeta201515_FD_185469 | JGI IMG/M metagenome (GOLD analysis project Ga0210036, IMG submission 185469) | Groundwater microbial communities from Crystal Geyser aquifers in Utah, USA - Crystal Geyser metaG 2015-15 (SPAdes) (version 2) | ecosystem: Environmental > Aquatic > Deep subsurface >...
TTACACTTCCTGCACTAGCGCACCTGCTACTCCAGTCGTGGCGGGGTGTGTGAGGATTTATATATTACACATTATCTGACCCCATTGCGGGGTGCTCTTTTGGCTCAGAGGCATTATCTTCAGACCCCCACCCCCACACTGCTGTTGAGGTTAGGTTCGTCCGCCAGAATGAAGGACTCTGGTGCGTACAGAAATAACAATGTCAAACCACACTCTCGAATTTGAATGAAAATCGCTATATTTCAACAACTAAAGGCGATGGCAAATACATAAAGCATAATGCACTCTTTACACGTCATGTTCACTGTTCACTATATTTCATCGTAATGTGTTACCGTTACGGACAATCGCCACTGTCGCACTTTTCCATACCATCACATTCATCTTCATTGTCCAACGAGTCATCATCCGCAGGACTATAGGGAAGGGGTTCTACCTTCCCCATGATGTGAATTTCGAGGGCATTCATCAAGTCGAACGATGTGCTGTTGTCAATGGTAGCGCTGGCAACAGCAGACTTTTTCTGAAGAATCTCCACTCGGATTCGACTATTGACGGCGTTCTCTCCCCCCGTGTCATCGCAGGGCAGTATCGTCATAGATGTAGCGTGTTGCTCACACGTCACAGGTCTTAACGTTGCCAGAAGGACACCTCTTTTGATCTTATCTGAAGGGTCCAACCAAATCTGTACGGCTTGAATTGAATTACTATTCAAGCCCTCCACAATCACGTTCAAAGCCAGGTTGGTTATCGTTAGAGCAAACCCAGGAAAGACGTGAATGTGCTGGTTTTGACCAAATCGAGCAATTAAAAAAAAGCTTTGCGCGGCATCGCACGGAACTAAAATGGGATAGAGTGGATCCGGGTAAGTCCCTGTAGGCAGGGACGTAACGTCGTGATTCTTCATTTCGTCAAATGTCAACAAACACCGGCGAAGCTCTGCTTCAATAGGCGCTTGCTGCAAATTAGTTCCAATAAATACTACCTCTTGTCGTCGGTCACCATAGGTGTACGGTGCAATCGTAGTTTCAAATTTGGTTGCTGCATCTTGTTCCGTTTCTACGCCCATCCATTCGTTGCGAGGGGTTTTGCAATACCACGGAGCGGTGGGGCTGAGCTGAATGATCGGACCGGCTTGTGACCAACCAATTTCATGGTCATCTCTACCAGCAATCCAGCAAGTTCCTTTGGATCGTAAAATTGACCCAAATTTGTTCTTCAAACTCGTGTTGGCCTTGACAGTAGCAACATTCTTTTGTTGTTCCTGGCTGGTGTCGTTTTGAACAAGGTCTTGCCAATCTTCCGCAAAATAGAAAAACTGTCCCAAAAAGGCATGAAGTCGTTGTGGATGGAATGGCGTTCGCTCGCTAAACACGAAGGAGCTGACACCGTACTCATCAGCCTCTCCTTTTGAAGCGTCGGCGCCGTCCTGTAGGGAGACCAGCCAACCTGGAGAATCTTGGGCTTTCTGCATACTGAACAGGTTGGTATTCAATACCAGCTTCAGATCCACCTTTCCGTAAGAAACAATGACGACTCTAGCATTGGGATTAAGAGATCCGATAAGTTTCTTGGCAATGTCAATTTGATTGGGCGTCACAAGGTCAACCTTGTTGAGCAGAATGACATTGGCAAATTCGACCTGCTCGACCATGAGCTCGGAAATACTCTTTCTACCCTCTTCGTCGTCTTCCGCTGCTTCGTCGAGCCCATCCTGAAAGATGTCTTGAAATCTTTTGAGTGAAGAAAGATAACGAGGAAAATTGACGGCATCCACAACCGTGACGCAGGCATCCAAGCGAGCCGTATTCCAGAGCATCTTTTCGTTGTTGTCGGTCAGGGCTTGGGTCTCTGGATCCACACAAAAAGACTCGGCAACCTGCTGAGGCTCGGCAATACCCGTTGATTCGATCAAAACGTAGTCAAACTGTTGAAGTTCTTGAATGCGATTGATTTCGCGAATCAGATCGCCTCGCAGAGTGCAGCAAATACATCCGTTCTCCAACGTGATGACTTCCTTTTTGGTTTTGACAAGCCCACCGTCTTCTCCAAAGTACTCGTCGTTTGACAACTTACTCACAGTCTGACCATCAATGTTCAGCTCGGCCATATCATTAACAATGACGGCAATCTTGAGCTCATGCTCTCTCGAGGTAAGAATGTGCTTCAAAAGAGTTGTTTTGCCGCTGCCCAAGAATCCTGAAAGGATCGTCACAGGAATCTGAGGACGCTCTTTCTTTTCCTTACCTCTACCCTGTCTCTTCTTCTTCTGACGAGATCTAGACTCTAGCACTTTGTTTTCTTCGATGAAACTTCGCTTGACCATGGTTCCAGGTTTGCGACGTTTGTTTTTGAGATGACAGAAATATTATTATTACAGTTCGAACTACTTCGAGCTCTGATACTGTAGTAAAAGTAGACCTGTGCCAACTTCCAACTTCGAGCTTTGTTCAAAGCTCGTGGCTTTCAAAAATAAATTAGGCCATTTTTGAATTTTGGCCTAGAAGAGCCTACTAGTTGGAGTGGTAGGAAATTGTTCCTAAAATTAAAGAAAGACATCAATGCCAGGAAAAGCATGTCCAGTTCAACTGAATCAGAGAAGCAGAGCAACTCCTTGAATATTTTAGTACCAACTATCCGCTCTTTATTGCCAGCTAGCCGATGCACTGTATCTCCTGGCTCAAAAAAATCCAGGTTGGGGCATTGTAGATTTGTCTACTCAAGAAACTCATTATTATTTGGGCTTTGTCTAGGTCCAAACCATCATTCCTGTTGCAAGTTTATATACTAGCCAATTATTCTAGTAGTACTTTCCAGTTTACAGACCCAAGGCACCAATGCCCAAGAGACCGTTGGGACAACTAGACTCTCCCAATGTACCTTGTTTGGCCAGTTTGGATGCTAAACCATTGTACGAATTGGGATAGTTTTCGTTCAAGGCAAATCCATCGTGAAACTGTGGATAACAGAATCAATAAAAAAGAATAATGGGGAACAGATCCCAAAACAGACATTGTAAGTTCCGCGCGAAAGCTGAGAAATTTGTACACGCGCGCAGAATCGGCAAACCAAAAAAAGGCGGACCAATAGATTTTGAATCTTCATATGTACAATCATGACGTACCTGATGGTATTGCTCCGCAACATAAAAGGGATAGTCAGCCGTATCCATGACAAATACCAATCCACGAGCATCTGGATCATCTCCCTTGCCTTTGGCAAAATCCAATTTATCTCCATTGGTCTTGGATGCATCGATCATTTGTTGGGCCAAGGGTGACGAGGTACCACCAGGAATGCCTACCAGGTTGCGATACTCCGATCCTCGATCACCCAATTGGTCTGGTCGATATCCCTCCTTGGAAAACAAATTGGTATATTCGATTACGAATTGTGGAAAAGCGGAAGTCGGAATGGACAGCGCTACCACTTCGGCGTGTCCTAGTGCACCGTAATCCGATTGCATTGCTGCTGCATTGTGATAGCACACCTTGCCATTGACAGCACCGGCTTTACCACCCGCGTATCCGGTCCTTGCTGTTATTTGGTCGTCCTTGCGACCCAGATACATACGTTCGGCTTCTACAAGTTCGTGCTGAACGTGCCAGAAACAACCACAGCCAAAGTACACGTCAATTATGGGATCTTCTTCTTTCGCGGCGGCGGCTAATGCTGCTGTGCTGGGCGATAATGTCGTTGTGGAGAGTATCGCAGCTGCGGATATGAGACCTTGAACGATTTGACGACGAGAGGACACAGTGGTTGGATCGGAACTAGTAGTACTCGTACTCGTACTACTACTACTACTAGTAGTAGTAGTACGAGCGTTGATGCTCATATCCGATCTGGGTTTCATGGAAAAGGCTGAAGTAGGCGTTGCAGCTGCAAGGCACAGTAGTGCTACGGTACAAATGGCGGGAGTCTTCATGTCGGTAAATTGTTAAACTATTGCTTCTTGTCTTTGAAGTTTACCGTTTTATTAATAATGCTCAACATGAAGCCATAACCTCGTCCTACTAGTAGTAGTGCAGTCTACTCCCTTTCAAATCACAGATTACTCTACAACAGTAGACTTGCTATTTCAGAAAGATTTTCTCGCTCTATCTCAGCTCAGGTTGGTGATGATGAATGAGTCACAGGTTGAATCTACCTACTAGTAGTAGAATGCGCATTGAACATTAGCGTTCAGGTTCCAATAATGGGTCGTGTGCTTACATCATGCTCATGATTGAACCAACGAGGAGCAAAGATACGTTTTCCTTGAAGCAGATCCAAGCCGTTCGAACGCTATCATTATTGTTATTGTTTATTCTGCTCTCGAAGCACAAACATTTTTCTACCCACGATGAAGTCCTGCGTATTTGCTTCCTTGTTGGCCTCGGCTGCTGCCTTTGCTCCTGCTGCTGTTCAGCAACAGAGCACCTCGGCTCTGTCATCGTCCATGGCAGATATGCCTGGTTCGATTGATTTTATGCGCAAGGAATTCAAATTTGATCCTCTCAAGTTGAGTGAAACGTATTCACCACTCCTTCCTTACATGCGCGATGCCGAAATCCGCAATGGACGAACAGCCATGCTCGCCGCCGTTGGTTTGATCGCACAGGACTTTGTACGCTTGCCAGGTGATGCCTACAGCTTTGAAACCGTGCCTAGTAACATTGATGCTCCCTTTCAAATGCCCGATCAAATGCTACAAATCTACCTCTGGGTAGGATTGTGGGAAATTACCGTGGCAGCTCCTGCCATCTTAGCCATGTCGAAGGGCGAACGTGACCCTGGTGGTACGTATCTTATATTCATTTTACGATATAGAACTATTGGTTTGTGTGAAAAATAGCTGTAGCAAAGCATAGCGGCTGTAGTGCTGTCTCAAACGAAGAGCGAGGAATGTGTGGTAATCTCGCATGAATTCATGCCACTCACATTTGCTCTTTACTTGCGCCTTTATCACTTTATAGACTATGGTATGGCAGCATACTTGGAAAAGAAGAGCATCCCTCCAGAAAAGGTCGCCTACTTGGTCGATTCGGAATTGTTGAATGGACGTTTGGCTATGTTGGGCTTTATGGGAATGCATTGTGCAAGTGCCGCAAATGGCAGCCACTTTCCCTTCCTTTCATTTTCAAGCTAGCTTACATATCTTTTTTGTGAACATTGCAATGATGCGGTGTTGAAGTGAAAGGACACTGAAAGCAATCTTTTTTAAAGCTGAATAACAAGTGTTCCACAATACAACTAACAATATTCAGTATGAATCAAATTATCGGAGCTTAGATTTTAATCTCTTCGCGTAAAACACAGAAAAATGGTCCTAATTGACTAGCTAGTGTAATGAATCCAGCTTCCCAATACATCTTTCACAGCTAGCTGTCTTCAGGTGGCAACAAGCAAAATTGTTTATTTTTGTCAACGGGTTTTCAAAGCTTGTTGGTTTTTAGTGGGGAGCAAGCAAAATTGCATCTTAGGCGAATGGATTTTATAGCCTGCCTGCAACCTTCTGGCGACAGCAAACGAGATATCGCCAATCACGGTGTCGCCAAGCAACTACTAGTAGACTCGTCGTCGTCGTCCTCCATATTGTCTTCCAAAACAGGTACATGCCATTCATCACTGGGCAAAAATGAACATGAAGTTAGATGATTGGCTTCCTTAGCGGTAGTAGATTCATGCTTGAAATGCCCTGTTGGCAAGAAGGGGGTTCTACAGATAGCGCCATTGGCATAACCTGTGATCAGCCACTTGCCGTTCATAGCCAATGTCACGGGCCCTCCATTTTCGAATTCTTCTCCAAAGTCGCCGCCATCATAAAATGCGTCCTCGTCGCTGCTATTAGAGGCGGAAGCAATTTTTCTTTTTCGCGGATTGTTTCCGCCAAACTTTGGAAGGCACACTTTCCCAACAGCCAGAGCTTGACCGGACCAATTATAGTGGTAGTTTTCTTCATCTTCTTCGTCGGACAAATCTTCGAATTTCATCATCGGGCCTTCACGCCTATCCAGCATTGCATGGTTGTAATTATAGCCTATTTCGAACAACCAGGCTTCTGGAACCCTTTCATTTGCCATCACCGCAAACTTCCCGTCCATCGACATACGCCCGTGGTAGGCTTCATAATCTTCATGACAATTCCCAAGACTTCCATAACCGCGAAGCTTTAAAGAAGGCCTTCCATGATTATCTTCAAAAGTCACTGCAGCAATGCGGTCACCATACTTGCAGCAAAGTAGAACTTCGTTGCCCGAGACAGCAATACCATCAACATCTGTTAGTCGAGATAGTTGCCTATTCAATAGACTGCGTCGAGGATCCCAAAAATCATATCGATTTAGAGGCACACCTGGATTGGCAAGATCCCACAAAATCATGGCATCGGGGTATCCATGGCCGGGTTGAATGGCAAAGCTAAGAAGATACTTGTCGGGGACCACTGCCATGGCCCTGATCATACCATAGTGGCCTCTCCAAGATTTCAAAGGTTTTTCTTTGGCGTATTCGATAAAAGGTAAAATGTTTCCTTTGCTGAGCGCAGCCGCTTCCTTTACATCAAAATCACTGTAGTCATTCGCCCAGTTCAAAATACCTGTAGATATGCAGTGAAGACCGACGACCATGGAATCCACCCATCGTCCTTTAAAGCGGAGTTTGCAAAATACAACTGTAGCAATGGAAGGATAAGCTGGATCACCATCTTCATCATCGCCAATATTGCACGAGTAAGTCTGGATTTGTTTTCCATCTGTTCCATTCAAACATGCTACTTGAGCCGCCTTTCGTTCCTCGAACTTACAGCGAGGGTATCCATTGTACGCGTCAGTCCATGTGTAGACCCGATGGGATTTCTTCCTGTCAACCCAACGAACTGCAATTCCAGCCACACCAAATGTTGCTTTCAACGGCAAAGACAACTCCGATTCGTGGGAAAGAAAATCATTGTGATACAGTTTTTTCTTCCATACCAAGGTTGAAGCCCCAGAAGCGTTCTCATCAGCGCTCAAAGCCCATTTTGTGAGTATTCCGTCCGCGTGGCCACAGTACACGACACATTGTCCATTGCTCTCTTCTGCGACAGCCAAAGCAGTAACCCATTTTTCCTTTGTATTTATTTGCACAGTATTTTCGGCCTTGCCGTAAATAATGGGTACGGGAGGTCTTGGTCGAGAGGGTCCCAGGTATGCATAAAAGTACGAGAGCTTGCTTTCTGGCTCGAGCGGTTTATTGCAATAAACCCAACTGGCTTCAACGGCGCACAGTAGTTCATGAAAACTCGCAAAGGAACAACGCCACGTTCGAAGGACTTGTCCGGATTCAAAATCGCGTCCATTCTGGCCCACACCACGACCGACCATGACTCGCAAGATTCCATTCGAGTATTGAAACCAACGAAACTTTCCAGTGGAGAACTGTGCCATAGTCTTGGGAAATGCTTTCGCAAAGTCAAACGATTTGCTGGTTTCGGGCTTTGTTGTATCATCTGTATCTTTGAAGCGAAATAAAAGCTGCTTGGGACCATATGATGCGGCTTCCCTTGTGTTGTCTGCCACAAGTTGCTTCTCTATATCATCCGCTTCAGATATCTTGGGGAGTAAAATTCGTAGTATAGAATTGTAGCTGTAGCGACTCAAATGATCTGGATCATTGCTGGGATCACGAGGCGTCCACGATTTTTCGGCAAGCTCCAAAAACTCGTTCATGTCCCAAAAGTGAAGACCAGCATACATGAGATCGGATGTACGGGTAGACGTTTCGATGGTACAAAATGTGACATCTCTTTCACTTCGCAGCTTGGCTGAAGGACCCAAAGACGCACTCCCTACGGTTGCACTACGAATACTGGAGGGAGCTCGGACCACCTCATTCTCTTCCCCTGTACTGAAAACAGGCACATAGTGTCCCATAAATACTTTGGAAAAGTTGGGATAGGCAGCATCAACTTGCTGTTCCTTCGGCCAATGGTAGGCAGGGACCTTTTGGAATTCTTTGGGGTATGATGCTGTCTCGCTCTCCGCCTCAAAGTACTGGAGTAGAATATTGGTGGTCTTCTTTTGGATTGACAAGACCTTCAAGTACAAGGTAGTAGTTGTACCCAAGTCGTAGGTAACTTTGATTATCTTATCCTGAGGCAGAAGGCGCCGGGATAGCTTGGTAGTTTCTGCTCCTTTGTACCGGTACTTGAAATCGAATGATGTCGCTTTGTGCTGCTCGATGTCTCTTTCTGGTATCACTATGATACTGCTGCAGTAACTGTCCTTACTTTGGGAATCAGCACCTAGTAGGTACTGAATTTTCGAGTGTTCCCGGTTCACGACCAAACTTGATTCTGAACAGATTTCTAAATACCAAATATGACCACTGATTTTATGATCATTAGCAGGCCGTCGTCTTGCCAGTGCAGTATCGCAAAGCTTATCCATCAATTCCATAAAGGAATGCTGGTCGCAAGCGGTTAACGTTTCGTCGTCCCATCTCGGTTCACGACGACGCCATCTTTTAGGCTTTTGATCGGTAATGCCTAACGTCCACTCCATTACTTTTCTTCTTCTGATTCTTATTATTATTATTCTTTACGTACGACAATGGCTGCTGTTGTTGGTGTTGATGCTGGTTGCATTCTGTTGCCGGCTTTGGCGGTAACTTTTACAATTATTTCATTATTTTTTATTGTTACTAGTAGTGCTTACTAGACTAGTACTTTTATCATTATTATTATTTATCATTTTTTTCTTAATGCGTGCCGAAACGTCCTTGGCCCGTTTTTGAGAACAGGCGCGAACGATCGCGAGAATTCACACTAGACGCATGTTTGCTCCAATGTTTCGAACAGCATTCCCTGTACTACTACTAGCTAGCTAGAGTAGCTAGCTAGCTTGTTTCTAGCTAGAGATAGTACCTGGTACTACTAGCTAGCTAGCTAGAGTCTACTCTAGCTAGAGAGAGTTTAGCTCTTAATTTTTTGTTGAGTAGACGACTAGTAGAGTACTACTACTACTAGCTAGCTAGTAGTAGCTAGCTATTACTCTACTAGCTCGCTAGACTATCGTCTCTTCAAGCAGCGATTAGCTTTCGTCTGCTGGACCAGCTACACTATCCAGCCATCCAGCCAGATCTTAGTAGACTAGCTAGATAGTAGTAGTCTAGCTAGTACATGATAAGTATTCAATGCTACTAGTCTAGGAAAAAATACCTGAAGTACTCCACTACCTTTAAGAAGAAAGCCTATTTTCTTGTCCTGCTTATAATATTATTATACTTCGGGAGCGAGTCACAAAACTCGGCGAAAACATCATCCGATAACTCGAGTCGTAGTAAGTGGTCTAGTAGTAGTAGGTCTCTCTAGTAGTAGTTGTAAATCCATTAGTGCAGCTGTTTCGTGTCAACGAGTGTGGACGAGAGAAATAATGAGAAATTGCAGCGTACTAGTATTACAGTAGTAGTTTAATTTGTTTATTAAAACAAACATGGTATTTTATCAAGCACAAAGTGCCGCATTACTTCGCGTTTGTCGGACACCTCGACTCAATGGTGGAGCTCTTGACAGACGCGTTGTTGTTTTCGAAGACGACGACGGTGAGTTTGGAGCGGACTTGGACATTCCATTACCGTCGTCGTTGTTGTTGTTATTGTTGTTGTTGTCGCCGAAATGGCTATCACCCATCAATCGAGCAAGACGTTCCACTGCCGTGTTCTTGATTTCAGAAGTAGTGGTAGTGTTAGTATCAGCAGCAGCTGTAGCTGATTGTGTAGATTCGGTATTGTCATTGTTGGTGTTGTCATCAACAAGACTTTGACGAGACAATTGCAATCGAAGCAAGGCTTCTTTTACGAGACGTTCGTTTCGTTCGGGCTTCAATTGGAAACGAAATGGTGCACCAACTGTACAACTCTCTGACAGCAGGAGTGGAGCATACAGGAGGCTATTATCATTATTATTTGATGACAGGTCCGCCAAAGTTAGTCTTTTTGACAAGAGTCGTTTGCAACAGGGTGCTTTTGGAAGTTCATTGTTGTTCATGAATGGAAGACTGTTGCTGCTGACGACAGTAAAGGCGTTGGGAGAACTTGCGCTTTGCTGATGATTAGTGGAGACGCCCATGGTATTTAGTTGTTTTATGGAATTTATTAAAACGAAGCGATACAATTTTGGTAATGATAATAATATTATTATAATAGTATGTTATCAGTATCATTTTTTACTACGAGTAGACAGTAGACTAGTTGATGTTAAGACTGCAAACGCATGAATCTCTACAAGGAAGTGACTCAGGTTTTTGGCTTTTTACTACGAGTAGGGTCTAGCTACTCAACTCGAGTATGACTAATCCGACTCCTAGTAGTACTACTACCAGGTATGGTACTACTACTAATATTAATACTTTCCTACCATGGTACCTGGTATTTAATTCAATAAAAGTCAATGGAAAATAAACACTTCCGGCAGGTACGCTAGTATATTACTACCTGGTATGGTAGCTAGCTAGCTACTGTAGCTAGCTACTCGGGTAGCTAGTAGACTACCACTAGTACTCCGAGTACCCTACTAAAAAGATAAGGAGACGAATCTATTGAAGAAAATATCATTCAATTAAGACAAAAATTATGATAATATTACAATACTTTCAATACTTCTGCTAGATTCGCATCGTTGTCCTAAAAGAACATCGATTAAATGCTGGTACCTGGTACCAGGTACGGTATGGTACTCTACTACAGGGTGGTACCTCGTACCTGGTACCTGGTACTAATAATCGCTACGACTGGTAGTACCTGGTAGATGACTATTCATTCGGTCACTAAATACTTGTGCATAATTATTCGGACGCTTTCTGAAGTGCATGTCAGAAAGGAAGCAAGGAAACTCATCCCATTGGAGTACCGTACTATTATGGTACCTGGTACTCCTGTAGGTACTCTAGCACGTCTATAGTACCTGGTACCTACCTAGTATGGTAATCTAGTAGTAGTCTACTGTACCAGGTACAGTAGTACTGGCAGCATACTAGCTAGTCTACCACTACTACAGAGCAGGTAGTGGTACTCTATTATTATTATTAGTAGTAGTAGTAATCGTAGATGAATAAAACCCATGACTGATGAGCTTTAAGATGGAAAAATGGAAGCAATTAATGATGGGCACGCTTGTAGCTCCTAGTCTACTAGTAGTAATACACCAAACACCAGAGACTACTACCTGGTAGTAGACTACCAGGTACTAGTCTAGAGATAATACTAGACTAGTCTAGCTACCAGGTAGAGTACGACGAGTACCAGACTACCACTGGCTAGGTAGTTTGGAGTGTAATACGGCAAGTAGACTACTTGCGATGGTCAGTAATGAGAGAGAAAGACTAGACTACTAGTCTACTACTACCAGGTACCTGGTATTATACTAGCACTAGTAGCTACTAGCTAGAGTAGTAGTAGCTGAACCTAGCTACCGTGCTACGTAGTACTGCCAGGTAGGCATCAGAGAATGACCATCTGGGTAAATCCCGATTCCCTGTGTAAATTACCCAAACACAAACCCTACGGGGTATGGTTATTGAACCTGTGTACATTGTTGTAGAATTATGTAATTAACCAAAATTAGT
>Ga0210036_1005131_pt1 | contig 11573 bp, 9 predicted proteins | sample CryGeymeta201515_FD_185469 | JGI IMG/M metagenome (GOLD analysis project Ga0210036, IMG submission 185469) | Groundwater microbial communities from Crystal Geyser aquifers in Utah, USA - Crystal Geyser metaG 2015-15 (SPAdes) (version 2) | ecosystem: Environmental > Aquatic > Deep subsurface >...
TGGGCTACAATGTGATGTGATCCCTATCTCCAAGACTTGGATATATGAATCAAGGGGACCAAATTAAGCCCAGGTGGACTACGGCAGTTTACCTTGTCTCCTATGATAGGACTCAGGAGTTAGGTCTCTCTCTATTAGGTCGTGTGCCTATGCTTACTCTGTATACACACACACACCACTAGTTTGCTCCTACTATTATCATAATATTCAATATTTACTCTTTATGTCTCCACACTAGCTTTTTACGGTACTGTAGTTGTCCGATCCCAATAATATATACGACGCACACTTATGCCAGCTTCTAAAAGATTAATACAAACACGTGCATTGCCGTAAATCGAACGGACATTGGAAAAGTAAAAAAAGAGAATCAATCAAACAACAAACCATCTTCGGAACCCAGCTTCGCATCCAACTTTATTTTGGCACGATACAAATCTTTCGTCGTCCATCAACCCACAGTAAAACAAAACACTTTTTGAAAAACTAACAATGAGAATATCCGTGAAATCCAACGAGATTGAAATCGACAACAACAACACGCAACAGCAACCTCACAACCAGAAACCCAACGTTGTTAAAAGCGTCGCAAGTTGGCTCCTTGCCGCTTTTATAGCAAGTTGTGTGGCGTGGGTCTGCTTGTGGAGCATTCTAGCTGCGCACACGGAGGTGGCACGGGAAAATATCTATCCAAACTTGTTTTCTGGATTTCCTGGCATGCAGGGAGACGGTAATAGTAGCAGTCAGAAAGTTCAAAGGGACGGTGCTCGACTATTCACCTACCTGTGCTGTTTGTACTGGTTTCCGGGCACTGTCGCTTTGGCGTGTCTGTGGCAAGGCATTGGACTACCACGGTTTTCCAAATGGATGGTACGCCACGTTCGTTTGGTCAATCCCTTTTCAAGCCGTAAGAAGTGCTGTTGTCGCATGACCCATTTTGAAATAATCCTCGCGGGACTCTTCTTGGTAGTTCAAGTGGCAACCTATACAACACGTTGGCTCAAAAGGTTCGAGGTAGAATACTGGGAAAACGAGCGTGTTTGGTACGAGGTCAGCAAAACGTTTGGGAAGGCTGCTGCTCTGACCCTGGTAGTACTGTTCCTTCCCGTAAGCAAAAGCTGTTTTTGGTGGAGGCTACTGAACTTTCATTTCGAAAGAGTGGTAATATGGCACAAGTGGTTGGCGTGGTTCCTTGTGATCATTGTAATTTTACACGCAACAACTGCTATTGTTCCGTTAGTCAAAACCGGTCAATTTAAAAACTGCATGTGGTTCAACTCCAACTGTCAAAAGCCAGGCGGCTGGGAGAATTGGAGAGGTGAGGAGATATCGTCCATCTATACATATGGTTGGATGGCCGCCTCAGTAGCAACCCCCCTGGTAATCACATCGCTGCCTTGGTTTCGGCGCCATAAATTCGAACTCTTTTACAAAACACATGTCTTCCTATCTATCCCATTCATGATTTTTATTCACCTGCACTTTCAAGCCATGATTTATTACGTCGCTCCTGGAATGGCCGCCTATAGTCTTGACAAATTGGTCTGGTGCTGTTGCGCCAGGCGGTCATCGTGCAAGATCGGGAGTGTCAAAGAGACAGCACCCGGCTTTATTCGACTGGAGATTGCATGTCAAAGACAATTTGAAGAGGGCCAGTGGGTTCAGATTTGTATTCCAGCCATCTCGAAATTAGAGTGGCACCCCATGAGTATTGCTTCCGCACCAGGACACTCGACCATTACAATAGACATAAAGGTGGTGGGAGATTGGACTGCGAAATTGGCTGTATTAGCCGCAGAGTTTGATCCGCACAATGCAGCTCATTCGAAAATCTATTTAGATCGATTCTATGGTGCTTCTCACACAAAAATGCAAGGATATCTCACACATGATGCCCTTCTTCTTGTAGCGGGGTAAGTTTATTAATGCCGTAACCAAGCGCCTGCCCATAGCATGCTCACCAGCTATTCTCTTCACTTTTACCTGTAGGGGCATTGGTATTACACCCATGATGTCGACACTTCGGTCTATTCTCGATGATTGCGAAATGAATCAATCCAAGTTTGGCCATATTCGAAAGCTCGTAGTTGTCTGGGTTGTCAAAAAGATGTCCGTTGTAGATGTGTATAGAAGAGAATTAGCTCGATGGCAACGTGAGCACGATACTTCTTGTGGCTGTAACATTGAAATCATTGTTCATGCTACTCTTTCGGAGAAAGAGGAAGTGGTCTCAACCGAGACTATCTGCAAGGAATTGATGCCAGATCATCCTACTCCGAATACTAGATGCAACAAGCAACAATGTTCGTTTCCACGCTTTGTGGAAGACTCTTCCCAGCTTTTCTTGACTGTACTGGCTGGTGGTGGAGTGACACTTGGCATTTATGCTGCAAACGCATTGGCGAGGGATAGGGACTGGCGAGTCGAAGTTAGAAGTCTCCTACGTTTGTTGCTGTGTTTGATTGTTACCGTCACCATGATCGCATCTGGCATGTGTGCCATTTTGTTCTTCGCTGGTCGGCGACAAATTCGAAAACAACAGGTACTCGAAGGCAGTCAGATGAATATGACGGACGTAAAACCTGACCGAGTGATCAGCTCGACAGAAGCTGATGAACAGCTTGATGTTATCAGGAATCTTCGTCCCAATATGGAAGCAATCACTATGGACTTGGCATCTTACTGCGAGAAAAATGGCATTTGCAGCGTGGGAGTCTCTGTTTGTGGGCCCGAAAACCTAGTCGACGACGTCATTAAGGCTTGTGAAGGCTGCTCTCGTAACGTTGACTTCGTCGTCGAAAACGAGTCCTTTGATTGGTAAAATACGATTACTTTTAACTGTCTGTTTTACTATTCAGGCCACAGCTAAATAAATTATATTGCATACTCTACGTAGCTGATTTCTAACGATTATTCTGTTCAATAAAGGCTACTAGCTAGTAGCCTGAGCCACTGGTTATTTCCTGATTGTTGCCTTGTGTGTGTCGCGATCTCCGGCAAAGTTTTGGCGGAGAAGAATTATCTCCGTGCTCAATAGCATAGTTGAGACTAGCCTCCCTTGCAGACTTCTAGCGTCACCCGAACTATCATTTGCCAGCTTTTTAGGACAAGCTCCCTGTCAGGGCGCACAATGTGGTCACAAGCAGAGATGTTATCGTTGACGACATTACGAGCATAGCCGCCGAAACTGCTCCACTGTGTATTTCACCAATCTTCAACCTCTCAAAAGATTTTATCAATGCCTTTGGGTGAACCTTCACAAAATCTTTGGTTCCATCGGCACCACAGGAGTCGACAATTACATCTTGGACTGCGGTAGGCTCAGGGTGCAAGAAAAAACTGAGATCATAGACAGACTTGTAGTACTGAATCCAGCAGTCGCCCTTTTGATTGTGAGATTGTAACTCCTTCAAAGTCACTCTTCGATGGGCAGACAAGAACTCGTCACTTTCTTTCTCCTGCTCCTCATCGTCGACCACCCTTAGCTTTCCGACAGCGTACTTATGAACGTTCACGAGCAATTCTTGTTCATGGTAAATAGAATAGGCGTCGGTTCCATCCTTGCCGCAGAAAGGTTGAATAAATCCAGCAGGGTGGTCGTAGTCAGTCATGTCATACACAGTGCCATGAAACGCAACGTAGCAATCATCTTTTCTATCGTGCTCTGCCAGTTCCTCAAGGCTAATTATGTCGAAGTCACCAGCTTCTTGCGTTTCAATCGTGACAGGTGTGGTTGTGGTTGAGTCCTGAACTTTTACGACCCCTACTTTTAAGGTTTCAATTGTCAGGAGGTACTCTCGCTCGTTACCATGAAAAAGTTCGTAAGCGTCCGTACCGTTTCCACCGCAGTTAGCAAACACCAAGTCCGCGCCAGCTGGATGGCGAGGTCCATAACGAGTCATGTTGTAGATGCTATCATAATATACGATATAACAGTCATCTACTGTATCGTGCTCCGCGACTTCACTCATATTCATAGAGTCGATAAAACCAGTAACCGCTACAGTTGAGCTGGCAGGAGCCGCCGTTGAGGTAGGAGCCACGGCCGTGGACGGTGCTGTCGTTGGGCGAGCAGTTGTAGCTGGTGTTATAGTGATTAGTTTTGTGGCTAGAGCTGTTGGAGGCTCAGTAGTTGAAACTGTTGGAGTTTCATCTTCAGTGACTGCAGGTATGGGATACTCAGTAGTTGGAGCTGTTAGAGTTTCAGTAGCTGCATGTGTTGGAGGATTAGTCGGTGGCGGTGTTGGGGGTTCTGTAGGAGGATGCTCTTCTTGGAGCTCTCCGATCTCTTTGATGGAGGAGAAAGCTGTCCACCACTCCGGGTTGTCGCCGTGAAAGCGATTGTACAAGCTGGTGCCATCGATTCCGCAGAGGCGCCAAACTGAAAACGACCACTCCTAGTGAGAGAAAGTTTCAAACAAACAAAAACTGCCTTTGAAAGTGGCGTCTTACCATTGTCCTCTCCACCACCTCGTCTCGGATGCGAGGAGGCGTAGTCTGTCACGTCGTATACAAAGTTGTCATACACGCACCAACAAGAGGTTTCCGAATCATGCCTGGTTACCTCAAACTTTTAATGCAATGTAAACGCGTGAGATAAGCCAGAGTAAGTTGCACATGAAGACATTAGCAGGATGAACTAACCATTGTCACAGCTCGGACGGTCGCCATAAGAGACAGCATTAATGTAATTTCTTTGAAAAACGACTTCATTTTTTAATTGGAGAAACCGGAGATATGTGTATGGCACCTATCCACTAGACTAGCTGCGAATTTTAATTAAGTAGTGGTCCAATTTTTTCAATCTTGCAAAATCAACTGTGTTCGCTTTAACTCGAACTTGCTGGATGAGAACTCGGGAAACCGGACGCGGAGGATCCGAAAGCTGCTGCCGTCGATCGTGTCACATTACTACTCCGAGTAGCTACTAGTAGTAGTTAGCTAGAGTAATAAAAAGATGAACTTTAGCCAACTACTTGAATAGTTGTTCAAATGCGAATACTCTGTGCGCCGAGGTATTTCGATGGAACATCGATGGCACGTGTTCTCTTGCAATACCAGTACCCATGCACTATTCACAGTGCTGTATTGGAAACCCTCCTGTCTGCGAAATTTAGCATTAAAAAAGCTGGAATATATATTTCGCGGGGGATCACAACGAAGGCACCGTAAGGGTGTCTATAGTATCCGGAGAGCGCCATCAGCACACCTAGCGAAGGGCCTGTAACCAAATAATAAAGAACGAAAACATTTGCTGTCTAGCTAGCTTAATCTCAACCGGACTTGGATACGACATTATGATATTGTATTCTAATAACAAGCAAAAGTAAATAAATCAGCTACACTTTACATCATTATCAGGTGTTGCCGTAAGATAGGTTGGATCATAGCCGTCCCTGGCAAAGGCACCCTGTGGATCCATTGCTGCAATCATATCCTTCACACTTTGAGGCTCTGGATTCGGTGACAATGGTGCATTGTATTTTCCGGGATGAGTACGAATCTTTTCTGGAAATTCGGTCGACAAATCTGCTAACAATGTGTTGAGTTCAGCATTATACTGTTCCCAACGTTTTCGCTGGTAGGAATCAATATTTACAGCAATGAAATCAGGACTACTCCCGTCTGCCAAAACACCATTGGCTGCTGTTAAGGAATTGCATCCAAAGACCTTTCGCAAAGCAAATAGTCCATGATCTCGGATATAGGGGTAACATCCGTCATCAAAGCGATAGTCCATGTACGCCCCTACTTGCCCTAGCAAATCGACGGGAACAAAAAATTCTAATTCTTGATGTTTGAGTCGAACCGTGAAAGTGTCAGAAGAGGCGACATCCAAGTCCACTCCCGTTGTTCCTTCTGTTTGCGGTTGCTTTCCCGGGAGAACTATGAAAAGAGCAGCAAGATAGACAGTGTCATAGACAAAGGATGGTAAGACAAAGTCCAAGAATGGGTCGACTTTAAGATATGACTTGGCAAAGATGGAAATATTTCCGAAATCTGCTGGCAGTATTGCTGATTTGGCAGAAGGTTCTGCCATTCGTTTCCAGGCAGAATATGGAGGTTGTACATTGGCAAGACGCGCCAATCCCGGAGGTCTGATGCCGTATGCAATGAACTCCATTGGTTCGTAAGGACTTGTGAGGTCTACGAATCCCTGAAAGAATGCCTCAAAGGTGTCATTCTCAGGCTGCGTGATATCATCCGTATTGACCCTTTCATAGGTGTCCCTCGGAGTTAGGTTGAATCGAACGTTGACAATGACTCCTGTTCTCCCTGCACCTCCAATAGTTAAACGAAACAGTGGCTCGTCTCGCAAGGTCCGGACTAGTCCACTTTCTGCTGTGACAACTTCCACCCATTCGACGACATCGTAAAATGATCGAATTCCTGTATGGTGTACATTTGTAGCCAGCAAGCCTCCGACTGTTTGTGATTCGTCTGCTGTAAGACAATTTCCCTTGGCCTCGATATTGTAACCGGTGTTCTGCAGTTGTAGATACAAATCAAATGCCAAAACACCTGCACCGACAGTTGCCGACGGTGTTGGCGCATCCGTTGTCGGAGATGTATTGATTTTAGCTTTCGTCGCATCAGCCAGATCTCCTGTTAATTTGATGTAAGTATCTCCATCGCCTGCAATAGTGGTACTCCAGGACCAGCCAGTGCCAAAGGCTTTGACACGTTTCCCCGACGACTTGGCATCTTCCACGACCTCTAAGACTTGGTCCACTGAACTACACATACGAATATCCCCGGGGTACCATTCCAGAGTGGAACCAAAATTAAATTTTGCTTGGACGGAGTCTTTGGTTGCCAAAGCAGCAAAAATTGTACATGCGGTACTGGCAAGCACAAGCCATTTTTTCCTTCCAAAATACAAATACAAATTCAAAATAAATTCCATCATTTTTGAAGTAGAAGCAGTTTAATCAAAATGAGAATAATGAACTTGTTCACACATATGAGTCAAGTTTTTCAACTTGCCGCTATGAATACAGTAGAGTATATGTAAGTTTACTCTTTCGTTGGAATGAGATCTTGCTTCTTGCTTAAAATCACTCATTTTACCGGCCAATCCCATGCGCGGCCAGCCGTTCAACGTTTCAAAGTCACGAAAAAGGTGCTCCGGAAAAAGGGGACTCATGATTCGTGACCCAAAAAGAATTTTTTGAAAACAGTACTAGTACTCTACTAGGCGGGCAGGGGGTTAGTACCGCTCGTCCAACGTACTGGTACTACTTTTACTACAACAAGCTTGAGTCTACTACGCTGATGTAGGCAGTTTTTCTCAATTATTTTTTGGCTCTCTCACAGTTCCAGTCATCCGTGGTAGCTTGCTAATAACAATCAATAGACTCCAGTGGAACCATGCCGACAATAGCCTGCACACACTGGCGACCACATCCACTGCAATGAATTTTCTCATTGTACCGAGTATTATTTTAGCATGACCACCAACAAGGCCTCGTTGCTTTTGGTTTTTTTTGAAATTGCAAACGAGTTTGGATGACTAGTCTACAAAGTACCAGGTATAGACACGTCAAGGAGCTAAAAGTGTTAACAAAACTGGTGAGATTCTGTGACTACCACCTGGTACTAGGAGTGGTATGCTTACACACAGGATTGTCATGCACGGTGGATTGTTACGAAGCGGTTGTTTGTTCCAATACAGGGTCCTTAAAAGGCAATAGATGATGATTGCGAAAAAAGAATTCACCTCGCCGAGAGATGATTATTTGGTCATCAAGTCGGTTCACCCTGGTACCAGGTACCGAGGTACGGTACCACTAGACTACCAGTACCAGGTAAGAAGTACTAGAGTACAGAACTACTACTAGTAGGTAATAGTACTACTGTACCAGGTACCAGGTACTCCTCTAGTAACAGATGTACTACAGTACCATACAGACCAATTTCTTCACTTGTTCATTACCAGGTAGCAGTACTGGTACGTAGTACGTGGTGGTCCCACTTTCTGATGGTTGGACCCTTACTGGTATTAATCTTGGAATACATATTTATTGGAACCCAAACAAATTTTCGTCATCCAATTTTGCTTACTCTTGGTAGGGGAAAGGCAAGTACTCCAAAAATACAATTTGACTAGACTACTCATGTAGATAAAAGTCTACTCGGATTGCACGGAGTATTTTGAATACAATTATCATTTCTGTACAATTATTTAAAAGAAGGCCTTGACAAAATAATTTGCTGAAACCATTCTTCCTTCTCAAAGGTAGAAATCTTGGTTTCATTACATAATTTTGTAGTTTGTAGTCCGGAGCAGTCAGCACAGCGCAACACAAAAACAAAAGAGAAGTATTTTTTTCGACGTAATATACGATGATAAAGAAGAATATAAGTTTTGGCAAGATTCAAGTTGTTGCTGTGGCTGTGGACAATATCCTTCTTTCACCTATTCCACAACAAACGAAACAGAATACTTTGTCCACGGAAACCGGAAACAAATACTGACTGGAGGGTCCAAGCTGCCACTCATAAGGTCCGACTCAATGAAGTTGATTTTGAACGACGAAAGCGACACGTAATGAGCATCCTAGAACTCCAACAAAGTGAGCTTCAAGAAAATAATATTGCAGACGCCAAAGATATTGAAGTCTTGTCACGAGCAATGAGCGCCACGAGCTTGAAGAATGCCCAGAAGCAAGCTGGAGAAGATGCTGCTGTTGCTTTTGAACTTCACACCGAAGCTTTCCCTAGATTAAGGAATGCCATGACTTTGGAACAATTTGTCAAGCAAACTGGACGTCGACCTACCGGGCAACTCCAGTGATGAACATAACTGCACGGAGTCTCGCTGTCATGACTAGCTGACGCTACGGCACTGAAATATTGTAAATAATACTCGTAGTAAGCTTCGATTGATTGGTACTTCGTACTATCAAAACATCATTTCACCTCATGGCTCCCGTCAAAGACCTTGCACGTTTGTATTGTGACCCGGGGCGTTGTTATTGCTAGTAAGAAGAAGTGCATTGGTCGCGGCTTGTGGTTGTAGTCACAGCAGGAAGTAGGATACTTTCGCTTGAGACAAAATGAGAAAAGATAAAAGCTGTAGTGCTCTGGCGTGGGAGATGGTACAATCTGATTGTTGCAAGCCAGCAATAGTTGCACCTGCCAAAAATACTGTCACTCCTTGCAATTGCGACCCCAAATTTCGCCTGATCGATTCAATCAAAGCAATCCCAATTCATTCTGTAGCCAACTTAAGTAGCGCTGCTGGTTCTGGCACTAGACCTCCTGCTATCAAAGTAAAAGATCCATAATCCTGCTGCCTGTCCAATGAAAAAAGTTAAAGTGGACCGCGACTCTTCTTGGACCGCGGACGAGGAAGGCACGAGGACGACTCCAAAGGCCGGAGAGACAATTTGTTCTTTCTGTTACCTGTTACCAATGACAAATGAATGCCAAATTCGGATTCAATGAGTCCCTGCAACCTGCCGATGGGTACTTCAAAGTACTTTCTATCCAATGTGGGTGATTTTTTATAAATTCCCTATGGTACAAGTTCTCCAATCAGTCCTCCCCTTTAGTTTGTTGTTTCGTCTCAACTGAATTTTGTTGCGGCATCTTCAAATTCGTCCACAACGATGTACTGGGGACTTTTTCCACAACTACTAACTTCTACTTCTTCTGCTACTGCTATGATTAGGCGTAGCAGGATCGGTCGCTTGAATTGAAGACAGGCTTCCTTGCTGTTGGGTGGCAGCAGTATCTGAATGGCCATTACTCTTCTCGTCAGATCGTTGTTGTATCGTCGTTATCGTCAATAGAAATCAAAGAATTGCAATTCATCAATCATCTCGCGTTCGGTGGTGCTTGGCATTCTACTTTATTAAAAGCAATGAATGGTTCAGGAACGAGAAGACTAAGAGTAGGTCTACGTTCAGTGTGGAAAGTGGAAAGGATTATGGTTTTGGTCGGAACGTACTGGTAGGTATGGTAGACTACAGACCATTACTACCTGAGTACAGCAGTGCTTGTTGTAATGATGTTGTTATCAGACCATGGCTACGATACTACGAGTAGTGAATTTGTTATTACGTACCATTACTACCAGTACCGGTACTCTACAAGGCTCAAATCAAGCTAGTACTGGTACCAGGTACTACTACTTACGGAATTGACGACACAGGACACCTCTTCTCTTCCCCACGGCTTCTCTGCTTAATTAAATTAATGTACCGTAGTACCTGGAGCTACGAAGACGAATTTCACAATCATGCAATCGTCATGGTGAGATCCTTTGGAAGAATGAAGGTTATTATTCTAATACCAGATTAAAAATAATATGTTGGCTTTTTACGTTAGTACGTACCTCGCTAACCTCCAAATCATTGGGACCGTATCCCGCAGTACTCTTACTACACCAGCGGCAGTATGAATGTGTTACCAACTCTACTCAATACTACTACTACCACTCGGTACCTTGCACTCATCTCTCTCACGAGGCAAAGTTTGGGGCACGGTGCACTGCTATCTGATTTATATTTTGGAGCCAGCGTCCGTTACAAATAACAACACGAGCAACGTTTCTACAATGATTACTTGCATGATGTATCCCAGAACCATTAACAACAAACGGCGAATATGGAATACATTTATAAATTGATACAATCCAGCAGTTCAACGCCCCATTGCAATCTTTCAGCAACATTGTCAATAGAATGCTCAAGACTCAAGTACTAGTGGTACTAGTAGTCGACAATACCATTACGCATGCTGAACACAACATTGAGAAAAGTGTCTCGACAGTTTCCTCGACGGTCATTGTCAAAAGTCAAAATTGCATTAAATTTCTCCTCCTTTGTTCTACTTTTGGGACGCAACAAGATTAAAAAACAACAATCAATGATACAACATCATTGTTCACGAATACCTTTATCTTTTTTCCAAATTTACCCTTCCGCCGTCGTCCCCAGCATTGTAGAGGATACTGAGGGATTTCATTTGCACCAAGTTTCATGCAAGTAGCTTGCATATTGGTGGAGCTATGCCATTTTGAAGTTACACTTTGACTCCTTGTCTGGCCGAACAGTGGGACCCGCCATTCTACACCTGGCCCTTTTGGAGTTGAATGCTCTTGACGTTTTTTGAACAATGACCCTCCAGCATTGTAGACACAACTCAGGGCTTTCATTTGCACCAGGTTTCATGCAAATAGCTTGCATATTGGTGGAGCTATGCCATTTTGAAGTAACACTTTGACTCCTTGTCTGGCTGAACAGTGGAACCCGCCATTCTACACCTGGCCCTTTTGGAGTTGAATGCTCTTTGCGTTTCTTAAACAACGACCCTCCAGCATTGTAGACACAACTCAGGGCTTTCATTTGCACCAGGTTTCATGCAAGTAGCTTGCATATTGGTGGAGCTATGCCATTTTGAAATTACACTATGACTCCTTGTCTGGCTGAACAGTGGGACCCGCCATTCTACACCTGGCCCTTTTGGAGTTGAATGCTCTTTGCGTTTCTTAAACAACGACCCTCCAGCATTGTAGACACAACTCAGGGCTTTCATTTGCACCAGGTTTCATGCAAGTAGCTTGC
>Ga0210036_1005141_pt1 | contig 11555 bp, 14 predicted proteins | sample CryGeymeta201515_FD_185469 | JGI IMG/M metagenome (GOLD analysis project Ga0210036, IMG submission 185469) | Groundwater microbial communities from Crystal Geyser aquifers in Utah, USA - Crystal Geyser metaG 2015-15 (SPAdes) (version 2) | ecosystem: Environmental > Aquatic > Deep subsurface >...
GATAAATCAGGCAACTACATTAGCATTGACAGTCTGGGCAGAGTAAACTCTGCCACTACATCAGCAAAGCAAGCTTTGCCACTACAATAAGAAATTGAATAAAGAATTCTATATCAGAACTTTCGGCTGTCAGATGAATGTGGCGGACTCGGAAAGGATAAAGTCGCTTCTTTTAAGGGATGGTTATCAGGAGACTGCAGAGCCGGAAGAAGCCAACCTGATTATCCTGAATACCTGCGCGGTAAGAAAGCATGCCGAAGACAAAGCTCTTGCCCGATTAAATTCCCTGAAACATTACAAAAGAAAAAACCCGAATTTAATTATTGGTCTCTTTGGCTGTATCCCCTCACTTTACGGGGAAAAACTTTTCCGGGAATTTCCCCATTTAAATATTCTTTGCGGACCAAAAGGCATCGGGAAGATAGATTTTCTTTTGGATAAGGCAAAAAATGGGGAGAAAGCGGCGGCTTTGGATGAGAAGGATGGGTTTTTTGACGACCGGTGCCTTTCGGCCGGAAAAAACAAGGAAGCATTGTTGCCGATTATGCAGGGATGCGATAATTTCTGCTCCTATTGCGTGGTTCCTTATACCCGGGGGAGAGAAAGAAGCAAACCATCCTCCCAGATTATTGAAGAACTTAGAAATCTGGCCGGTCAGGGGGTAAAAGAGATTACCCTTTTGGGACAGAATGTTAATTCTTACGGGAAAGGTCTTGCGGAAAAGATTGACTTTGCCGGATTACTAAAATTGGTCAGCAAAATAAAAGATTTAGAGAAAATCAAGTTTATGACTTCTCATCCTGAAGACATTTCTCAAAATCTCCTGGAGGTAATCGCTTCCGGTAAAAAAATCGAGAAACGTTTGCATCTTCCGGTTCAATCCGGCTCTGATTTTATCCTAAAAAGGATGAACCGCGGTTATTCGGCGGCAGATTATAAAAGGATTGTCCAAAAAGCCCGGGAATTTATTCCGGAAATCTCTATTTCCACGGATATTATCGTCGGTTTCCCGGGAGAAAAGGAAGAGGATTTCCAGCAAACCTTAAAACTTCTCCGGGAAATCTGTTTTGATTCAATTTATGCCTTTAAGTATTCAAACCGGCCGAAAACTGCCGCCGGTGGTTTTAAAGAACAGGTTTCCGAAGAGGAAAAGGAGAGGAGACTGCAGGAAGTCTTTAAGGTATACAGGGAAAGGGTTAAACGGACGAAGGAGGCGTTGGTTCCTGGGGCTTTTTAAGGGATGATTTGCGCAGAGAAGAGAGGAAGATGAGGCCTAAAGCCGAGAAAGCGAAAATCACGATTAATTTTACCTTTTTAAAGTCCAGAGGAAGGGTTATCTCCTTTCCCGGTTCTATCACTTCCAATTTTTCGGCATGAAGGTCAAGTCCTCCCTGGTGCCGGGAGCAACTCCGGTTAAAAACACCGGTAATTTCAACTTTATCCCCTTTTATTCGATAAGAGCCGGCAAACTTAATCTTGTTTAAATCCTCTTTTTTGCACCAGATTCCAATGGTATCTTCGCCGTCGGTCACGTTAATCCAGCCATATTTCCCCCTTTCCATCACTTCGCCGATTACCTCTCCCCGGTAAGTTACGCTTTTTCCGTCATATTCAGCGCTATTTTTGATTAATTGACCGCTGGAAACCACATCAGTCGCAGAAAGTAAAGGAGCGAAGATAAGAAAAACTAAAATTGAGAATAGGCTTACTATATTTTTGTATGGAATTTCAAAATTGTAGGGGCGACATTTATGACGCCCGTTATTTTCGGGTCGGATGAATCCGACCGCTACAGGTTCGCACCGAAGGTACGTTAATTTATTAAACATCATTTCCCTCTGATTAAAGCGCCGATGAATCCAAAAAGGACGAAGACCGCCATAAATTCCAACCGGCCGCACCACATTTGAAAGATATAGACCACTTTTAGCAAAACCGGCATACTCTCCGAGGTAATGCCGCAGGAAAGCCCCACGTTCGCACCGGCAGAAACCGATTCAAAGAGGGAAAGTTCAAAAGGATAGCCAAAGAACATCCCGGCCACCGCCCCAAAAAGATAAAGAAAAACGTAGGCTAAAAGAATAAGCGCCGCTGATTTTACCTGGCTATCTTCCAGAATTCTTTCCTTGAAATGATGAAATTTTTGCACGATTACGCCGGATTCGGGCAGCATTAACTCCCTTACCTGCTTTAAGAAACCCCGGAAGAGAATTCCGACTCTCAAAATCTTAATTCCCCCGGAGGTGGAGGAGGAGCATCCTCCTATCCCCATCGCAATAATCAGCCCAAAAAGAGCAAGCGGACCCCAGCCCTGGACAAACTGCTCTTTATAGATAGTCATATAGCCGGTACCGGAATGCCCGGAGAGGAGTTGGTAGAAACTCCTGCGGAAGAGAGCGAGATTCCCGGAATAAAAAGAAGTCTTGACTAATCCAACCACCACTAAAGCAAAAGTAACCAGTATGGTAATAAAAAAGGTAGCGGTTTCAACGTTACGATAGATTTCTTTCCGGTTGCCGGTCCAAAGCGCATAATGAAGACCAAAATTAAGGGAACCGATAATAAAAATAATCAGGGTAATGGTTTCAAACAGGGAACTGTGGTAATAAAGAATATTCTGGGATTGGGGAGCAAACCCTCCGGTATCCCAGCCCGCCATAAAAAGCATCAGCCCATGCAGAAATGCGCGGGACGGTTTCATCCCCTCAAATATTCCGGCTCCGGTTAGAAGCAAAGTCCCCAGAACCAGCCAGACAAAACTTACCAGCCAGATAAAACGCGCCGTCTGAATAACGTTGGGCAGAATCTTTTCTTCTCTTGCCTCTCCAACGTAGATGCTAAAGGCGCTGCCGACCCCCCGAACGAAGAAGGTAAGAGCAATCACTACGATGCCCTGTCCCCCGATAAACATCATCAAATGCCTCCAGATATTATGGCTGTAAGAAAGATGGTCAAGGTCGCGAATAAGGGTAAGCCCGGTGGTGGCAAATCCGCTCATCGCATCAAAGCAGGCATCCAGGAAATTGGCGAAGTGGCCGGAAAGATAAAGGGGGATTGCTCCCAGGAACATCGCCAATAGCCAGCAAAGGGAGGCAACCACCATGCCTTGCGTCCAATTCATTTCTTTGGAACGGGGAATCAGGGAAAGGAGGAAGTGACCAGCCGTAAATGAAATCAGGGAGGCCAAAAGGAAATCAAGAGCGGGATTCCACTCCTTGAAGTAAACGGCAACCAGAAGGGGAATAAACATCGAAATTCCCAACCCAATGATTAATTTGCCAACGTAGTAACCGATAACCTTAAGTTCCTCAATTTTCGGCCGGAGAATCATAGGAAAATTTTGATGAATAAAAGAAGAAGGAAGGCAGCAATAATCAGAATAAAAGTATAGGTAATTTCGGTCAATATCCCTAAAATTGCTTTCCCCGTAATCTGGGGTAATTTAAAAAGAGTTTTAAAAGTCATTTTAATGAGCCCCCAGGAGAGCATGAAGCAAATCTTGTTCTTTTTCAATAGAGGTCAAAGCAACAACCTCATCCTGCAGTTGTAAAATTGTATCGCTGCGGGGAATTAAAACCTGGCTTCCCCTGATAACCGAGAGAAGGATGCTGTCGGCAGGAAGATTAAGATTTTTTATCTCTTTGCCGATTACCGGAGAATCGTCAGGCAAATCAATCCTGATTAAGGCCAATTTTCCTTTTTTAAAGGTCGCTAAATTGACAAAATCGTCTAAAGAGACCTCCTCTTCAATAATTTTGGCAATAATGCCGGTGCTGTTCACCGCAACGTCCACCCCGAGTTCATTAAAGCTATATTCATTCTTGGGGTCATTCACCATGCCGACGGTGCGGGAGAGGTGGAATTTTTCCTTGGCTAACTGGCAGATAACCAGATTATCCTCGTCGCTTCCGGTGACCGCAGCAACAACGTCAGCCCGTTCTGCTCCGGCCGCCTCCAGGGAAGAAAGACTGCACCAGTCGCCATTAATTACCAGGATGTCAAGTTCATTGGTAATCATCCTGCAGATTTCCCGGTCTTTTTCAATAAGACTAACGGTATGATTATCCTGATGAAGTTTCTTGGCCAGATAGTAGCCGATTTTTCCTCCGCCGACAACAATGATATACATAGGTTACGAAACCACGAATTTATCGAATTTTACGAATTAGAGTAATTCGCGTTAATTCGTGGTTAGAAAAAGAGAATTCTTATGTATTTGAATTATTCTACCCCGAGTTTTTTCTTTACCTGCCTCAAACTCTTGATTCGGACCACGCCTAAGATGAAACTTCCCTTCTCCAGAATAGAATCCAGGGAAGGAATAACCGGATGATCGTTTTTCCGAAGGGTAACCACCAAAAATTCCCCCGGGACATTCACTTCCCCAACTTTCTTGCCTTCCAATTTGGAAGACACCGGAATGTCCAGCACGCCTAAAGACCCGCTTTCGGTAAGATAACTGGAAAGATGGCTTTCAATAATGTGGTCCCTGATGCGCGCGGCAATCAGCATCGTGCCGCTAATAATGTTTAAACCAAAACCCCGATAAACCTCCGCTAAATCAGGTTCATAAATTCGCGCGATTGCTTTGGGAACCTTAAAGATTTTCTGCCCAATCTGGGCAATCATAATATTGCTTTTATCGGAATCAGTAACCACCACCAAAGCGTCTGCTTTCTCAATCCCCGCTTCCTTCAAAATGGCCAAATCAGAACCGTCGCCGCCAATCGTTAAACCGTTGAACCTTTTACCCAACCGGTCAAAAGCAGACTTTTTTTGGTCAACCACCACAATATTATGGCCTTCTTTCTGCAGAAGTTGGGACAATTGTGCGCCTACACGCCCGCATCCAATAATAATGATATACATTGTAATATTTATCTAACCACGAATTACACGAATTTCTCTAATTAAAACCGACACCGAGTGTCATTGCAAGGGACTGAAAGAAGCGTGGCAACCTCTCACTTCTGTGAAAAGCGGATTCTTCACTTCCTTCAGAATGACATATTCTTTTTATTACTCTTTAATTCGTATAATTCGATAAATTCGTGGTTCCATTATTTAACTGTTGTTTCAATAATTTTCCTGAAATTATACCGGGGTTGGTGGGTCCTGCGAAAGTAGAGCACCCCTTCTCCGATGATAAAAACTAAAACAAGCAGAAAAATAACGGTTATCTCTCCCCGGGAAAGGTTCCGAAACATTTGGTTAGAATACCATAAAATTGCAAAAATATCAAATTAATATTAAAATAGTAGAGCGTTCTTCAAATAATGTTGTTATGGTTTGTCATTGCGAGCGACAGCGAAGCAATCTCATATCGTTATCCACAAAGGGATTGCGGAGCTTGTTCCGAGTGAACGAGGAATCTCCGAGTTTGCTTCGGCTTCGCCTCGCAACCGTTTTCACTCCTCGCAATGACAGCATGGACTGCAATATTAATTTGGAAACCTTCTAATAGTCACGATAATGCTAAAGCAGTTGAAGATTAACCCTGAAAGAACCGAAAAAAAGATTATCAAATTCATCCGGGATGAATTGAGCAAAATCCCTTTCCAGAAGGGGGTTATCGGCCTCTCCGGCGGGATAGACTCTACCGTTACCGCCTATCTTGCCGCAAAAGCCCTTGGCTCTAAAAATGTTTTTGCCCTTATCCTCCCCTTCCGGGACACTTCCCTAAAAAATATCGCCGATGCCAGGCTGGTAGTTAAAAAACTTCTCCTCAGGCACAAAATCATCAATATTACCCCGATGCTTAAAGCCTATTTCAAAGATTTTTCCGGAATAGAGAAAATCCGTTTAGGCAATAAGATGGCCAGGGAGAGAATGGGTATCCTCTACGATATCGCAAAAAAGGAAAAAGCACTGGTGATTGGAACCAGCAACCGCACTGAATTCTTATTAGGCTATTTCACCAAATACGGAGATGGAGGGGTGGACATCGAGCCCTTAGGTTCTCTCTATAAAACCCAGGTATATCAACTGGCAGAACACCTGAAAATTCCCAGAAAGATTATCAAGAAAACTCCCAGCGCCGATTTATGGAAAGGGCAGACCGATGAAAAGGAATTAGGTCTTTCTTACCGGGAAATGGATGAAATCTTATATTTTTCGGTTGACCGGGGATATCCGAAAAATAAAATATTAAAATTAGGCTATGGCCGGGAAAAGATTAAAAAAATTGAATCCCTTTTTAAGAATTCTTCTCACAAGAGAAATTTACCTCCAGCTCCAGAAACCTTTTTCTAATTCTTCCTCATTGTAGTTAATACTTTACTTCCACAGGTTTGCCCGAGGCGATTGACTCATTGACAGCTAAGGTTACGGCTAATGTTTTGACAGCATCGCCATAACTTGACCTAATCTTGGAACTATCCTTTTTCTTTACCGCTTCAACGAAGATTTGGTCCTCAAGCAGTCCAAAATCATTGCCGACATTAATCTCGGTAGATTTGCTGGGCTCAGTAATCTTAATCGAGATTCGTTCTTTATATTCTATAGCCAAATTTTTCAGATAAATATCCATTCCGCATTTTCCTTGATAGGAAAGAAAACAGGCTGAAAAGATTGTGCCGATAACTCCATTCTTGAAGTAAAGGGTGGCTGAGGAGGCATCCTCAACATTGTAATTTTCTATATCCTCCATCAATCCGGTTCTGCCAAAGGCGGCTACCTTCTCCACTTCCCCGAAAAGGTATCGGGCTAAATCAAAGATATGCGTGGTCTGCTCCACCGCCTGGCCACCGGATTGCTCTTTCCTCCGCCACCAGGAAACACCGGGCATACCTCCCATCCAGTAACCAAGGAAAAGCCCGACTTTCTTTCCGGCTAAAAGTTTCTTTACGTAGCCGGCAATATCCTGATACCGGTCCTGGTACCCAACTGCGGTAATCAAATTCTTTTTGGCAATTTCTCCCTCTACCTTTTTGGTATAGTCTAAGGAAATCGCAATGGGTTTTTCCACAAAGAAGGGAATCTCCCTTTCGGCGGCTAAGAGTTCCTGGCTCTGATGGGCAAAGGGAGGGACGCAAATATAGAGAGCATCCAATTTCTCCTTATCCAGCATTTTTTTATAGTCACTATAAGCGGTTCCCCCGTACTTTTTTGCAGCCCTCTTTGCTCTTTCCTCTGCAACATCGCAGAGAGCAACAATCTCTGCCTCCTTAATTTTTACAAGATGTTCCAGATGATAATTGGCAATTCCACCCGTCCCAACAAATCCTATTCTCATTTTTCTCCTTTTTTTGGACGCAGATTAACGCAGATACACGCAGATAAATACTAATAAACTATAATATTAAAAACTTTTATTGTCTACTTCATCAGAATCCTGATTTTATCCTGAAGTTATCTGCGTCCTATTTTAATTTCCTGATAAATTCTCCCATTTTCCTCCTTTTTCACATTTGACCTTTAAGATATTTAACGCATTTCGGCAATTCTTCTTCCGGATTTCCCAGGATGCCACATTCCAGGGCCATATATTGGTTGTAACCAATCTTCTTCAATGCTGCAAATGGTCCTTTAAAATCTGTATGTCCCTGGCCAGGAAGTTTCCGGTTGGAATCGGCTAAATGGATATGAGCAACCCAATCTCCGCCTTTCTCCAAACTTTTGGTTATATCCGGTTCCTCAATACTCATATGGAAAAAATCGGCCATAATTTTTACCTTGGGATTATTCACCTTTTCGCAGACTTCTATCGCCTGTTCCAGGCGGTTAAGAAGATGGGTCTCATACCGGTTTAAAGGCTCCACTAAAAGAAGCGAATTCAGTTTTGACATCCAACCTCCGATCTCCTTGAGAATATCTATCAACAATCTCTTTTCCAATTCAACCTGGTTCGCATAAGGGGAAAGGTCGGGAATGGATGGAGGACCAAAGACCGGAACCATAATAAGCCCTATTGCTCCTATATGGGAGGCAACCTCCAGTAATTTTTTAATGTCAGCAACCGCTTTTTCTCTTTCTTCCTTTTTGCTGTCAAGAGGGCAGCCAGAAAAGCCCGCGCAGATGGTAGAAGCCTTTATAGAGCTCTTAGAGAGGCATTTCTTAATTTCTTCTTCTCTTTCAAAGATGCCTTTTCCCTGAAGTTCAACTCCTTCAAATCCATATTTTTCTAAGTTGTTTAATTTTTCCTCTAAACTATTTCCCGGCACTAAATTTTCCTGACAAGAAAGTTTCATTTTATCTTCTCTCCTTTGGCAGAGTAAACTCTGCTACTACGATTTTAACTTAATCCCATTTTCTTCATATTCTCTAAACTAATCTTTAAACTTTCTATCGGGGGGCGCTGGCAGATATCCTGCTCCACCAAATACCATTTTGTTCCGGCATCTTGCGCCGCTTTGATAATGGCTTCCCAGTTCAGATTTCCCTCTCCTACCTCCATCATAATGGGTTTATTATCCTTAATTCCCATATCTTTCAAGTGTAAAACAGGGAGCCTTCCTTTCATTTTATTACACCATTCTGCCGGGTCTCCCCCGCCATACTGTACCCAATAGGTATCTATTTCCGCCTGGAGATACTCAGGGTTGCTTTCCGCATAAAGAATTTCCAACCCAATTTTATCTCCATATTTCTCAAACTCTATGCCGTGATTATGGTAGGCAAGAGAAAGCCCGTTTTTCACAAAAATTTCACCAGCCCGACTTAATTCAAGAGCAACCTTTTTGTAGCCCTCTCCGTTGTGCAGTTCTGAAGGCAGTCCCGGGCAGACAACAATCGGCGCTCCCAAAATTTTGTGCTCCTCAATGACTTTTTGCGTTTCCTTGATTATTTTCTCATATCCGGTATGAGTGGAGCAGGGATAGAGCCCTTCCCCGTCTAAAATCTTCCTCAAGTCTTTTGGCTCTATCGGTCCCAGACCGGAAAGTTGAACTACGCTATAGCCTATTTCTCTGACTTGTTTCAATGTTTCCGCAATATCCTCAGGCGTCTTCAAATAATCCCTCAACGTATACAACTGCGCACCAATCACCGTTTCAACCATATTTGCCCCCTTTTAAATTAGCGAGGCTAAAAGCCTCGCACTACATCTGACTCACACCTCACAACGATTAAAGAGATAGGTGGCAATCGCCACCATCAAGAGAGAGAAAACGAGAAGAATAGTTAAATCCAATGCTAAGGAAAAGGAGAAGGAGCCCACCAGGACTCCTCTCAAGGCATCTACCCCATAGGTAAGGGGATCAATGTAAGATATCTTTGCCAGCCAGCCGGGCAGGCCTTCCAAAGGAAAAAGGGCTCCCGAGAGAAAGAAGATGGGCATAATGATAAAGTTCATAATTAACTGAAAGCCATGGATATCCTCCATACGCGAGGCAAGAGCAACGCCAAGCCCAACAAAGGAGACGGCAATCAAAAGCATAATGAAAAAGGCGGGGAGAAGATTAAGAAGATGAAGGATTCTAAATCCAAAAAATAGCGAGATAAAGAAAATCAGTAAGGCTTGAATGATGCTGCCAACAATCCTTGATTTTGCCCGAAGAAATCTCTTCATCTCCCTTAACCAAAGGGTGTAAATTACATTCAGGCTGATGAGTCTCATCCTTTCCTCTGGGCACGTATCACCATCCTTGCCCGGTCTAAAGGGGTTGCTTCCTCCTCCCGAATCGTGCTTCCGGTAAAGGAGAGGAATACATCCTCTAAGGTTGGCCGATGAAGATTAACGGAGGTTATTAAGATATTTTCCTTTTGCAACAGAGCAACCAAAAGAGGAATTTTTCTCTCCCCGCTCTCCACTCTGAGGTCAAGAAAACCATTATGCAGTTTTGCTTCTTTTATCCAATTAAATTCCCTGAGAGTCTCTAATGCTTTTTGACCGTCAGAAACTTCTAAAGAAATAATATCTTGATGAATAGCGTTCTTTAAATTTTCTGGTGAATCCAATGTCAGAATCTTGCCGCTGTCCATAATTGCTACCCGCTGGCATAAAAAATCCGCCTCCTCCATATAGTGAGTGGTGAGGAAGATGGTAATCCCTTCTCTCTGATTTAACTTCTTAATATAATCCCAGATAGTGTGCCTGGCCTGAGCATCCAGGCCCAAGGTAGGTTCATCCAGAAAAAGAACCTTGGGATAGTGGATTAAACCACGGGCAATCTCCAACCGCCGGCACATACCCCCGGAATAGTTCTTTACCAGGAGAGATTTTTTGTTCTCCAGACCCACCAACTTTAATACTTCCTTTATCCTTGGATTTTTTCTTTCTTTACTTATTCCATAAAGCCGGGCATGAAAGTCGAGATTCTCATAACCGGTGAGTTGATTATCAAGGGATGGATCCTGAAAGACAATCCCGAAAGAGCTTCTAATTGAATCAGGGTCAGCGGTCGCTTCATAGCCACAGACCTCTGCCTTTCCAGAAGTAGGCTTAAGCATCGTGGTTAACATCTTGATCGTGGTGGTCTTGCCGGCACCATTGGGACCCAACAGTCCAAAGATTTCCCCTTCCTTTACCGAGAAGGAGATTTTATCTACCGCAGTGAAGTCCCCAAAGCGCCTGGTTAAGTCTTTCACCTCAATACTATTTAATAAGAGCATATCTTAAAATGAAAATAATCGCCGGTTAAAAACATCCTTTGCCGTATGAGCGGTAAACAAGGTCATCGTAATTTTATTCTGATAAATCCGAAAGAGCGTAAATCGATGGGGAACTTCCACTAAAGCCGCAGTGGAAACAAAATTAACCCCATCCTTCTCCCGGCGAAAGTTGCTATGGCAATGGCCGGACAAAACCAATTTGACGTTGGGGCAGTTTTTTAGGATTTTCAGAACTTCCCCGGCACGCGGCATAAACAATTTAATCCTTAAACATTTCTCAACGAACCAGAGCGCAAAATTGCCAACAATTAAATGATGGGTGGCAAAAATGATTGGTCTTGCCGCATTTTCAGATAAATCCCTTCTCAACCAATTTAATTCTGCATCATCGGGATAAACGCTTAAAATAACAATATGCCAACCCTGGCAGTCAAAGGAATAACGCCTTTGACCAAAAACTTTAAGATAATTAGACCGGTTAAAATTAGAATGGGAATGGGCTTCCCCATCATTATCCCCCATCAGAGAATAGTGAGGGCAAATTAATTTTGCCAATAACTCCCGGGTAGTTTTTAGGTCACTTAATTTACCTTGCTCGGTAAGGTCACCGGTATGGATGAGAAAATTTGGTTTTATTTTTTGATTAACATAGGCAATTGTATTCTGCAGAATGGAAAAGGAATTAGCGCTATCCCTCCAGTGGAATGAAGATCTTCCGAAGCGGAAAAAAGTCCTGGCCAGTGAATACGGAAGTTTTTTGTATTTTTCCAAACAATGGGTATCGGTAATCTGAACAAAACTAAATATGAAGCTATGTTCTGCTTCTTCTGATTTCATTTTTATCATTCGTGTTTAATAATAATCGTAAATATTCACCAAACCACGTCATTGTCTGTAGTGGCAAAACTTGCTTTGCCGCCGAGTAGTGCGAGGCTTTAGCCTCGCCAATTAAAAAGCATAGGAATTTTCTTTTTAGCGAACCTGAAAGGTTCGCACTACGTAGA